>Ga0070684_100000119_pt1 | contig 51488 bp, 98 predicted proteins | sample KBSC723LmetaG_FD_65653 | JGI IMG/M metagenome (GOLD analysis project Ga0070684, IMG submission 65653) | Corn rhizosphere microbial communities from Kellogg Biological Station, Michigan, USA - KBS C7.2-3L metaG | ecosystem: Host-associated > Plants > Roots > Rhizosphere ...
CGTCCCGGGGGTACCCCCCTACCCCTGGGGCTACCCTGCGTTATGAGTGTCCGTCACATTGAGTGTTTGAATCTGGGGCGCGTATCGATGATGATGCGCAATGTAGATACACAATCATCATTGGGTATGTGGCATAGGGGTAGGGGGTAGGGGTGGGGTAGTGGGGTGGGTAGGGGGTAGGGGTGGCATACCTCAGGCACCTACACCCTAGGCCAGGCAAGGGGGGTAGGGGGTGGAGGGCTAGGGCTCGCACCCTCCACAGTGGAGGGACACACCCACACAGCCAGGCCCACCCCTATGACCACATGCCCACCTACCCACTAGCCCATGACGCTGAGGGCGGGAGGGCACCCCATAGGATGCCAGGCATGGAAGACCCCCAAGAGCCAGACCCCCACAGCGGACCCCAATTACCACCATGGCCCACACGTGGCGAGTGGGCGCCCATCCTGCTAGCCCTCGTGTTGGTCGTGCTCACTGTGGCCCTGGCCCTTGCATGGTCCTAGGCCCTGGCACCCTTGGCCCCATTGCAGGCCCGGCACAGCACGACCAGGGCGCCACCCTCAGACCCACCAGCACCCACAGCGTGCGCATGGTCAGCAGTCAGGTCGGCAGCGCTGTGAGCTTCCCTCTGCCAGCCTGGACACCAGTCACCATGCTCAGCCCTATGTGCAGCCACGATCGCGGCTCTCCGGCGATCCTCGGCGGCTGGCGGGCGTGGTCTGGCCATGCGCTTGCGCTGGAGTACGAGCCGCCGGTGCTTTGGGCATCTGGCTTGATCGCTCAGGGCGCCACACTCAAGGCATGGCCGAGTAGCCATGGCCGGAACCCCCCATGGTGATCATGTGACCCAGGTCATAAGATTGCTGGCACGTTAAGTGCCATGATCTGGAATCCCTCGCGTGCGCGGGAGGTTGTACGTGGTGGAAGGCCAAGGAAGAGGAAGGGAGAGGCCCGGGGCTGGCAGCCCGCGAGGCGGCTAACTGAACAGGGTGAAGGTCAGCAGAGGTGAAACCACAGGGCCGCGATGATCCCCAGCAAGTGCGGGTAGGGGAGCGGAAGCCGGAGCCGGATGAGAAGACCTAGATCAACCATGGTCGAGTGAGGTGTTGGTAGACACCGGCCGACCATGGCGCCGAGATCAAATGGCACCGACCATGACGCAATGGTGCAGGGTTCAATTCCCTGGCTCGGCACGCGGCCAGAGCAAGCTCAGTGATGGAGAGAGCGCCGTACTGATGGGACTCCCCGAATCGGGCCGAGAGGCTGATGGTTCGATGGTCCCCACCGGAGAGCGCGGGTTCGAATCCCGCCCTGGCCACGAAACGTCCCCAGTAGGGCGAGCGCTGTCGACCATCCACAATGGAGGTTGACACCATGACCAAGCGACAGCTGATCCTGATCAAGGTTGCGATGATGCCAGTTGCCATCGCGGCGGCTTGGAACTCCTACTGGCACACAGTGCACGTTGCGGCGGCCTACGGCCAAGACATGGTCTCGGCCCACATGCTGCCGCTCAGCATCGATGGCCTCATGCTCATCGCGAGCGTGGTCGTCGGGCACGCGCACACCAACCGATCGAAGGCTGTCGGATGGCTCGCGCTGACCGTAGGGTTCGGCGCATCGTTCGCAGCCAACATGCTCGCGACGGACGGCGGTCTGATCGCGCACATCATCAGTGGTTGGTACGCGCTCTCACTGCTCCTGGCGGTCGAGCTTTTCCAGTCGACCAACAAGCGAGCGGTGACCCGGCGACGGCGGCAGCCAGCCAAGCGAGCGGCGCCCCGAAAGGCACCCGCAACGAAGCGCACTCGGAGCCGCGCGACCCAACCACAGTTGGCGACCGCAGCGGCCTAGCCCACCCAACGACCACGCTCACAGGCAGCGCGGCTCAACTGGGGACGACAAGCTCCCGGACCACCTCCGAGGTCCGGGTGAACCATCGGGAGACCCTAATCGGTCGCTACGGCCCGATGGCAGCAACAAGCTACGCGGCAACTAGCCACCCCGATTAGGTGACCTAGCGATGGATAGCCGCCCGGCGGGGGTTGTTCGATCAGGGACCCCCAAGCCAAGAGCCAGCCTCAGCCCACGGGGGTTGAGGCTGGCTCACGGCTACCCACCCAACACCCAACCCGCCAGGAAAGCGAAGGACGGGAGTCCACAATGGACCGCAACAACACCACCAAGATCAGCATCTGCACTGACTGCCTGATGATGCTGGCCAACGGTGAGGGTCCGACCGAGCCCACCGACCATGAGCCGCTGGCCCTGGTCGCGGGCGATGAGATCACCCTCGGCATCCTCGCCGAGGAGCACAACGAGGGATGCGTTCGCAGCTACGACCAGTGCGAGTGCGAGAACCTCGGGTTCAGCATGGAGAGCTGCGAGGGTTGCGGCTCGCCGCTGGGGGGCGACCGGTACGCGGCCACCCTCTGGCACTGATCAACCAACCATCAACCATCCACAAAGGAGAGACACCATGACCGAGCGATACACGGCCAAGGACGTTCGCGAGATCTTCGAGACGTTCGTCGAGGTTGCCGGGCGGGCAGGGTTCGACACCACCGGCTGGATCTTGCAGACCGGCGACCAGTACCGCGCGTACAAGCACTTCAAGCGGGACGAGCCCGGTGGCGGCCTCTGGTCGACGCTGTTCCGCGACCAACTGGGCAACACCGCACGCGAGGCGTACCAGACACTGTCGACGCGCCTCGACACCCTCAACGCGCTGGCTGACTTGCAGCGCGAGCAAGCCAAGGAGACCAACGCGTGAACATGCTCGACCGCAAGCGCGCCAAGAAGATCATCGATGAGGCCAACACCCTGATGGATGCTGGCCCTCACGACGGGCGCGGCGTGACCAACGTCGAGGTTGTCGAGGCCCTCATCTGGGACATCGGCAAGCTCCTGAACAACCAGGAGCCGACCGGCATCGCCGAGCTTCTGGCCCGACCGTCCACAAAGGAGGGGCAAGCATGACCAGCAAGGTCGACCTGGCTATCAGCGAGGCCAACGACCGGTTCCAGCAAGAGCCGAGCGTGGTCAAGTCCCTGAACATCCTCTACGCGCTCCGGCGGTCGATCCTGCGCGGCATGGTCGATCTCAACGGCGAGGATGCCACCGACCTGTCGACCACCCGGTGCGTGGTCATCCTCATGGATGGCAAGTGGTCCGACTGGCGCGAGCGCGGAGATCAGGAAAGCCAACCATCCACAATCGACAGAGGAGCGACACCATGAAGGTTCACATCATCGGCCCCAACCTGCTCGACCAGAGCAAAGGAAGCTTCCACGTGCACGCTGAGGGTTGCGCCGACATGAAGCGCAGCCCCCGCGTGTACGACTGGCGCGGCGGTCGAGGCGAGCACGCAGGCGACATCAAGACCCCGGTCGAGGTCGAGTCGATGCAGGACATTGTCGAGTACTGCTACGCCGACCAGCTCGACGAGGGCGACTATGACGGCTGGCGCGACCTCGACAACGACTTCCACGTGCTGCCGTGTGTCAAGGGTCTGCCGGACCAGACGCAGGGGCAGAAGCAAGCCGACGCGGCGCGGTGAGCATGGTCGATCGGGTAGGCGATGCTGGCGGGTTCGACTCCCGCCCCGATCACGCTGACAGTCCACAAGGGAGGGACACCATGGACTACCGAGAGGCTGACGTGTTGGCCGAGTTGACCAACGCGCTCGACGAGTATGAGGAAAGCGAGGGGCATCAATTCGACCTCGCCGGTAACTACCTGACGGTGACTGGCCCGGATGGCGACACCGCCAAGTTCAAGATCACCGTTCGGAAGATCGAGGAGTGACCATGCAAACCTACGTCCACACCAAGCGGCACTTCGGCGGCACCGGCCTCAATCACACGGTCGAGGCGTACGACCCCCACAGCCCTGAGAGGCTCACCAAGACGGCCATCCTCTACAGCCAACGTCAGGCACTAGAGGCAGCCCTGGAGCGCGTCAACGCGAACATCAGGTACCTCGACGAGCCCTTCAAGGATGGTGATGGTGAGTGCTCAGGCTGCCATCAGCCGATCGCGACGGAACGTCAATTCGCCGACCACTTCACCGTGTCCGACCCGCGATACCCGAACCTGGGCGAGTGCCCTAACCGTAAGCGTGAGGAGTGACCACAGTGGACCGTTACCCGGCCGAGATGACCGACGACAACACCATCGTGACCGACGTCGAGATCATGACCACGCGGGTCATGCGATGGTTCGGGTTCAACCACGCATCGGACTACATCCTGCGACCGTACGCGGCCACCGTAGCGGTCGAGCTGTACCGCAGCGGTATCCGCGCAGCCAACTTGACCCGCGAGGCCATCGAGGAGGCTGACGAGCGCACCGGCAACAACATGGGGCTGTTCTTCGATGCCACCAACGCGCGCCCTGGCTCGACCTCGGGGCCAGTGCTCGATGTGTGTCTGCTCAAGCACGACACACCCTCGGCCGAGGTCCACAAGAACCATCTAGAGCGCGGCTGCACGTGCGAGTGCCACAAGAAGGCGACGGTGCAAGCATGATCGTCCACGCGCTGCGCAAGGGGCAGCATAACCATCAATTGAAGTCAGCCGACTGGCAGCCTCAGCCCGACTGTCCACAGTGCACCATCATCGAACGGAGGAAGGCGGCCATGACCAAGTGTGATCATGCTGGCTGTGAGGGTCACCTGGGCAAGTTCAGCTCATGCCTCACTGAGGCTCTCTGGCAGTCCACCTTGGACGGTACCGACGAGTCGACCGGCACCACCGAGGCGTACGGGCACTACTCATTGATGCTGTTCAACTTCGATGAGGCTCTGCCGCTCGGCGAGGGTCGGACCATCACGGTACCGGCGGGCGCCTACATCGTGGCGTGCTACGAGAGCGGCGCCGTGTTCAGTCAGAAGTACGGCACCGAGGCTGAGGCACGAAAGGACTTCGAGGACCACGAGCGCGACTACGGCGAGTGGCTCGACAAGGAGGAGAGCGAGGTCTGACACCCATGGTCATCGACCGGCTGACGGTCGGCCGGTGGCCACGGATCTCAGACGAGTCCGACCATCCACAAGGGAGGAACAACCTATGAGCACCATCATGAAGGCGCCGGAGCGGTTCGCTGGCGCGCCCGTTGTCGCGGCCATTCAGCTCCTCGACGACCCGAGCGAGCACCCCCACCAGTACGTCGTCGTGTGCAGCAACCATCCCCAGCTCTGCTCAGTCCACGTGATCGCGTTCAACGGCGTCCAATGGACCAGCGGCCAGGGCTACTACGACTTGCCATGGGAGCGAGCAATCGACCTCATGGCCGAGAAGGCCAAGGAGCGCAACCGTGGACGCGCGACTGTCTGACCCGGCACAACCACCCGACCCCAACCAGCCATGGGTCTTTATCGATGGCCGATGGTGGCTGATCGCCATGGACTCGACCGATGACGTACCCGACGACCTGTCCTATGTGGACACCCCCAAGGAGACGAACCATGACCCACACTGACACCCCGTACGACAAGCTCACCCATGAGGACTGCATCGACGGTGGCGAGCACTCCGGCACGGTCGAGTACCGGATGCCCCTGTCGGGCACCGGCGAGAGCTTCCCGCGCTGCGCTGGTCACTGGAATGACCGGCTCGACCTGGAGGACCGGCTCCGGCGTGACTACCCGGACAGCCCCAACCCGCCGGGATGGTTCGATCCGATGGCGGCGGGCGAGCACTGGGATGAGGACTACTGATGACCACAGTGGACGGTGAGGGCGCCAAGCCCAAGGGCCAGATCCTGATCATGGGCAACCGGCGATGGGGCGTTGGCGCCACCCTGGCCGAGGCCAAGCGCAACTGGCAGGCTCAGGGCGGTCGGCTCAGCGACGGCTACACCATCATCACCTTCGATGCCGACACTGAGTTTCACGGCGTCGACCAGATGGGTCGGTATCAGTATGTCGGCAACGAGCCCAAGGCTGAGAACGTCAACCGCGTGGGCAAGCGTGGCAAGCGATGACCATGCACGTACTGACTGAGCGCATCATCGCCCTGAGGCGCACCGTCGAGGGCTTGAAGCGCGGGCGCATCACTCGGCACGTCCAGCACCACATCGACCGCCAGGAGGCCCTCCTGGAGGGCCTGGAGTGGGCAGCGGCGCGCACCCTCGACCCCGACCAGTGCCAGCTCCTGCTCGACGACATCCGGCGCCAGGTGGCGGCGGACGCGGCCGACCGTTCGACGGTGGTCGAGGTCAGGATGGCGGCCAAGGCGTATTACGCCGCGCTCGACCCGGCGGCCACCGAGTACCCGCGTGAAGCGAACCTCCCGGAACCGTCGTGGTACAAGATCGGCGCAGGGTTCACCGTCATCTATCGCATCACGCGGGCGGCGGCAGCCGACATGGCCGAGCACCTCGACCTGCTGGCCGACACGTTCGCCAGCGGCATCGACAAGGAGACACGCGCAGAGGGTCGAGCCTGCCGACTCGCGGCCGAGCGCATCCGTGGACAACTGCAAGGGAGAGGTAAGTGACCCTCAGAGCCGACTACACCATCACCATCACATCGTTCAGCATCACTGACGAGATGCCACACGAGGCACGCGCCAGCCTCTCCGGCCGACCGTTCAGCTTCCGGCCGCTGTGGGTGAAGCTCGCTCAACACTCCACTGAGGACGGTTGGGAGGCCGAGGTTGCGGGCGCGCGGGTCCGTCGCGATGGCACCGACGGGACGCGGACCACGATCCACTTCGACGCATACTCCGATGGTGTGCCTGACTACGTGCTCGAAGCGGTGGCCCTGGTGCCGCTGCCGAGCATGCCCGGTCAGGCACCCGAACCGAAGCACAACATCAAGCGAGAGGAGCGCAACGGCAAGTATCGATGGGTGTGCACGTGCGGCATGAAGTCGGTCGGCTATCCCACCATCGGCCGACGGGACGCGGCGGCCGTGCGGCACATGACCAAGAATCTGGAGAGCAAATGATCAGGGTCGATCGACACGCAACCTACACCATCAAGATCGACAAGGAGACCCGAGACTCAGCACTGGAGGCCCTCCAGGACTGGACCGCCAGCAACGAGCTGGAGGTCGAGAAGCTCATGAACGACCCGAAGTATGACCCCACGGCGCCCGGCCTGCCGCGTGTGTGGCAGCACGTGCGGCGGCTGGGCGATGCCCTGCGAGACGTCGACCAGTACGACAGCATCGAGACCAGCGTATGAACATGTCGCCCATCACGCGGCTGTGCCTCTGCATTCTGATCGGAGAGGCTATTGTGGCTGTGCCAGTCATCATGGCCTGCATGCTCATCATCGCACTCTGACCGTCCACAAACGACGATCATCCCCAGCGCCTATGGCCTGTACGACGGGTCCGAGTGCTGGGGATGATCATTTTTTTGCCACGAGCTTATGGCCATGAGGCCACGAGCTGGTCGTAGGGCGAAGCGGGGACCGGATTTGAACCGGCGACCTCAGGGTTATGAGCCCAGCGTGCTACCGACCTGCACTACCCCGCTATGCGGGCAGAGTCCTCCCGCTGGCGGCCAGCGTAACCGTCACGGTCCCGATCGTCCAGTGTGGACTCTCCGGCGTGTCCGGGTGCGTGGCGACGACACGAGGTCGAGCACCTCGCCAGCCCAATAGCGCCATGACCCCCGGGCGTCCCGCTCCCCGCTCAGCAGCCCCCTACGGCGCCATTGCCGCAACGTGGCCACACCCACCCCGGCCAGGTCGGCAGCCTCGGCAGCGGTCAGCCAGTCGGTCGGCTGGACGGTCAGCACGCGGGGAGCGACCCAGGTCTCACCGAGGTCGGCGAACAGCCGGTCGAGGTCGTGACAGCCATCAAGATCGAGTATCTCGAGCCTCGCGCGGTACGCCTGGGCGACCCGGCGGGCACGAGCAACCGGGGAGTCACCCGCGTACGGCCATGCGGTCACCGGCGACCCTTCCGCTTGGGGGCATGCTCACTGGCCAGCTCAGCCAGCCATCGATGGTACTCGTCACGGGTCTGCTTGACCCCGCAGTGTGCACAGTAGACAGTCTCGGACCCGGCATCCCGCCGGAGGGTCTCCCAGTCGCACGCCCTACAGCGGCCGTAGAGCCGCTCGACGTGACGGGTGAGCCCGAGGGCAGCCCGCGCGCGCTTGTGCAGCGAGCTGAAGCCCTGGACGGCTTCAAGGCCGGTTTGCTCGCCCGGCCGACCGTCGAGATACAGGGCGACCGGGCCGACCCGCGAGAGCATGCCGAGTCGATGCTCCAGGATGGCCACGGCGTGCTGGACGGCCCACCCTGGACGCACCCGTACCGCTGGCTCAGCCAGCCCGGCGAGATCACGGACGATCTCCTCCCAGGTCGTCACCGCGTACCAGATGTCGTGTTGAAGAGCATCGATGCCGACCGCGTACGGGATGGGCGGCTCCCGGGTACCCGTGACGAAGAGGGCTCGTGTACCCGTGGCCACAAGCAGCTGTTCAAGATCGGCGTAGTCGAGCACCAGCGCCCGGAGGTCGGCCCGTGATGCGTCGAGGCAGGCTAAGCACAACGGGCCGTCGGCGACCAGGGCGCCGTGACCGTCATGATCACCCCGGCAGCTCCGGCCGCTGGCGCACCGGTCACCAGGATGGCCCGCCAGCCCGTCACGATAGCCGTTGAGCCACGATCCGGCCTCCGGCGGCAGTGAGGCACTCACCCGGCACCGGCCGCGTCAGAGGGCCTGATGTAGCCCGCCTCGATCAGAAGATCAACGAGCGTCTCGCCATCCATGATCACGTAGCCGTGAGCGGCTGAGGTCTTGCCTCGCTTCTTGGCCCAGACAACCCCGACCGTCGCCCGATCGTTGAGCCGTTCCGCCTCAGCCTCGGCCAGCCAGCCCGCCAGGTCGAAGGCACGGGCATTCTTGGCCTCGATCACCACCCCCGGGATACCGGCGATATCGCCCCGATCGAGGTTGCCGGACAGCGCGCGCCTTTCGGCATAACGCACCCCTCTCGACTTGAGGTATTCGATGATGGCCGACTCCCAGAGGGTGCCTTTCGTTTTCGAGCGGTTCATATGGTCATCACCTTCAGAACGGTGGGATATCGGGGTCGTCCTTTGGTGGCGGCACCGGCGGCGTTCTCGTGAGCACGTGACCACAGGCGTGCTGAACCATGACCGGCCCGGGAAACGTCGACCCCTCACGGCGATAGAGCTGCCGCTGGATCATCGTGAAAGTCCACCGGCCGTCGAGCAACGCGATTGCTTCCGTGACGCGGTCGGCAGGCCAGGGCTCGACCATGATCGAGATGCCTTCGGCCCATCCTCGCAGGGCGACGGCGCCGCACCGGCAGACGACCAGCTTGGCATCGGTCGTGATCCATACGTCGTGACGGCTCATGAGGTCCGTCCACTATGGTCACCTGGCGTGAGATCGACGCCGGGGGTGACAGGCAAACCCCTCCCCAGTGTCCCTGTCATTACTGTCATCCACTGACACTCCCTCCCCCCCCTTAGAAGAGTAAGTAGTAGGGACAATGACAGAGTGACGGAAGTTAAGGAGAAGGGGTTTGCTTGTCCACATTGGACGCTATGGAGTCGAATAGACACCGTACGAAACCTTACGCAGCGTACCTCTGTCAACGGCTCGCACGAGGGTTTGCGCGACCGTGTTAGGCTTGATCAACGGGAACTGCTCACGGACCTGACTCACGTCGACCGGATGTGGCGCCTGACTCTTGACCCACTCGACGATCAGCTTCGTGGTCTCGCTCGTGTCCCGTGTGGACGGTTGCGCCCGGCGCGACAGGATCTCCTCGACCCCGATGTCGGACTCACCGACCGGCACCCAGCGGCCCACCGTGGCGTCGCCGTCGTCGGTCGGGATGGTGACCACCTCGACCGTGTACGTGATGTGCGGGAGGTTCAGCGCGCCGAGGTTGTTCTTGATCTGGCTGGCCACATATCGAGGTCCGCCATTGTCGTCACCTTCCTTGTCCTCGGCGAGCCCGAACGCCGCACGGGCGACCTCGGCCCACGCGCGCGCCCCCGGGATTTTCGACAGGACATCGACGTCCACCATCTTGTTGAAGTGCGCCAGGGCATTGACCATGAATCCTGCCTCGGCGGCCGACGCGCGTAACGGCTCCAGCGCCCGGCGCAATTCCTTGGCCTGATTGACCGATATACCGTCGTCAATGGTTGAGATGATGGGGTCGAGCATCAGCGCACCGGCGTTCACCTCACCGGCCAGCCCGACCAGCTCGCGGCAGTCACGGGGCAGGATGATGTGCCCAAGCGAGAGATCCTCCTCGATGGCGTCCACGCGGTACACGAGGTCGAGGTCGGCCCCGGCCGCGATCATCCGGGGCGTGATGGTGTAGTTCCAGTCATCCTCATTGGCCACGTACAACACCGAGCGCGGCGAGCCGAGAAAGTCGCCCGGCAGCTCGCCACGGGTCAGCCGGGCGGCCAGCCAGGCGAGGAACAAGCTCTTGCCGACCCCCTCACGGCCCGGTATCAGCGTCATCTCACCGACCGGCATCCGGGACTGCCAGCCCCAGCGGACCCGGCGCGGCTTGAAGCTGGAGGCTGGTGTGAGCTTCATCCGGCCCACGTTGCGGACCCCAGTCGGCACCGGCGCCGAGCGCAGGTCGACGACCCGCAGCGCGGGCACCCCGTGACCGGCGTCCAGATGGTCGCTGACGTCCTTGTAGCCCGGCACCGGCAGGAGGGTGACCACCGAGTGGGCGACGCCCTGGAGCGCGTCCACAATGGCCAGTGCGTGCCGATGGCCCGGGGCGTCGTCGTCAGCGATCACCATCACGTTGGCACCCTTGAGCGCGGCCGTGTGTTGCGGTCGCCACTTACCGGCACCCATCGGGGCGGTCGTCGCCGTGTACCCACGGGCGGCCAGTGACTCGACGTCCTTCTCACCCTCGACCACGAGCACCGGGCGCCCCTCGCTCACGGCCGTGAGGACTTCGGGCAGCCGGTAGAGCGGCGGCTCAAGGTCGCCGAGCCGGGGCACCCACCGTCCATTGTCGAGGGTGAGCTGACGGAACGTCTTACCGGTCACGTTGCCCTCGGCGTCGAGGGTGGCCAGCCGGACCACCTTGAGCACCGGCGACCCCTCAGCGTCCGTGTAGAGGTACTCGGCGACGGGCTGAGGGGTCGGCAGGCTGCGCATCCGGGACAGCGCGGGGGGCGAGCGTGCGGGCAGCGGCGTGTCGAACAGGTCGGCCGGAGACAACCCGAGGGCGCCCACAATGTCCTCTGTGGAGCATCCCGCGTGGCACGTGACCACGGCGCCCTTGTCCCCGGTGGTCACGTGCAGCGACGGGTTGCGGTCCGGGTGCGCTGGGCATTGAGCCATGACACCGTCGGCGATGGAGCGCAGCACTGACCCCCGGTCATGCAACCGGTCAACGATGCGGTCATACGCCGTGGGGGTCACTCCTCCTCGCTGTCCTCAGTGGACGGCTCCGGCTCAGCGTCGCCGGTCGAGGGGTTGTCGTACTGCTCGACCGGACCGCCCCGCTTGCTTGACAGCCTCGGCCACCTTGAGGGGTCCTGGTTGCCCGCCAGCGGAATGTAGGTCTCGCCCCCGGACGCGGCGGCGACCACCGTGAAAGTCTCATGTGGACTCGACCCACCGGCATACGTGCGAGTGCCGACCGAAAGGCTGTCGTACCGTGCCGACTGCCCGGCGGCCGTGTTGGGGATGACGATCGTCTGACCGCGCAGCCCGTAGCCGTGTGCCTCGGAGAAGCTGTCGAGTCCGGCGCCCATGTACAGGAAGGCCCACTTGCCACCCTCCTGCCGCTTCTCGATCATCGCCTTGATGTCGGCCTTCGTGTACTCGCGGGAGGCGTTCTCGTAGCCGTCGGTCTGAATGACCATCAGCACCCGCTCGCGCTTCTTGAGGGTCGGCTTGGCCCGCTCGAAGTCCACAATGGAATTGCCGATGGCGTCGTTGAGTGCGGTCGAGCCGCCCGGCGCGTAGTTGGTGCGGTCGAGCTTCGGCACGCTGTCCAGGTTGGCGTTGATGGCCAGGGTGTCCCAGTCGGTATCGAAGAGGGTCACCGTCACGTGATAGTCGACCGGCTCGTCACCCTGCTCACCGCGAAGGTCTTCGATGTAGCGGTTGAACCCGCCGCGCACGTCCTCGGCGAGGTTGTGCATGCTGCCGCTCTTGTCGATGACCATGATGACGTGGACGATCGCTGGCTTGCTCATTGAGCCTCCTCTGTGGAGGGTGCGGGGATGTGTAGCGTCTCGACGTGTTGCCATTCGGTCCGGGTATGGCGAATCTGGCGGTACCAGATCTTGGACCCGTCGAGGCAGGTCGCAACTCGCCGCGCGACCTCGGGGTCATCGGTGATGGACTGCGTCTCCATCCGGGCGTCGGTCACCCGCCACTGCTCGATAAGTCGGTCCACATAGGTCTTGGCCCGGTGGGCGCCCCGATAGTCGAGCGCCTCGATCGTGTCCTCATAGGACGGTCGGTCGCTCACTCCGGCAACCTCAGCGGACGGTGGGTGACCCGCGAGCGACGGATGACAGCCGAGCGTTTCTGCGCGGCCTCGATGCGGGTCGCCACGGACGGCTTACGGATCGGCTGGACCTTGGCGGGGCGCGTGATGTCGAGATCGAAGGACATCGGCCCGACCTCGTTGGGGTTGTGGTCGAACTTGTCGATCCACTTGGCGGCCTTGGGTGGCGTCTTGAACACGTACCGCTCACCGTTGCGCCGTGAGGTGAAGCGGATCTCGTCTTGCGTGACGCGCGGGTAGATGATGTCGTCATCCATTTCGATCAATGCCTGTGCGATGGCGCACTGCGTGTTGCTCTGCTGGATGGCCCAGTTGATGTTGTTACGGTTGATGTTGATCTTTGCCATGGCGGCTCTCCGATGTTCCACAGTGGACTATTCCTGCATGAGCTTGCGTAGCGTGTCGGCGACCTGCCGACCGTCGGGGGAGCGCAGCTTCACCGCGAACACCGGGCAGAGCGCGCCCTGGTTGTCCCGTCCGCCGAACATGAGCGCGGTCAGCAGTTGCCCAGTCGGCAGGCCCTTATGGTTGGGGTCCCGCGCCTCGTCGTCGCGCTTTGCCTTGTCGAGGTGCCGCTCAATGTCGGCACCGGTCATCGACGGCGGTGTGATGCACAGTCGATCCCACGGACACGACGCACAGATCAGCTCCGGCGGCGTCCCGGCCTTCATTGCCTCTTTGACGGTCCCGTAGTCGCTCATGGCTCACAGCCCCAGGTATCGTGCGCACGCACGGCAGTGGGCCATCTCAGCTGGCGCGTGACGCCACGTCTCGTCGTCGGCGGCGTACCAGACCGGCCCCTTGCCGCACAGTGCGCGGTCGCCTACCCGGACGTGCGCGGTCGTCTGCCGACGGGTGTTGCCCTTCCACGTCCACCACAGTGTGTCGTCCACAATGGACACGGTCATACTTCCTCCTCTTTCATTTGCGCCACGGCGTAGCCTTCAGCCTGATGACGCAGGCGGGTTGGTACACCACTCAATGCCTCGGCCAGGCAGGGCCAGGCTTCCTGTGGGTGGCCATGGATGTACTCATAGCTCTCGACCGCCGCGACGAGCTGGAGCAGCCAGCCCGGCGGGACGTCCTCCCATATCACGTCACGCCTCGCCTCGTGTGCGTAGGTTGCGGATGCGCTCCTGGAGCTTCTTGATCTCCTCGCGCTCTTTGGCGGTCGGCTCGCGCTGCCGCTTGTTGATCCGGCGCACCAGCGCGTTGAGAGCCGTGTAGTGCGCGCCCAGCTCGGCGAGGTACTGGCTCTCCTCCGTGCTCATGGTGTCCACCGTGGAGGGTCGGCCTGCCCGTCGGCGATCACGTACACCTTGACCGCGTCGAGGATGTGCCCGCCGTCGTCGCGGATACCGACAGGCTTCCCGTAGGTCGGGTTCGGTACCGTGTTGATCCTCGGCTTCCCAACCGGCGTCCCACCGTCATAGACGCACTGCTCGTACCAAAGCTCCGGCATGCTGTCGAGGAGTCCGGCCATGGCAACGGGGTCGTCGGCCATCGTGTCGACCACCGGCAGCATCGCCCGGTATGACGTCATGGCTTGAGGACCGTCACCCGGTCGAGGCGGTCGAGCACCACCGAGCCGCGCTCCGGCGGTCGTGAGCTGTGCGTGCTCCTCAGTGGACGGACGCGAAGCCGCCAGTCGTCGCGATCCGGATACCAGCGGTGCGGCACCTTCTTGACCTCGACCACCTCGCCGAGGTTGAGCCACATCGAGCTGCCGACCCGGCCCGGGTAGATGATCAGGCTGCCCCGGATGATCTCCGTGCCGAGCCAGTCGAGCAGCACACCGTCCGTTGTGGACACTGCTGTCATTTGCCTTGCTCCTGTCTTCGTAGGTCGGCGTGCGGACCGCAGAGGTACCAGACGTGTCGGCCGATGGTGAGACGCCAGCGCGACCCCAGGATGGCCGGACCGACCCCCCGGTTCTCGTGCAGCACCAGCACGCACTCCGAGCATTGGACGCGGTCACGGGGTCGGTAGCGTGCCCATCGCGGGCGCTCGTCGGGTCCGGCCAGCCGGGTCTCCCGATTGACGGTTGTCGACTGTGGAGGGTGCTCAGGCTGTGGGGTCGCGAACAGCCCCGGCTGGCTCATGTGCCCGTCTGGCTCGGCGGCCAGTGCGCCCAGATCTCGTACATGCGCGCGTCGCCGAGCGTGCAGCACAACCGGCCTACCGCGTGCATCCGGTCGTTGAGCCAGTCTGGGTAGGCAACCCGGGGGTCATGCTGTCCGGCGATCTCGTCGACGAACACGCGCACCAGCTCGACCGTCGCCCCGATGCCGTTGGCCCGGAACACAGGACACGGCGCCCAGTGCCGACCGCACCATTGCTCGTTGCCTGTGATGTCAAGGTCGTTGAACTGATCGAACCACTGCTTGGGGTCCTGGCTCATGGCTTGACCGCCGTGGGGACCTCGGTACGCCCACCGACGCTGGCGATGAACAGCCAATCGTCGCTGTCCTCTTCCTTGTACTGATGGATGTTGATATTGATCCATGTCACCGCGCCCTTGAACTCGGCGTCGTAGGTACGGACCACCCAGGCGAGTGCACTGTCCACATCGGGCAGTCCGGTGCATTGCACGTTGATCTGCCGCTCGACCTCAGGAGTCGTCATCGACCTGCCAATCGTGTGCACCCCCGTGACCCTTGGGCAGAAGGCATCCCGGCGTGTGGACCGGTCCGACGCATGCCATCCCGCGCTCGTGGCAGCTCCAGCGGTCGAGGAAGGCGCCGCAACCGCACCACTGTGGACCGGGGTCGGGCGCATGCCGTGAGCTGCCGCGCGACTCGTCACACAGCGCACAACGGGAGTCGCGAGGCTCCCACGCGTGCTTGATCGGCACCGGGCGCCAGAGACGCCTCATCATGTCGACCTCGGCCTGGGCCATGCGCTGACGATTCTCGGCCTGCTGTGCGCGCGTGCGGGCGGCCTCCAGCTCGGTCGCGAGCCGCTCGACCTCAGGGTGCACGTCGACCTCGACCGCTTCGAGCTGGTCGATCACGTCCTGGAGGATCTGCTCCAGCGTCTTGCGTTTCACTCGTCCTCCACAGTGGACATCGGCCGGATGTCGTTGCAGCCGCAGCACTCCAGACCCTCATACCAGCACTCGTAGTGGCGGATGTTCCACGCCTCACTGATCGGGCAGCGCTCGTCGTCGGTCACTTCGGCCATTGGTCACCCTCGCGGTAGCGGTCGTATTCGGCCGGAGTGGTCTCCATGCAGTCAGAGACGATCTTGCCGTTCTTGTTCGGACCTTTGACGCAAAGCTGCCAGCGGGCGGGCATGTGGTTGGCCTGAAGCCCGTACACCATGCAATACGTGGTCGTGGTCGAGCCGACCCGGCGAGTCCCGTAGGCCATGCACGGGTAGGTGTAGTAGGTGTAGGGCGCCGAATAGCTCTTGTGCTCGACCGTCCCGGACAGCGGCGGGGGGTCGCATGCCGTGAGGGCGAGAGCGGCAGCCAGTGCGACCGTCCACAGTCGACGTTTCACGCGTAGCCCTCCTGGTGTCGCTCGATCGCGGCGAGGCAGCTCCTGCACGGGCGCAATCCCTCGGCTCGCTCGTACTCCTCCTGTGAACCGGTACCGAGCCATGAGGAGGCGGGCACCACGTACAGCCCGCACGCGGCTTCGGAGGTCGACGTGTACAGACCGGGCACGATGGCGTGCCTGACGTTGCCACCGGCGATGTAACGCCACTCGACGTACTTGAGGTATGCGGCAGCCTTGGCCGACAGCTCTCCGGCGCTCTCAGGGGTTTGCATCGCGGCCCTTCGGCATGACGACGACCGACTCGACGCCACCGGCAAACCCGAAGGTCACCCCGGGGAATCGCTCGGCGAAGATCTCCTCGGCTCTGTGGACCATGGCCGGTGTCCACTGTGGATTGACGGTGAGTAGTACGCGGTCGCCTGGCTTGAGAATGGTCGCCGTCTCGACGTCAGCGAAGACTCTTCGAGAGTTGATGACCTTCCTGCGTCGCCGTATCACGACATCACCTTGCAGAGGTAGACCTGACTGCGGTCGCAGCGGCGGCAGCGGCGGGAGCGCTGAATCCTCCAGCCCTGGCCGACCATGGCGAGCACGCTTGAAGGCACCCACGGGCGCCACCAGTGCAGCCCAACCCGGCAGAACCACAGCGGCGGGATCACCCCGCACCGTCCACCTTGGACACGATCTCGACCCGGCCGGAGCTGTCGCCGTTGGTCCACGACAGGGTGGCGAGCATGTCCGGCCGCGAGGTGAAGCCGTGTGCCCGCTCGGCTGCGATGTACTCGGCGCGGCTCACCTCGCGCTCGGGTTCGCCGTCGAGGGCGACGAAGTAGCGCGCCCCCGGGTAGTCGTCGAGGTTCACTGTTCACCGTCCACATCGGGCAGTCGCAGCGGTTGCGGGCGGCCCGGCCTCTTGGCGCTTGTGTCGGCGACCGGCATCGTTTCGAAGTCGCCCCTCACCCACGACCACTGGCCCGCCGGAACCATCGCAAGCTCCTGCCCGTCCTGGTAGACAGCCAGCCACCCGTCCTGCTCGCCTACGGTGACCATGCGCCAGGCCAGCCGTCCCTCGGGGTCGTCGAACCGCTGGACCTCGTTGGCCCACTGCAAGTACACGAGAACTGTCTTCATTGGCCCTCCACTGTGGACTCTGTGACGTTGGCGGTGCTGATGTAAGCCTCGGGCAGGAGCCGCGTCTTGCCGAACAGCTCCGGCGCGTCGTCACGCACAATGATCAACGGGACCCCGGCGGCAGCGGCCACGCTCGCGCAGTGTGTCGCACCCCGCGACCCGTCACGGATGAACGCGAGACACACGTCAGCCCCGGCGACTACCATCTCGACGTTGCGGTAGAGACCGGCGCGCTTCCCCCAGCGTGACCACTGTGCTTTGTGGACTTCCACCGGTACGTCGTTGCGTCGAGCCCAGTCGTTAGCCATCGCATCGGCACCCTTGGCGCCACCGTGCACGACAACCATGTGCGACCAGTCGGCCCGGATGGCGTCCAGCTCCCAGCACAGCCGTGACTCGCTCAGCCAGTTGCGGGAGCCGGTCACGAGCACGCGGTAGCGGCTGACGCGTCGCCCTGTCGACAGTGGACGGTTACTCGGCTCGAAGCGATAGTAGTAGGTCATGCCCCACCGTCCACTGTGGGCGCCTCTTTACGCTTGCGATGCGGTCCCTTCATCGGGCGGAACCACACCCCGAGGTTGACCCCTTGGACGCGGCCCCATACCGCACGGGTGCACGGCTGGCCCGGTTTGGCCTCACAGGTCGGGCAGGGCCTCAGCTTCCACGCGGGCAGCTTGTAGGTCGACCCGGTCGAGGCCCTCGACGTCTTGCCCGTGATACGCCCGCTCACCGGACCCCCAGTGTGCTGATGACGGCGAGGTCGTACATGATGGCCCACCGGCTGAACATCTGCTCGTCGCTGGCGATCTCCTTGGCCGTGGTCGAGGTCGACCACATGCGCTCACCGATACGCTTGCGTGCCTCGGCGCTGACGTTGCGGTAACGGTCCAGTGTGGACAGCAGGATGTCGGCCTGGCATTCGGCCTTGCCTTGCATGTACCGGTTGCGCGCCTCGGCGGCCATCTGGCGGCAGGCCTGGGCGCGCATCAGGTCGTCCGGCATGGCGTCGAGCCGGTGCCCGAGGTGCATGTGACTGAGTACCTCGGCGGCCTCGGCGGGGAATGCGGTCACGACTCCTCCTGGCCGGTCTCGCGCATGATCATCCTGCGAATGTCCTCATCGGTTGCGTGAGGGTGCGGATGGAGAGCCGACCACAGTCCGTGCGCTCCACTGTGGAGGCGATCGCCGTGAAGCTTGACGTAGTCCGCCCACTGTGGACACTGCGGCTCCCTCGGCAGCGGCCCGAACCTCGGCACCCGGCAGCGGCGCACCGTCTCGTGACTGCCGCACAGCACACAGTGCATGTCGACCGAGGCGTAACCCGTGATGCGGGAGAGCCGGACCGAACCGAAGTACCGGTAGCGAACCCAGGCTGGCCTAGCCATCGTGCGGCCTGCCCAACTGGTCGGCCCAGTGGTACTGGATTTCGGCCAGCTTCAGCCGGACCAGACCCACGCCGAGGCCGAGCCGCTCGGCTGCCTCCTGGTTGCGCATCATCACAAGCTGAGCCTTGATGTAGTCGAGTCCCTTTTGGACCTCGGCCATGGCGTCGTCGCGACCCATCACGTAGTCGGCACTGAGCCGGTCACTCGGCTTCACCACCTGGACCCCTTGCCGCTCATCTTGTCGAGCAGTCGCCGATACGCCGCGCTACCTGTCTCGCTGGCCTTGGGGATGTTGGTCAGCCCTCGGCCGGTGCGCGTCTCGCGTGGCTTCTTGGATCGACCGGCGGCTACCTCTCGCCACTGTCCTGCCTTACGGTGCTTGCTCACGTTGCTCTCCCAATTGCGGGCACCACCGGATACCAGGTGCCGTGAGGTTTGCCGTCGTACGTGACCCCGGTGAACGCGCGCCAGCACGTCTCGCAACGCGCGTCCACCGTTGCCGTCTTGGCCTTGATGACCCACCGTCCACAGTCGACACAGTGAACGTTCAGGTAGTACTCGCCCGGATCGTCAGGCTCTACGGGGTCGGGAAGCCCATCGCGGCCAGTGCTGCCTTCTGCTCTGCCGACAGCATCGAGAAAGGGTCGGCGCCCGGCTGGACTCCCGGCGTGAGCGGACCGGCCGACGTTGGCGCTGCGGCAGGCTGAGCGCTCGCCTGAGGCCCGTACGCGGGTGCGGCCTGTTGGTACCCACCGGCCACCGGGTACTGCGTTGGCTGCGGCACCGGGGCGGGCGCGTAGGGCTGGCCCGCCGGGTACTGGCCCTGGGGCTGCACACCGTAGGGCTGGCCCGCCGGATACTGCGGCTGTTGCTGCGGCGGGTAGGGCGCCGGAGGTGCCGACGCGACCGGGGCGGGCGGGGCACTGGCCGAGGTCGACGACTGGGCGTTGCCGTTGCTGAACTCAGGATGCTGACTAAGCCACTGCTGGGCGGCCGACACGGCCTGAGGGTCGGGCATCATGTCGACGAGGTTGAACGGCGGGTTCTGGCCTGGCTTGGCCACACCTTGACTCATCCGGCCGAGCACGAGATCGCCGATCTGTCGGCGCAACCCGGACACGAGCACGCGACCGAACCACAGCGCGTCACGGTAGACCGCACCCCATTGCCCGCGCTCGTCGTTGGCCGACAGGTCACAGATGTCGATGCGGACCGCGTCGCGGTTGCCGTTGCTGGTCGGGAAGTCGGGCAGGAACTCAACCGGCCGGACCAACAGGAGGTGGCCGACCACATCGAGCGGCTTGCAGATGTCCCCGCTACTCGGCGACGAGAGCTGGGGCGCGCCCGTAGGCGGCATGGGTTGCATGAACTGTCCTCTCTGGACGGACGTGAAGCGATGGCCCTGGCACGGCTTTCGTAGTGCGCCTATGGCTCGTGCCGGGACTTTGAGCACCCCTACGCGTGGCTACCGGGGCGCGCCTTAAGATCTGGGCCTGGACAGCCCTGCGTGTCGGCGGGTTGACCGGGTCGCCACATCGGGCACCAGGCACAACCTGGCCCTGGCCGATGCGGGACCTTGCTCCAATGTGGAGAGTCGGGCTCGTCGAGCTGGAGCAGCACGGCGGCCGTGGTGAGATGGCCGAGCCGGTCGAGGGCTTCCTCGGCCACGCTCTCGTCGTACGGTTCGGACCAGATGTGCAGCCCGTCGAGGAAACCCCCACGCGGGAAGCAGGCCAGCGCAACGCTCTGCACTGGGAAGCCAGCCCGCCGGTAGCCGTAGCCATAGAGGTGTGTCTGAACGCGGTAACGGTCCGGGATCTCACCGCGCTTGATTTTGGACATGCTCGTCGTGCCGAGGATCTTGTGGTCGATGATGCGGTGCGTCCAGCAGTCGTACAGATCGCACGTGCCGCTGATGCCGTCGGTCAGGTACACCCGTTGCTCGACCAGCCAGCGGATACGACCGAGCCGTTCATTGTCGAGGAGGAACGCATCAGCCAGCCAGGCGTGCACGGCAGTGCCCACAATGGACGGCCAGGGGTCGCCGTTGTTGTTCGGACCCGGCAGACCCATAAGGCGGTAGGCGATGCGTCGTTGACAATCGTCGCCGATCTCCGATGGGCCTACGGCCTGCTGGAGGGTACGCGGCAGCACCGACGCGCGGTCACGGACAACCTGCTGAAGGGTCTCACGGATTCCCGAGCCACCGTCTGTCGAAAGTGGACTGACGAGCGTGGCAACCACTACACCGCGCCTGAGGTCTCATGGCCATAAGCTCGCGGTTTAGTGATCATGGCCTGGCCAAGTGAACTTCGTGAATGCAACGTCCTGGTAGCAGTCGGCCAGCTCATCCTCGGTGAATCGCTTACGCACCAACGCTGTTGACAGCCGATGCTGAACCACATGCGTCTGCTTGACGACCACGCGCCCACCGACGGTGCCTGCCTCGTGTTCGCCGAGGGCATCGGTCAGCGACTGCTTGATCTTGTCCCGCATCTCTTCAAGGTCTTTGATCTGGCGGGCAACGGCGTTGTAGGCAGCCAGTTGTTCGGCCAGATGGTCGAGGGCGATCGGTTCGGTGGTCGTGGTCATGTGCCTTCACCCCGTGTTGCGCATAAAGAAGCTTGGCGGGCAGTCGAGGACAGCGGCAATCCGCTCGACAAGGTACGGCGGCAGGGGTCGATAGCCCGACTCCAGATTGTGCAAGTAGCCGGGTGAGATGCCGATCTCCTTGGCCATGGTCTTCAGTGACCAACCTCGATTCTTTCTGAGGAAGGTCAGGGCCTGTCGATCATGATCCTCGCGGTGCCCCCGACCCTGGCGTGATGGTCGAGGTTGCGCGGTCATGGCGGCGACCGTATCCGCAACCCTTGCCAACCGTCTAGGGGTTTGCGTAAGATAGCCCCCCAGTTAGAGTGACCAGGGAAAACGGAGATCAAGTACCTTCTCAGCGCAAACCCCGGACCCGCGATCGGAAGGTGGCCAGAGGTTGACATCGATAAGGGGTGACCTTCCCCGAAACCCCGAGGGCGCTCTCATTGAGGGTGCCCGCTTACGGTTGTCGATGAGTGCACAGGAGGCGGCCGACCGGGCTGGGATCTCCCGTGAGCGTTGGCGAGTGGTCGTCGGCGCCAGACGATCCAACGGGCGACCGTTCACCCCGGAGCCGGAAACGATTGCCAAGCTTGCCGATGCGCTCGACATCCCGGCACGGGCATTCGAAAAGATCAACCGGCCTGATGTCGCAGCGGCGATCCGTGCGATACCCCGGACGCAACGCGAACGTACGGCTACGTTGCTCGACCATCTCATCGCGCTGCGCGAGACGTTCGGCGAGGAGGTCTTTCAGGCGGCGGTCAGCGAGCTAACCAAGGGCAGAAACACACGGGCAGGGAAGGCGACTAAGTGACGACCGCGATCATCGTTGGGTCTGTGCTCAGCACGGTTGTGAGTGTGGGAATATTCAGTGTTGGCCTAGCGTGGCTCAATCGACGGATCAGACGTATGGAGCGCGGTCTGTCAGCAGCCGTCGAAGTGTTCGTGAAGCGCTCCGACTAAGGACACCCGGTAGATGAGACAGGTCATCGAAGTATTCAAATGCGAGAGACATCCCGGCGAACTCGCCTACGAGAAAACCATGGGCTTCAAGTTCTACTGGCCCGGCCGGGGCACGTTCGAAGGTGACCCCTGCAAGGAATGCGCGGATGAGCTGGAGCAACTGCTGGCCCCGTTCATGATGCGGCGGGGCGAGAGGGGCAACACCGTCGGCGCTGATGCTGACACCGTACGAGCCGAGCTACCCGACATCTCTGGCCCCCTCTTCAGAGTCCCATCGGACGCACGCGTGCCCCGGGGTGCCGAGTGGGCAGCGACAGGAACCCTGCGCAGGGGTGACGTCAAGAACCACGTCACGTACGACCGAGAGCGCAGCCTGTGCGGCTACATCCGGCCGGACACGATACCGAAGTTTGTCGGCGCACGGGTCGAGGGTGCGCCCTACTGCCGCAAGTGCGTCAAGAAGCTCCAGGCGATGGAAGCGCGACGCGTCGCCGAGCGCACGTCAAGGAAACGACCCACAGAACCACAGGAGGCGCCACCCAATGCCAGCTAAGCCGAAGCTCTACACCCCCAACGAGACGCTGGCGAAAGCCGATCCGGACATGGCCGAGTGCTACGCACGTAGACGGCACATCTGGGATGAGCGCGGTGTGGACAGCATCGAGAGGTACCGCAACGGCACCGTCCGGCTCTACCGGCAGCGGTGGATCTGTCGGCAGGGCTGCCAGACCGAAGGCTGGGAGTGGGTCGAGGTCGACGGCATGGGATACCGCCGTCGGGTTGGTTCGTTCCACTACGACTGGGTCCCTGAGTACAAGCAACTCTCAGAGGTGCCGACCGATGTGCTCGCGACCGAGCGGTACCTACGTGCCGCACCACCGGAGCTCTTCACCCTCCCGGCGCCGTGAGCCGGACAACGCTGGTCGTCTTCGGGGTCGAGGGGTTGCTGTTCATCAGCGCCTACCTCGCGTGGTGCTGGCGCCACCCCTCGATTCCGTGTCTGTCCTGTATGGACGATCAGTGGCTGAGAGTCCGTTGTCCCGAGTGTCGCGGCGCGGGCAGGCAGCTCCGCTGGGGCGCCAAACTGTTGAGACGGAAGCTACCCAAGAGGGAGCTACCCAAGAGGGAGGAGTGAGTATGTGCCAGTCACCCGACGAGATGAGCACCGAACGGATTGAGTACGCGATCACGAACATCAGGCGAATGCTGGAGGAGGAGGACGGGATCTCCGATCAGAACCGTCGCATGTGGACAGAGCGGCTGGAGGGGTTCGAGCGAATCCTCAAGGAGCGCGCAGAGAACGGCACCTACTGACCACGGAACCCCCCTCGACCGCCCAAGGTCAAGGAGGGTTCCACCCTGTGATCTACGGTTCGTGCGCGCGGGAGGCAAGACACACGCACTTAACCACCCCTCATCTGACCCTCCCCTCTCCTGCCGCTGAAGGCTCGCAGCAACAGGACATACATGGTCGCACCGCTTGTGACTACCTGTCTAGAGGCAATCCAAGATGCTCAACCTTCCATTGATCCTCTGCCTGGCCTGGCCGGTCAAACCGCTTGGAGTAGTAGGGCGGCTCCGCGCAATGACACTCAGACCACCATCGCTGGCGAGGCTCGCCGTCGTCGTCGAGATGTCGAGCCATAAGAATGCATCGATGCTCGACATCATCTATCTTGATCACGAGGGGCATCCATTGATCGTCGCGCCTGGGTCGACGGTTGTAAATAGGCTCTCGTGGCCATGAGTGTCCAGGCTTGCGGGCTGGCCCGGTGCGGCCTTAGGGTGGCGGTCTGCCCGACCTTGCGGGAACCCGGAGTTGTCCGTCGTGACAAGTCAAGGGATGTCGCCCCCTCTGCAGGGGTGTTTCCCCTTGACCCTCCGGGTCGGGGTCGGGTGATAGGACGAGTGGTGAGTGTCCGATCGGACCATTGGGTAGTGCGTCCCGATCGACACTCACCACTCGCTCCCATGAGGGTTGACGTGAGGTGTAGGGTGGCGCGCATGACGCATTACCCGCAACCCTCAGCAACCCCTCCCTACTACCCGCCACCCCCACCCCGCCGGAAGCGCACCGGCCTGATCGTCACGCTGTCGATCCTCGGCGGTCTGCTGGTCCTGTGCCTCATCGGGGTCGGCATCGTGGCGACCTTCAGCAACGGCGCCAGCGACCCTCAAGACACGGCAGCCACGCCAGGCTTCACCACCGTCACGACCCCGGCCGACAGGGGCGCAGCGGCGACCACAGCGACCACAGCGGTCCCCACGACCCCACCGGCAGCCACCACCAAGGCGGCACCCGTGAAGGCGACGATCCCTGAGGGTGACTGGACAGCGGGCGACGATTTTCCGGTCGGCACCTATCAGACCGGCGCCACGGGTGACGGCTGTATCTGGCAGACCTGGACCGGCGACGGCGAGAACAAGCACTACATCGAGCCTGGCCGATTTGGTCCGGGACGCTTCAAGCACGCGTTCAAGAAGGGCGAGACCCTGAGCAGTCAGGGCTGTGGAAGCTGGACGCAGGTATGAGGAGGCGAGCGTGGGCGGGACCAACAAGCCGCGACGAGACTTCAGCTACTGAGTAGGAGGAGCACAAAATGGCGCTCGATGGCAAGTACGGACGGGTGACCCTTGAGCGAGGCGACATCGGTGAGGATGAACCGGTGGTCGTGTTCAGGGCACAAGATGCACTACTGCCTAAGGTGCTCGACTGGTATGCCACCGAGTGCTTGAAGGCTGGCTCGCCCCGTCATCACGTCGATCTGGTACTTGGCCGAATCCCTGAAATCGAGGCGTGGCAAGCCAATCATCACACCCAGATCCCACAAAGCAAGGACTTCCAATAGGGGCACCAAACGGGGTCGGCTGGTCGGTCGGCCCCTCAGCCATATAACTGTCCACAGAGGAGAGACGTGAAGCGCAAGCTCACACTGTTCGGCGGCCTCGCCGTCGGGGCATCTATCGCCCTGGCGACGATCACGCTCACGGCCGTTCCGGCGAGCGCCACCGAATCAAACCTGCCCGTCAAGCGAGGCTGCAACGCGGGCTGGTACGTCAACGCCGACGAGGGCAAGCTCATGCCCACGCAGACCCCCGGCGGCCTGCTGTTCAGCGGACCGTCCATTGTGCACCATGCCGTGACGCCTGCGTCACTCGCGAGCGTGCCGACCAACGGCGCCTTCACGACCTGGGGTCCGGTCACGGGTGCCATGCCGCTGTTCAAGATGGAGACAACCGGCAGCTACAGCACCATCAACAAGACGGCGGCAGGCAAGTTCTGGTCGAGCAAAATTGCCAGCGGCGCCGGGTCGCAGTCGAGCCCGGTCGACTCCCCGGCCGACCTCATCGGCAAGTGGAGCGGCTACACCGCAGACACGAAGGTGTTCAGCTTCGGGGTCGGCTACGCCAACGATGAGGGCAACCGCGCCCTCGTGACGTCAGTGACGTTCGGCGGCACGAAGTACGACCTGAGGTGCCACCACGAGTCGCCGAGCCCGACGCACACGGCGAGCCCGACTGTGGCACCGACCACGCCTGGCGGGCAGCCGACAACGCCTGGCGCAACCCCAACCTCGGCCGCTGGCCTGCCGGTGACCGGACCGCCGACCGGCGGCATCATCGCGGCTGGCGTAGGCATCGTGGCGATTGGCGCGCTGGCCATCATCCTGAGTCGTCGTCGCCGTGCCCGCTTCCAGGCGTAGGGAGCGTGCCATGATCGCCCTGGCTGCCGCGCTCGTGCTCGTTGTCGTGGCGTTGCTCGCTGTTGCCTGGCAACTCGTGCTCGACGGCAGGGCGCTCACCCCATAAGACGTGGGCGAGAAGGCAAACCGTGATCCCCCTATTTCCCCCCCAAGGATCACACCGCCCGGCACTCGCTCACGAGTAAGGCAACGGTGGCCCCTCGGCCTGTCTCGCACATCTGAGGGGCCATCGTTGTACACCGACCCACCACAAAGGACAGAGAACGTGATTACTGACAACATCCGCTTCCGCAAAGTCAGCGTCAACGACCTTCCAATCAAGATCTTCATCTACCCCATCGAGGCGTTCCCAGGGCGGGACGCTCCACTGTGGAGCACTCACGTCGACGGCCCGCCCGACTCGTTTCAGATGGTCGAGGTTCCCGTGTTCGATCGTCCGGTCAGGATCGTGACCGCGTACCTCGGGTCCGGCCGAGTGAAGGTGTATCCGCCGTTGCCGCCACACATGAGGGCTGACCTCAACGAGGAGGGTCCGGCACCGTTCATTTTCGCTGGCATGCCGGAGGCATCGTTCCCGCTCACGGTCGCTCTGTACTCGACGGCCGACCGGGACCGGCGCTCTCCGCTGTGGACGCGCACCTACCCCACGAGGGGTCAGCTCATCGCGGTTCCGCCGCTGCGGGACTACTGGCCCTGCGTCGTCAAATGCACCTACGGGAACGGCGCGACCTTCGAGGTCGACATGACAGGGATGCCGTGAGCGACGCACCGGAGTCAGTCGACCAGCGGCGTGAGCGCATGTACAAAGAGGCCCTGGCGCTGGAGGCTGACGCGACCCAGGTCCGGTACCTGTGGTATCTGTCCTTCGCCGAGCCTGGCCGATTCCTCGGCGCCTGCATTGTCGAGGCGGCATCGTGGCTCGGCGCCGTCATCAACTCGCACGCGCTCAAGTGCAACCCTGGCGGCCAGGTCGCCATACCCGACGCGCTGCCGTACGGCTCGATCGACGACAAGTGGATGAACCGCCTACTGTCCAAAGAGGACATCGAGCAGATCCCCGAGGTATGGCATGAGTGAGTCGACCGGCACGCCGTGGTGGCGCAAGGGCCTCGACGTTCTCGTGGCGCTCACGGTTGCGTCGGGCTGCGCGTCTGTCTCGTTGCTCGTGTCGGCGACCCTCATCCGGCTGTGGTTCGGCCGTGAGGCTAACGGCCCGCTCGTGATTGCGTTGCTCGCCATCGGCACCACGGCGGGCGCACTCGGCGGCGGCTGGTTTGTGGCTCGGGCGCAGTATCTCGGCTGGCTGTTCAAGCGATGACCGACCTCGTGAATCTGCCGCTGACCGTCGGCCAGCTCGCCGACCTCAACGCGGGCACCCTCGTGTCGACGTTCGTCCCCTGTGATCGGTCGCTGCGCTGCTACCGGGTGCGGGTCGACGGCGAGTGGCGCACAGTCCACCCGTCTGACGTCCAGGCGGTCTACACCGACGGCTCGACCGGCGAGACAACCCTCGTGGTGCTGCGGCCCCCGAGGACTCAAGACCATAAGCCCGACCCAGTGTGCTTCGAGCTGGAATGATCTCTTGTGCTGTGGGAGCCATTCTCCTGAGGTTTCGCCCGGCACCCTCATAGCTCAGCCCCTGTCGGCCGACCCCCCGGCTGACCTGGGGAAACGCAAACCCTCGGCTTGCAGAGATCCAAAAGCTCCGACCAGCACAAACACATGATCGACTTCGCCAGGACGGATTCTCCTGGCTTTTGATCTTCATTGCATTTCCACCTAGGAGGCCCCAATGCCAAGCCAAACCAAGACCCGTCGGGAGCATCACCGGTTGATCCGCTGGTACGCCTACTGCTCCCGTCATGGCGGAGTGCCGTACCTCGGCTACTGGGTGCGCTCCGCTCTACCGCCTACCGAATGCTGGGGGTTTGGCCGCTCCCCACAGCAGTACGTCGACTAGCGTGGAATCCTCACACCGGGCTGTCGCCCATCAGATCAGGGCAGCTATGCGGGAGCGCGGCATCCTGCAAAAGGATCTTGCCCGGCAGATTCCGTGCAGTCCAAAGCATCTTTCTCACGTGCTCTGCGGGAAAACGGCGTTACATTTCTACCTTGTGGATCGGATACTTCAGCTTCTGGGTGGACATCTAGACGTGTCCGTGAAGCTGACCGATCGACCGGCATTCGAACCACCACCACGGCGGAAGGGCGACGAGGTCAAGCCAGGGTCACATTGCGCGCGCGCCGGGGCCACCGGGATATACAACGGATGTGTCTACACATGCAGAAAGACCGGCTCCGGAAGTCGGCTGAGATGGCTTAGGTGACCCCATGTCCGATCTCGTTTGGTGGATACCGCCCGACCAACAGGTCGACATCGAGACATTCGGCGAGTACTGGATGCCGTACTACAAGGCCCAGACGGTGCCGTTCGTTGCGAAGTCGCTCATTCACACCGGTGAATTTATGGTCGAGGTGTCAACCGTGTTCCTGTCCGTCGACCACGCACCCGGCGACTGGGGTCCGGTGCTGTGGGAGTCGATGACGTTCGGCGGTCCGCTCGACCACGACCAGACGCGGCACTACAGCCCCGAGGGCGCGTCGGCCGGTCACGTCGAGATGCTGCGCGAGAACTGGATTGCGCTCGACCTCGACGGCACGCCGGAGCTGGTGACGGTGACCTACCACGGCAAGTGGTGGAGGGACCCCGGGAGGACTGGCAGGAGCTGAATCAGAGCCCGCGCAATGCGGGTTGTCGGCTCGGCACAGCCCTTGTGTTCCCGGGGCCACTGGGCAGGGTCCCGGCCGCTCTGTGGCGCGACACGCTTGGGAACGGACGCCCGACCGGGACCCCTACTCGCCATCATCTGATGCTCGCAAACGAGGGAGAGTCCGGCCAGCCTAGCCGACCGGCGGCCCAGGTCAAGCCAGGGCGTTGATACCGGGACGGACCCGGACACACCACATGCACCTTTATCCGGGGTCGGTCTTGGCCAGTCCCGGATAAAGGTGCATGATGGAAGCTCCGCACCTACCCGCCAGATCCACGGAGTGTGAGCACATGACCACCAACGGCGCAACTGAACGACAGCCCTGGACCGGCGAGGCGTTGACGCTGCCGACCCGCTGGCAAGGGCGCCGCATCCTGGCAGCCATCAAGCTGCCGACCGGCACTGGCCCCCAGGCGTGGGCGCTCGTCGTCGAGCTGCCGGGCGACATGTTCGCATCGGCTCGATTGACGGTCAGCCGGAGTGGCCAGCGCAGCATCAGCTTCGGCACCCCGGTCTACAGCTACCCGGAGGCGGTCGAGGAAATGATGAGCATCTATGCCCGTGGCTGGAGGGCGGCGTCATGACCACGATGTGCGACCTCTACCTGAGGCTCTCCGACGGTCGCGACTTGGCCACCCTCGACGCCCGTGAGCGCGTGCTCCGGGCCGAGGCCGGTCGACGCGGCTGGGAGGTGCATCGGGTCGTCATCGAGAACGACCTGACCCCCAACGGCACCCGCAACGCGTCAGCCTTCAAGCGGCGCCGCATCCCGTTGCCCAACGGCAAGACGGCGATGCGCGTGGTCCGGCCAGGCTTCCGCTCAGTCCTCGACGACCTGGCCGAGGGCCGCGTCGGCGCGCTGCTCACGGAAGACCTCGACCGGGTTGTGCGTGACCCCCGCGACGGTGAGGATCTGCTGGACGTGGTCGAGGAGCGGCGCGCGACAGCCGACTCCGTGAGTGGGTCGCTACGGCTGACCAATGGCGGCACCGACGCTGAGGTGTACGGGTTCAGGAGTCTGGTCAACTCAGCCAACAAGGCAAGCAGGGACACGGCCCGCCGGGTGAGCGACGGACGCCAGCGGACCGCCTACATTGGACAGTGGGGCGGGGGTCGCCGACCGTACGGGTTCACGCCAGTGCCGAACCCGTCCGGCAACCACACCAACACTGTCCTCGTGCCGGACCCCGATGAGGCTGCCGTCATCCGTGACATGGCCGAGCAAGTATTGAAGGGCATCTCGCTCGGCGCCATTGCCCAGGGGCTGCGGGAGCGCGAGGTGCCGACCGTCACGGGTGTCCGGTGGACCGCCGAGACCGTGAAGGACGTCCTCAGCAAGAAGGTGTGCGCGGGCATCGTGGTTCACAAGGGCCAGGACACCGGCGTGCGGCTGGCCGACCCGATCCTCACGGAGGAGACCTGGAACGCGGTTGTCGCCCGGCTGAACTCACCCGTGATCGAGTGGACCGACCGATCCGGCAAGACGCACACGGCCAAGCGGCAGCAGACCAAGGCCGGGCGCACGCCGACCTGGCTTGGCACCGGGACTTACCTCTGCCCGTGCGGCTCCACAGTGGACATTCAGTGCGGCAGGAACCGAGCCCGTAGCTACAAGTGCGGCAGGGACGCCAACAGCACCGGCAGCGTGCACATCCGGCGCAACGCCGCCCAGGTCGACGAGTACGTGTCGCGGTCGATCGTCGAGCGGCTGGCCAACGCCGACACGTTCTCGCTCCTGGTCAAGCAGGCTCAGCCCGAGGTCGACGTGGACGCGCTCCGGCTGGAGGCCCGCACCCTGCGCGCCCGGCTCGACGACCTGGCCGCCGCGCTGGCCGAGGGTGAGATCGACCGGCAGCAGATGGCCAAGGGGTCGAAGCGGCTGCGGGCGAAGCTCGACGAGATCGACGCCCAGCTCGCCAGCTCGACGAGCACCGGCGACCTGTTCCGGCTCGTCTCGCCGTTCAACCCGCTGGCGCATCTGGCCGACACGGCTGCCGTGTGGCTGGGGCTGTCGCTGGGTGAGCGGCGGGCACTGGTCAAGCAGTTGTGCCGGGTGACCATCCTGCCGACCGCCAAGGGCTGCCGGGGGTTCGATCCCTCATCGGTCAAAATCGAGTGGCTCTGACCCGTAACGTCTCACCCCCTCACGTCGATAACAGATGAGGAGTAGCGTATCGAACACTCAACCGTTTGGACGACAAGGAGGTGACCGCATGACCCTCGGCGCCCCCCGATCGGCCGGTACGCCCCGTGAGGTGATCCAACCCTCGTGGGGCGTATTCGGTCCGTGCGGCCGATGCCAAGCTGACCAATGGAGCCCTTGCCGACGGGTGCGCAGAGACGGCAGAGTCGGCGCGATCCTGCATAACCCTCACAAGGGGCGGCCTCAGCTACCCCGACACCGCTGGAGTCCGGAGGTTCGATAACCATGGATGGCCCATACGATGACCGCCGTACGGTCGAGGCCGACCTACGTGCCGCACTGGCCCACGCTCACGAAAACATGGAGGCAACCGGCGCCCACGAGCGGCTGGTCGTGAGCACATGCCTCAATGCTGACGTTGAGCTGGGCTCTTACGACCTCATGGCAATCCGCTGGCTGGCGGTCGCCGACCCCCGAATCCTGCAAAGCTTCCGCGCGATGATCCTGCGCGCGTTTCGTTCCGGGTGCGAGCAGACCAGCGAAATCAAGGCTCTGCGCGCGCGCAATCGTCGTGTGCCGGGAGAGGTCTTTCACTGATGGCCTCGACCAAAACCCTCAGGTGGGTCGACAGTGTGACCCCCGATTGCACTGACTGTCTACGGCTTCTCTACAACCCTCTGTTTGGCGAACTGTTCTACGGCAGCGAACCCAGGACATGGGATCGGGCATTCAGTCAGGCTCCCGACCCCCGGGGCATGCGACGGCTGGCGCGCTTCCATATCGACGACCATCAGCTTAGGCCCATCGGTGACGGATACTGAGGCCAACGCCCATATTTCCGGGGGTTGCGAAGGGTTGACGGCGGGAAGATCTGCCGAGTAGGGTCGGCCCACGAAAGACGCGGTCGCCACAGCGCTGGCCCCATTTCCACACGACCCCCGAAACCGGGTCGGGGGGAGCTGCTGGCGGGGGGTTGGCGACCGCGTCTTTCGTGTTCCGAAAAGTCCCACCGTGGAGGGAGAACATGCAATGAGCATCACGCTCGAACGGCCAGCACTGAAGACACAACCCCCGCCAGTCAACGACACACCCACCGTCGAGGCGCCAGCCAAGACGCACACACTCACGATTCTGGGGGGTTGCAACGAGCAACTCTCCTGGAGTACCACGCAGCCGAAAGCCCTTGAGGCGGCCCGGGAGCGCTTCAAGCACTACGCCGATCTGCGCTACCTCGCGTACACAGTGGACGGTGCGGGGGGCGTGGTGACTCGTGATTTCGTTCCGAACGCTGATCTCGAAATGCACCCGCAGATCGTCGGCGGCTAGACCAGTGCCCATTTACGGCCGTGGCGTATACATCCGTGGCCTACTGGCGGGCGACGAGCCTCGGCCACGTCTGCTCACATCGGTCCAAGCCCTGAACGGGTGCGGCTGCCTCCTGTGCCGGGCAGAGCGCAAGATGCAGCACACTGACAACGCTCACGGCATCGACCGCAAGACAGCCGAGGACATCGCGGTGACCCGGCTCGCCGAGATCCTCGGCGGGGACGCGGCTGTCGTCGATGCAATCAAGCGCGGCTACATCGAGGTGACCGGCAGTCGGGGCGGCCTGTTCCGGCTGTTCACGGGAAGCCACTCCGGCAACGTCCAGTACCGAGCACGCCCGATGGGGCCGTTCGACCGGGGCTGGGAAACGCTCTGCGCGCACCTTGAGACGGCGACCGAGTGCTCGCGGTACGAGAACCTTCTGGCCCAGGTCCGAATGATCCAGACGGATGAGACCCGGTTTCGCGAGATCGCACTCTGAGCACGGCAAGGAATGATCATGCACCCCTCTGGTGACACGTTAAGTGCCAGGGGGGTGTATGCTTTTGAGCATGTTGTCTATTGATCAGCTTCTACGTCCGACCTGGGAACGGCTGGCTCGGATGTACCCGGAGCTGCCTGTCGATGTGGAGATACTCATCGGAAACTTTCAGGGTGAATGTGGTCCGGCCCGGGAGACCGGCGGCCGACGCGTCTACATCGGCAACGACCGTATCCTGAGCGGCTCGACCGAGGTGCTTCAGCAGATGCTCCACTGTGGAGCGCACATCCTCGCCGTGGTGCGCGGCATCAACGACACGTCCCAGGGCTTCCGGTACCACAATGCCGACTTCCTCGCCATCGGGCAGGAGCTGGGGCTGACCTACCTTGAACCGGAACGCAACCCGATCGTGGGCTGGTCCCATCTGACACTGACCAGCCAGGTCGTCGACGAGCGGTACGCCGACATCGCCAACCGGCTGGCCTTGCTCCTGCCGGACGTCCAGGGCCAGGTCGTGCTGCCCCGGGGTCGGGAGTCGTCCAGGCAGGTCGCGGCGGTCTGCCGGTGCCACCCCCCGTTGAGCATCCGTGCCGCACGCTCGACCCTGGCCCTCAGCGTGATTCGATGCGACCGCTGCGGGGCACTCTTCGTGGTAAAGGACGACGAGTGATGGGAGCACCCATGCACCAGCTCTGGAGCCACAACCCTCCTAAGTGGACGCAGCCGCGCCCGCCAGCCGACACGCTCACCTACGCCATTCGTCAGGTCCGACGGTGGGACGGCTCGCAGTTGCCGGACCCCCGGGGTGGCCTCGGTCAGCACATCCACCCGTCTGTGGCGATGCTGCTCGCTGGCCAGTACGGCAGCGCCAGCCAGCCCGGCCTGACCCGGTTCGCCGTGAGCGGCACCGTCATAGAGTCCCTGATCCCTGAGCTGCTCGACCTGCTCATGCTGTGCGAGCCGGAGCAGGTGGCCGAGCTACGCGCCCTGCTCGCCTACGTACGATCGATCGACCCTTCCCCGGAACGGAGGTCCGCCCACAGTGGACGGTAAAGGAGCTGGCGACGCGGTCGCCCTGGAGCGGTTACACGAACTCATACGGGAGCTACACCAAGAAGGTCTACCGCTGAACTTCCTCACCCGTCATGCCGACGGCCAGGTTCAGATCGTGGTCATGAACTCGTCGGCGAACAACAACGACGACGACATCACGTTGCTTGGCTACGAGCACGCCATCGACTACCTCACGGGACTGCTCAACGCGCAACGGTGGACAGGAGACCAACAGTGATCCGACTCGACCCCGGCGACGAGGTCACCGTGACGCTGACGCTGCACCTCGCCGTGCCGGAGACCGGCGACACCGTCTACGTCGACAACGAGATGGCCGAGATCGCCGACTGGGAGATCGATCAGGAGTTTGTCCGCATCGACCCTCATCACGGCACCGGCTCACACCTGTTTGAGATTCAAGACCTCACCGCGAATGTCGAGCACCCGGCGACGATCGCGGTCACACGAAGAGGATGAGATGAAGATACAACTAGTCGATGACAACCGCGTCGTGACGCTGGACTCGTCTGACGTCCCTCGACTGCTCGACGACAGCGGACTGGTGACGGGCGCACAGTACGAAGCTCACGGGATCGCGGTCCGCATGACACTCATGGAGACGCACGACTTCCTGTCGGCCTGGGCGTGGCGCATGCTCCACCCGCTCGACCGCAGCGTATTGAGCAGTCTCGAAGCCGTCGTCAAGCGCATAGCCGACCGGCTGGCCGACGAGAAGAAAGCCAAGGAGGAGGCGACATGAACAAGGCGCAGATGGGTCAGGAGATCCGGCGCATCGCCGAGGAAGTCGAGCGGCTCGACCCAAGCACACGGCCCGTGTTCATGGGGATGGAGCACCTCGGCGACGGACCGGGCGCACCGGCACGCGGGCTGTTCCAGGGCGGTCCCGTGATGGGCTACGAGGCCAGCCTGGAGCACGTGCGGGCGCTTCTGGCCGAGGTCCGGCAGCGCATCGGCCAGCGCGTGGTGACCACAGTGGAGGGTCCGAACACCGAGCTGGTCGACGAGACGCGGCACAACGTCCAGTGGGTCGAGGACAACCTGAGGTGGGGGGAGTGACGCACTACCCACGGATCAACCGACCGTGCAACGAATGTCCTTTCAGGACGGACGTCAAGGTCGGCCGGTTCGCCCCGGAGCGCTTCAAGGCTCTGCGCAAGACGATCGACCCGAACTACCACGACATCCCTCACCCGATGTTCGGCTGCCACAAGACGACTGGGGGCGCCGTGCGGGCATGCGCGGGCTGGCTCGCCGTGTGTGGTGAATTGAACCTGTCGGTCCGGCTGGCCCTCGTGATGCGACGGCTGCCGCACTGCGCGCTGATGCCCGGCGAGGACTGGCCGGAGCTGTATCCGGACTACGAGACGATGGCGAAGGCAAACGGTGTCTAGGCCTCGATGGCGCAAGGAGCATCGGGGCGCACTACCCAGCCCGGATCAGCAGCCCGACCACATCAGGAAGCACCTCATCCCCGAGGCCGACCCCAACGGCAACCGTAAGGCCAAGCGACTACACAAGCGCAATCACGGCGGATTCAAGAAGGATCAACCGTCCGAGGTGGACAGTGAGTGAGACAGTGTTCCAACGCATCGATGAAGAGCAAGCCCCGGTGAAGACCGAGCCGACCGAGCGGGTGTCGACCCGCGTGGTCCCGTGGATCACGCTGTGGACGGATGAGCTGGTCGACGCTGACGTGGTATGGATGAACAATGCTTTTGGGCGGCTGACCTACCGCGACGAGGATGCCAGCGACCGATTCATGGGCGTGCTGTGGGTCCGTGAACGGATCGGCATGAGCGGCCAGCCGATGTGGAAGCACGTCCACGCGCGGCGGCAGCGGCGGGCAATGCTCGACCCTCGATGCCAGGTCTGCGGCGAGCGGCTGTCCAAGGTGGACATTCCCTGGCTCCTGCCGTCGACCGAATACCAGGGCTACCTGCGCGACACCGGCGGCACCGAGCCGATGCGAACCATCACGGCGCCGACCTGTGTCGAGTGCCAGGCAATCGCAGCCCGCCGGTGCCCGCGCCTGGTCGGTCACGGGTTTGTGCGAGCGATCGTCAAGTCGGCAACCCCGGTTGGCGTTCAGGGCGACTACTACGCCCCGCACCAGCAACTGCCTCGACAGTTTATTTTGTTCGGCGCCCCCGAGCTTCGATACACGGTGGCCAAGCAGCTCTGCGTCCAGCTCGACGGCATGGAGATCATTGAGTGAGCTTCCTCGATCTCGCTCTGCTGGCGGCCCTCGTGATGCTGGAGGCTGTGCCGACCGTCGCCGTGGTCGTGCTGGCCTACAAGCTCACCCAGTACGAGCAGGATCGAGAGCCGCCCCGGCAACGCTTCCGGCACCGACGGTGAACAGTCAGTGGCGGTACTGGTGCGACATGGGCTGGCCCGGATTCTTCCTCGGCGCCCCGGTCGCCTTGTTCGCCGTCTGGTTCTGGCTCAAGATCAGAAGATAGCCCCCTCAGCGCCTCTCTACGCCCCGTGGCCCCGCCGGACACCCGGTAGGGGCCACGAGCGTGTTTGAGGGTCCCAGCGGCCTGTACGGCGGGCTGGCGGTCTAAGATCAGCGGCATGGAACCCCTCACCTCCGACACAAACATCAGACTTTGCATCAGGGTCGCCGACGCCCTGCCCGGCAGCGCGATCCCCGGCTCGACCATCGGTCGGCACCGTGAGTGAACGGCTACCCGTACCGTTCTACGCGCCACCCGACCGTCCCCTGTGGACGCACGATGAGGTCGACGCCTACTATGCCGAGCGGCTGGCCGAAGGGCGGCCCATCGTGCCGCTGGTCGGCGCGACACTCATCCGATGCGGCGGGCGCCCTGACGTATCGATCACGACGATTTTCCGGATGGTCAGCGCGGCCGTGTTCTGGAATGACCCGCCGGTACTGTGGGAAACATTCGTCATCGGCACTCCGGCCGACTTCACCACGACCCGCTACCGCAGCCCTGAGGATGCGACCGATGGTCACCGCACGGTTGTCCTGGAGACGCAACGGGCGCTTACGAAGCGGGGCATACCCGTCATTGATATCCACCTGAGCCGTGGCGAGTGGTGGGTGGAGTGATGCGGACAACGCCACAGGAATCGCACTGAGAGTGGGCGTGAGGGTCGCCGATGCTACATTGGACGCCTCCGCACCACCATCACGGAGGAAGGGAACAAAGAGAGGCCACCGATGGGACAGACGAAGATCACCCAGGAGACGACCACAATCGAGGTGACCACCGGCAGGGACGGTCGATTGACGAAGGTCACTCTCGAAGATCTCGAAGGGCTGGAGCACTGGCCAGTGCTCGACCTGGCGCAGATCCACGGCATGTTCGGGGTCAACGGGCACGGCGTCAGCAACGGTACCGTGAAGATCGCTGAGGGCGCACCGGTCAAGACCACGGCAACCGCAGTCAAGAAGGCGGCCCCCGCCAAGAAGGCACCGGCCAAGAAGGCGGCCCCCGCCAAGCCAGCCAACAAGACCAACGCACCAGCGACCGCGAAGCCCGAGCGTGTCTACACGCGACTGTCCGAAGAGGACGAGCTGAAGATCATCGGCATCTACCAGGGCGCGGACCGGCCGACCGTGCGCGAGCTGGCCAACCAATTCAACGTCAAGCAGCACACGATGCAGGGCTGGGTCAACCGGCTCAAGAAGGCCGGAAAGATCTCCTAGCGCGACAACACAAAGACCCCCATCACTACCCGCCCGTGGAAGCAGGTAGCGATGGGGGTCTTTGTGATCTTGTGCCAGCCTGAAGATTCAGCCGATCGAGGTATTGCGCACTGTGTGATTCACATGTTTAGGATCTCAACACGCGCCTCCCGGCCGGATGAGTTGCCAGGCCCCGGTCGGGGGCGCGCTCCAATTTCAACCAAGGGATGGGAGAAGCACTAAATGCGCGGAACCAGCGGCCAGTCGGGCAACTCGTCGGGCAACGGGTGGACCAAGAGCAAGGACAAGTTTGGCGTCGTGACCAGGGAGACCGAGCGGTCCCACTGGTGGAAGATGGCCTGACGCTTCAGGAGACGCCCCACCTGGAGGTGAGGGGCCAGGTCGGGGTAACACGCAGCGGCATCCCTAGGTGGGTCGAGGGGTGCCGCTGCTGCTGTCTACTGTGGACTCTTCGGCTTGTTCGGGATGGCGTACACGCCGAGGGCGCCGAGGCCCGCCAGCGCGACCTGGACCCACTCGGCCCCAGTGATCTTGCCGTCGTCAAGCACGACCGTGAGGACCGCCAGCGCGGCGGCCACGACGGCGACAACGGTCTTGGCGTACTTGCCCATCGGCTAACCTCCGAATCCACTTTGGATAGACGGCAGGGCGAACGCGAGCAGCGCACACGCAGCCCCGAGCAGGGCCAGGCTCACCCGTGCCGATACGCCAACGGCGGCCAGCACAAGCAGGAGCACGGCGACAAGGTAAAGCAGGGCGATGACAACCTTCATGGGTCCGTTCCCCTTTGAGGTATGCTGGCGACCTCGGGCCACCGAGCGGAGGAAGGCTGATGCAAACTGCCTAGGTGGCCCACCCCAAGATCAAGATGGTCCAGCCCGCGAGCTTATGGCCCTGAGGGCCTCAGCACCCCAGCTTCAGCCGGTAGGCGTGAATGGCATCAACGAACTGCACGGCGAGCTGGTACTGATCACGCTGTTCGATGGTCGGGTTCGGCGGCAGCTTCGGCGGGACCTGCTGATTACGATTGTCGATGAGCACGATCACGCCGCAGAAGTCGCGCGCACGTTGCTGGTTGCGCTTGTCGGCGCGCCTGTCGACGTGATTGGTGTAAGCCACATTGGCGACCGCCAGCGCCACCATCGTTATGAATACGACGGTCGCGGCGTAGATGGCCTTGATGTGCAGGGCGTCAGCCACTGATTGGATCGGCACTACGGATCACGACCTCACTACTCCGACGATGATGGCGTAGACGATGAGGGCGAGGCTGAGGGCGATGATGAAGTAGTGGACCCGCCGGTCGACTGTGCGGATAACAGCGACAGAAGGCTTGCCACGCCCGGGATACCCGCCGCCAGGCCGAACACGACCAACAGGGCGATCTCCACGTGATCCGTCAATGTCTGGTAGGTGATGCCACTCAGTCCGAACAGGAACAGAACGGTGTCCCTGCGAAGCTTCCGAACGACGGGGCGACTCACTCACACCTTCCCCTTCCCCTCGGCGCAAACCCGTTCGGTGCCTTACGAATCCTCGGCGAGGTTCGCCCCGGCCTCAGCCGCACCGGTCAGGATCTGCTTAACGGCGTCGGTCTGAAAAGCGGCCAGCACGACAGAGGAGTCCACACTGGACGGAAGCGCAGCAGCCAGCGCAGCGGCCAGGGCCGAAACGTCGACTGGGCCGACGCGCGCCTGGATGTCGTCGAGGTCGGCCTGAGCGACACCGAGCTTACTGGCGATGAGGTCGAGCTTGGCCATGCCCGTCGACCACCGAACCTGCTCCGGACCGTACTGCCCGGACGTCAGTGCATAGTGGACATCGGCGAGTTGCTTGGCCTGATCGGGTGTCATGTCGTCATCTCCTCCCGCGACGATTTCCTTGGCACGGGCCAAGATGGCTGGCTTCTGTGCCTTGATGATTTCCCCGGGGCATGCCGCGTGGCCCCACCTGACTCCGGACTCGGCACCCATCGAGTGGTGACCGAGCCCGCGCGTGCCGACCCGGTCAGTGAGCTGGAGCGGCACCCCGTGCACCTGATGCGCCTTGGCGAGGATGCGCGCGTTGGCCTCGACCTGTTGCGGCGTAAGGGGTTTGTTCTCGTTGCCCGCGTTCTCGACGGCGATGCTGTATGGGTTGCCGTCGATCTGAGCGCCCGACCGATTCGCCGTGTCGTTGACCTGAGCGATCTTCCCGTCGTAGTCGACAACGAAGTGCGAGCTGTTGCCGCTGTCCTCGTTCTTCTGCCAGGAGATCGTTCCCTCGTAGCTGCCGTCGGCCGTGTGGATGACGACGTACATGTGGTCGGCGATCGTGCCCGAGTGATGCAGCACTGGACCGCGCCACTCGGCGATGTCTGTCCACAGTGGCATGTCGGCCTCCTAACCAGAAATGCGAGTGACCCCTACGCGCGCCGTGACGGTAAGGGTCGACCCGCTGTTCTGCGTACAGTTGAAGGTCAGTACGTCACCGGCGGTTAGCAGAAACGTGTTCGTCGCCGTAGCCCGCGTGGTCGGCGTGGCAGTACCGATGGCGACCGTGAGGCCAGCGGCGGCAACGGCGTTGATGAGAATGTCGATGCCCCGGTAGCCGGTGGCGTTCGGCTGCCACTCCGTGTAGAACGTGACCAGGTACACGCCGTCCGCCGCGATGGTGACGTTGGTCGATGTCGGCGTGAACATGCCCGCGTTGTCGAACTCTTCCGAATCGAGCGACAGAAGCGTGCCAGCGCCACCGCTGACAATGTTCTGCGTTGCCGTGCGCAGCGCAATGCAGCAGTTGGGGTTATCCGCCCGATCGAATGCGGCGCCCGTGATGGTGTCACCGGCAGCGGTCATCGTGCAGCCCTCCCGGGGCGCCAGAGGGATACGGGACTGTTCACCTGCTGTGCCTTGACAACGTCGTTGATCGAGCGCGTCACGGACGCCTCATAGACGTCACCGGCCAGGGCGACGAGAAACGACTTGCTGACGGCCGACACGCCACCAGTGACCACAAAGGACGATGCGCCGATGGTGGTCGCGTGGGTGATGAGTTGGTAGTCCCAAACCATGCCCTGGTCGTTGCCGGTGGTCGTGCTGGGCTCGGCGATCTCGGTACCCGACGCGACTGTGGCGACCGAAGTCCAAGCAGCCTGCTTCCAGCCAGCCGTCACCACGAGGGACGTCTCACGCGGCACGTAGAGGGACGGCGTCGCGATGTTCTGAGCCGAGCCGTTGCTCTGTACCGCGCTCTGACTGACGATCACCATCTGGACGCCACGGAACGCCGCGATCTGTGCGCTCGTCGTGTCCCCGGCGGCCCCACCGGCGAAGCCGCATGTCGGTGCTGTGAAGCTGCCGTCCCAGTACTGTCCTAAGAGGACAACGTTGCCCCCGGTCGCGAGCACAGTCCAGCCACCCGGGTTGGTGACCGCGCCAGCGAATGCGGCCGTGTTCCTGATTGCCGTGAGCACGAGCAGGAGGTCGCCGTTCTGGATGCTGGCGGGCATGCCCGGGTTCACGCTGGCATTGTCGCCGTGTGCGGCCGTGCCAACGCTCACGAGGGTCGGCGTCACGGCGGTCATCGTGTTGACCCGGATGCGTTCACCCGCGCTGCCGATGTCGTACGGCTCGGCGGTTGTCGACCAGCCGATGGCGGCCGACTTCCCGTACGGGTCCGGACCCACGGCGAAGCGCATTGTGGTTGCGCTGTTACTGTAGCTGGCCAGCATCCGGGAGCTGTGCGTGTCGAGCCGTCCGAGATTGTTACTTCCGCCAATCACGAACGCGTCCCAGGGGGTCGACGGCGAGCAGTTGAGCGTGGACGTCCACACTGGACCGTCCATGACCTCTGTGTAGCCCTCGACCAGAAGATCGAGCGGCGTCGGGTCCATCTGGCTCGGCGGGTTGGCCACCGTCACGCGGGCGCCCACATCGACGTCGCAGTAGCTGTCGATAATGGATGGTGCGGCATGAAGGTTGAGCGTGATGGACGGTACCCGCTGCTCCCGGACGGTCCCCATGTTCAGCCTGAAGTTAGCCGCGTGGACGAGGTCGACGTCCGGCGCGCTGATGGAGAACGAGTCCGAGTAGGAGCCGATCTTCATCGGTGACAGCACGCCACCGGAGATTAGCCTGATGCCGGTGCCAGTCGAGTTGGACACCGAGACATCGTTCTTCAGCAATGTCCAGTCGTATGTCGGGTCGAACGGCTCACCGAAGTAGGCAGCCTCGGCGTCGAGCGCCATCGTGGTCGCGTGATTGCGCCGAGCCGACCTGGGCAGGATGGTGACGTTGCCCTCGAAGCCGTCGAAGAGGATACCCTCCTCTGTGGACTCGACGAGCCGGAGCTGGTCCAGCATCGTTGTCGTCGACTGCACGCCCATGAGCTGATCGGTCGTGCCGGTGTCGAGCATGTTGTCACCGAAGATGGTCGACAGATTCTCCTCGTCGCCGAGCCGGGTCAGCCTGTCCTTTGTGGACTCGCCCGCGTGGCCGAGCACTGCCTCCGCTCCGGTCGGTCCCCAGTCGAGCACCCGGCCAACGCCAACGTGACCAATCGAATAGTTGCCGGTTGCGAATCCTGCGGCGCCGTGGTGATAGAGACGGCCGACATTGCCGAGGGTTGCACCGGCCAGCGTGCCCGAGGTCGTCTTGGTGGTCGCGCCACCGTCGGCATCGACGAACGTCACATTGAACGTCCAGTTGATGTCAGCACCGATCTGCTCGGCGCGAGCGTCCACATAGAACCATCGACCATAGAGCGTGACGTTCTGCGAGTCCATGAAAGCGAAGCCCGCCGAGGCGAGCACCTCCGACGACGCGGTGAACGCTTGGAGCGAAATGAAATCCGGCGCCGTGCCGGTCAGCACGACCTGCCAGCGGTATGCGGCACCACTCGTGGTCGTCCACTGGAAGAACGCGTTGTTCGCCGTCTTGACGGTGCCGAAGTTGAACAAGCCACGCACGGCCCATTTCGTCGTGCTGGGGTTGGTGTACGTGCGCACGGGAGCCGAGAACGTGCCGTACGCGCTCTGCGTCTTAGCCAACGGCTCCGATCCGATGGGCGACGAATCCGATGCGGGGGTGAAGCCAGAGAACGTCATCGGCGCGCCACCGATGCCACTGGCAAAGCGGGTCGCGACCGACTTGTCTTCCATAGGCCAGTAGCCGACAACTTCCGGCGAGGTGCCGGTAACCGTGAGGCTGTGCGCGCGGTTCAGCGACGAGCGCAGCGTCAGTCCATTCTGGATTCGCTTGAGCGCACCCGAGATCGTGATCGGCGCCAGCGCCTGCCCGCTCGACCCGGCCGACCACGCAAGCGGCCACTCGTCAACGTAGCCCGTGAAGCGAACGCGGGGACCGTCCACCATGGAGAAGTCGTCGAAATCGATCGTGGCCGACGCGTTCGTGTTGCCCGTCTCGCGCTGGCTCCAGAGACCGAACTTTCCGGCGGTCGGGTTGCCCGGCTGGCCGGTGTCGCCACCGTCAATGAGCCAGGTGCTCGGCTCGGTCGAGCCGTCGGCCCACACCTTGACCCGGCATGTGGTGAGCCCGGTCTGAATGCGCATCCGGTACCAGTTGGCGGCCACGTGTGTGAGCCCGGTCGAGAAGCTGTTGCCCAGGGCGTCGCCACCACTGACCCGCTGGACGTTGCGAGCGGTGATCGTCTGGTCAGTGTTGAACCGAAGCTCGGTACGGTTGGCGTTGCTCGTGTCGGCGAACCTGGTCACGATCGCGGCGGTCTGTGCGGCGCCCGTGGAGAGGGCGTTGACCCTGATCCTCACCGTGATGTCGGCGCGCTGGACTGAGGCCCCCAGCGTCGAGTACAGCGGGGTTACGGTGGCGATGTGCGTATGCCTGCCGAAGGTCGAGCTGACGCTGAAGTTGCTCGCCGTGCCGGTCGACGTCCACGCCCCGCCGGAAGGGCTGGCCGTGCCCCAGCCGTTGGCCACTGACCGGGTGAACGTGTCGCTGGCGACGTTCGTGTCCGGCCGGACCATGACGCGCATCGGCGTGTTGATTTCGATCGAACCGTACAGTGTGGACATTGGGTTGGTTGGCACCCACCGGCCGTCCGTGTTCTGCAGGATCAGCGTGCACCGGCTCGGCGCGGCAGTCGCGTAGCGGTCACCCCGGCCCCGGGTGATCGTGATGCGGCCCGGGGCGTAGAGGTAGGTCGTGGCGTCCGTCCAGCGCCAGCTCTGCGGTGACACCGTGAGGTCAGCGTTAGGCGCGTACTCAAGAATCACGCCGAGCGGGGTAACAGGGAACGCCACAGCCCACCGTCCTATTTGGAGAATGCACCGGCCTGGTCGAGGCGGCGCCACATCCACACGAACAACTCTTCAAACCGCTGCATAGGCGGTGCCACAACGATTTGCGGTCGCAGGTACTCGTCGCGGGCTCGCACATCAAACCCGTAGTTGTTGCCGACGACCTGGGCGAGGCCCATCGCCCGTGACTGCGTGATGCCGCGCAACGGGATGAACGCCTCGCCACCGGTCTGCGGCTCGGCGAACAGGAACGTGCCAGGGTTACTCGGGGCGACCAGCGCGCCACCCTCCTGCATACGGATCGCACCCTTGGCGCCATCGTTCGGGTTACGGGAGCTTCCCGTCACGCGTCGGCCGGTCGTCTCATTGAACAGTGTCTGGTGCACACGAACATAGACGTCCTTGGACTTGATGCCATTGATGAGTCTGATCAGGTTGGCCAGCCCGTTGATGGCGTCGGTCAAGCCCTGCATCGCGATTGCCGTGTTGACGTTCGCGGGGACCTTCTTGTACTTGCCGATCAGACCGTCGATCTCGCCCTGGGTCAGATGCGCCTTACGGAGCTGCTTCTCCAGTGCGGCGGTGTTGGCGTCGTAGTCGGCAGCCGCGTCCGTAGCCGAAGCACCGGCCGCGATCTGTGCCTGATACAGCTCCATGTTGGCCTGGACCGCACCAAGCACGACACGGCGGTTACTGATGCCCTTGGCGCTGTAGGTGTCGATGGCCTTGCCGTTCTCATGGAACGCATCGCGCACCTGGTTGAGCGAGTCGTGCACAGACAGCAGGGCCTGATCGAGGTTCATCGAAGCGGTGAAGATCTTCTTGACCATCGACGCCGCGAGCGTGTCCGTGCTCAGGGTTGTCTTGTTGAGCTGGCTGTCCAGTTTGGACAGTGACTCCTGGGCGGCCTCGGCGGCATCCTTCGTCTTGTCGAGTCCATGCGGCAGCCCGTCAAGCGAAACCGCGTACGCCTTCAGGTTGTCGGTATCACTCGGCTTGACGAGGTGCGCAAGGAAGCCAGCTCCCGTGAACTTCGTGACCGAGTCGACCGCATCGGCGATCCTCGTGATTGCGTGGTACATATCCTCGAAGAGCCGGATCGTCATACCGACGCCGACGATCACCTTGCCCGTCCAGTCAAGGATCGTCTTGAGACCATCGGCCGCACCCTTGTTGCCACCGGCGATCAGGGACAGCGACTGTTCGATACGAGCACCGAGCAGCGGCATTTCGTCGCGCAGCACCTTAATGATCGGACCGGCCTTGTCGATCAGCGCACTGAAGCCGCCACCGATACCCCGGATGAGCCCAGCAAATCCATCGGCAAGCGGAACAACGAACTTCGCTGCCTTCTCCAGCATGTCTCCAATGTGGACATCTTTGACTGCGCCACCAAGAATGTGAATGGCCTCGATCGTCGGCTTGACGAAGTCCCGCGACGCGTTGAGCCACTCCGACTTGATCTGCTCGATCTGGTTGTGCCAGGCGTCGCCGACCGCCTTCGGGTTGAACTTCGCCGCACCGGCGACCCCTCCGGCAACGGCACCGATGGCGGCAGCCGCAATAACCAGACCGCCGAGGGCGGCGCCGATGGGAGCTGCGACAGCAATGCCGAGTGCGACGGCGGCCCCCAGAACGTAGGGGTTGGTGAATGCGCCCCTGATACCGTTATTGAAGGCGTCGCCGACTGCGCGCTCCAGGAACGTCATGCCGTCCTTGGCGGCGTCCTCGATCTGATTGCTGATCTTCTTACGGATATTCGTCAGCGCCGATAGGTCGCCCTGCTTGCCTTGTAGCTTGCGGAAGATGTCGAGGTCGCCCGTCTTGGCGAAGTCGTCCATCAGCTTGCGAATCTCGGAGCGCGTGGTCCGGATGCGCTGGTCCACAATGGACATCGCTGCCGACTTGTTGCCGATCTGGGTCACGCGGTTGCCGAACTCGTTGACGTCACCACTGAGCAGACGCATCGATGCGGCGGCCTTCGCGCTGTCGAGCGGCAGCTTGTTGAGCGAACGGTCGAGGCCCTCGACGGTGTGATCGAACTTCTCCGTGATGGCGATGGCCGCGCCAATCTCCGGAATGAAGCCCTTAAGGTCAGCCTCCAGCCCGACCTCGACGCGGTACACCACGGCGACTCACCTCCGCTTGCGCTTGGGGCGTTGCCGCACAAGATGGATGAGGCTCATCGGGTAAAGCTGATCGTCGTACGCCTTGTGCGCCTGGGCGAACGCGACGCAGCGGAAGCATTGCAACGGCAGCTCGTGCCGGTACTGCTCTTCGTTCTCAGGGTTGGTCGTGACGTCGATGTCGCCCCCGCATCCGGGACACCGCCGGTCGCGATAGAGAGACAGGGCCAGCATCCAACCCTGCTCGACCTCATCCCACTCAGGCTCCACAGTGGACGTGTATCCGTCGGGGCCTTCGCTCCGGTTGTCGCGATCCCACGTGTAGCGCGTGGTCGTGGTGGGCTCCCAGCCACGGAACCGCTTGAGACTAATGCCGAGCTTCTCGGCGGCCTCGACCTCGGCGCGGAGGTCGGGGTTGTCGGTCAAGCGGTTGAGGAGAAAGGGATGTTGACCCGCGCACGATTCAGATCCCAGATCACATCGGTGAGGTCACCCCACTGACGATCGTCGAGCCGCTCGTCGACCAGCACCCGGAGGTCGTCGTCGGTCAGCTCCGGCTCCACAATGGACAGCGGCAGGATTGCCGGGAAGAACTCGTTGAAGTTGACCCCGATCATGTCCTCGGCGATTTCGATCGTGCCCTCTTCGTTGCGACGTGGCGGGAACTTGTCGCACAGCTCTCGGAACTTCGGTCGAGGTAACGCGCGCAACGTGAGCGTGAGCGTGGCCTCCTCGATGGCCTCCCGAAGCTGGCCGAGCGGCTCATCGAACTCGGGTGCCTTGGAACCGGCGAGCGAGTCCTGAGTCTCGGCCAGCCGCATCGAGCGCTTGGCGTCGAGCTGCCGATACTCCTCGATGAGATCGGGGTCGAGGCAGATATCGAAGGTTGCAGTGCGGAGCTTGCCCTCACGGATGAGGGCTGACGGGTTGCGACTACTCTTGCGGCTCATGCCACGGCTGCCCTCAGGTTCGGCGCCGAGGTGATCGGCGTAGGAATCTCATACTTCTGAATGCTGTTCGCCACCGGCGCCAGAAACCGGGTCTGCCCACACACGATCGGGTAGACCTCGATGGCCTGGGCCGACGCGTAGGCGGTCGTCTCCAGGATGCCGCGACGAACCACGATGAACCCTGCGGTGCCGCGCGTGAGTGTCGCAAATGGAGTGTCCGAGCCGTACGTCTGCTTCTTGAACCGGAGCATCGTGCCGGAGAAGCTGTCGCGCCCGATCGACTTGGTGTCGAATGTGGACGCCAACGCGGTCGTATCGACCTCAGCGCTGTTGGCCTCGAAGCCGTTCAGTCCGTCGGCGGTCAGGAAGCTCTGAAGCAGAATGCCCGCGTTTAGCTCGGTCGTCGTCGGCAGCGCGATGTTGGAAATCGACGCAGTAAAGGTGACCCGAGTATTGCCATCGGCGAAAAGGTCAGCCATTACTTCTCACCGTCCTCTGTGGTCTTCGACTTGCTGGCCTTCTTGGGGGCGGCGGGTTCTTCCTCGACCTCGGCCGAGTCGTGAGTGAGGAGGGGTTCCGGCGGCGGCCCGTCGCACGGGTGCCAGCCGTTGCCTCGCCAGTACGGGATGTCGGGGAGCTGGGCACGGTGCCCGGTCTCCTCGTGTTCCATCCACGGGTGTTCGCTGATGTTCGGTGCGGTGGTGTCCACTGTGGAGTCCTCCCCTCCTATGCCGGGTACAGCTCGTAGGTCACGCCCGTGAGCGCGCCCGAGGCGGTCAGAGTCACGAGGCCGGTCGCCGGGTCCGCGCGCTTCGGCGAGATGTAGATGCTCTTGATCTGGGTCGCCGACATCGCGATAGCCGTTGCCGTGGTTGCGTTTCCGGCTGGCGTCGAGCCAGCATCAGAGACGGTGAGGTTCGTCGATGTACCGGTGGTCTGCACACGGAGGTTGCAGCCCGCGTCGCCGAGGACCGACAGCGCGATGGTGTCCGTAGCGGTCGGCGTTACGCCGGTGACAACGGTGCCGGTGCTGGTGGGCGAAATCGTGGTGAGCGCGGCCATCGTGCTCCCTTCTAAATGGCCATCAATCGATACGTGCTGACGGCGTCCATCACTGGCCTGCCGGTCGACTCGTCGCGTTGCGGCGGCTGGGTGTCTTCCATGCGCAGTGGCCCGCACGCCAGACCGGCAACCACCGGCCGGACGTCGAGCAGATTCGTTCGGACCCGTTGGACCACTGCGCGTGCGGCCTTTGCGTTGCCCCCTACGCAGTGCACGATGAAGCGAGCGACCCACAGGGCCGAGCGGCCCGTGAGCGGATTGTTCGGGTCACCGCTCGGGCGCATGACGTGCGTGTAGACGAGGCAGTACGGCGGATCTGGTGTGGGGTCCGGCACGATGCCGTCGAACGTCACGAGGCTGGCGTCGGCCGTGAGGAGCGCGAGCACGGCATCGGTCACAGCCTGGTCGAGGAGGTCAGTCACCGGGGTCCACCACCGTTCCCTCGACCGGCAGCCCCTCCAGCAACTGCTGTCCGAGCTTCTCCATGTAGGACAGGAACTCGGGCACCTCCAGCTCCAGCGCGGGCGCGAGGTGCGGGATCGGCGCGTTGTTCACCGAGCCGTTCTCGAGAAGTGAGCCCAGCCCGCCCTGGAGTTTCTCGGCGAGCGGACCGATCCTGGCTCTGACCGATGTGGACAGTCCGATGACCTCGTAGCTGATGCTGCGCGGATAGTGCGGCAAGTAGCCGTAGTGCGAGTCGGCCTTGATGATGCGTTGCGCCCCACGCTTCACGTTGAGCGCGCCCCGGCCGACAACCTTCTTGGCGTCCGGGATGGCGTTGTCGATGGCCTTGCGCATCGCGCGCTTGAACTCGTCGGAGCCCTTCAGCTTGGCGCCCATCACGAGTCCTGTTCTTGGACGTCGAAGCGGCGCGCGGTCTGATAGGTCTTGTGGCCGATCGACGTCACGCGGAACACCCGGCCGACGAGCGCGGGGTCCAATGTGGACGCGTCGACCGTCACGAGGTCGTCGACCTTGACCCCGGTGACGGACATCGGCACGTGCACCGTGAGGTGGATCAGCGTGACCGACGCCTGGCCGAGGTCGCGCGGGGAGCCGCTCGGGACAGCACTCTGGCCGACCTTCGCGGCGCCGCTGTAGACGGTGCTGAGGGTCGGCGTGATCACGCCCGTATCGGGGTCGGTCGCCTCGCCGGTCTGGTGCCGAATCGTGACGGAGTCGATCATCAACTTCTCGGCGGCCAGCCGACCCCTCAAGGTGGTCGAGATGGCAGACACTGGCCCACCCCCTCGACAGGTCGAGATCTTGGCTCAGCGGCGATCCTGGCGGGCTAGTACAGGGTGTCCCCGGTGTACGGCCGGACCGTGACGCCGGAGCCGGGGCGGGAGGTCGTGCCCGAGCCCGGCCGCGCGGTCGTGCCGGTGTCCGGCCGGACGGTGACCCCGGTCGACGGTCGAGGGGTGGTCAGCCGACCCCGCAGCCTGCCGCGCCCGACGAGCGTTGCCGTGCCGTTGACGGTCACCCCGGACAGTGAGCCGGTGGCCGACACGGCGCCCGCGCCCGCAAGGATCGAGGTGGCCCGTTGCACCACCGTGGCCGACAGGGCGCCCGCACCGGCGAGGCTGGCCGTGCCGAACGTGATGACCACGCCCGAGGCTGAGAGCGCACCCGCGCCCGTTGGGGTCGAGGTGGCCCGCTGCGTGACCGTGGCCGACAGGGCGCCCGCACCGGCGATCGTGGCCGTGCCGTTGTCGGTGCCGAGCTGGCTACCCGAGGCCGTGAGTACACCCGCCCCCGTGGGGGTCGAGGTGGCTAGCTGGGTGACCACACTGGACAGTGCGCCCGCACCGGTCGGGGTCGAGGTGGCCCGCTGTACGACCGTGGCCGACAGGGCACCGGCGCCCGCCGGGGTCGAGGTCGCCCGTTGCGTGACCGTGGCCGACAGAGCACCCGCACCCGTCGGGGTCGAGCGACACGCTTGCACCACTGTGGACGACAGGGCACCCGCACCGGTGAGGCTGGCCGTGCCCGACACGACGACGATGCCGGTCGCCGAGAGCGCGCCCGCGCCCGTGGGGGTCGAGGACGAGCCCTGGGTGACCACAGCCGACAGTGCGCCCGCACCGGTCGGGGTCGAGGCGGCGGCCTGGGTGACCACACTGGACAGTGCCCCGGCGCCCGTCGGCGTCGAGGGCGCGCCCTGGGTGACCGTGGCGTCCAGAGCGCCAGCACCGGTGAGGGATGCCGTGCCGTCGATGACAGCGCCAGCAACCTCGGCCCCGTACTGCTCGCGCTGGCGGGCAGCGATACGCAGCAAGAGATGTGCCGGATACTTCTTTGGCGGCTCGGCCGGACTGTCGGTGACCACAGTGGACGGAACGATCTCGACCCACGCCCAGCGCAACGAAGTGCTTGTGCTCGGGATGGTGACGTTCATCGTGGTCGTGCCGCCGTTGGTGCCGTCGGCGGTCGTGCGCCGGAAGAAGCCGTATGAGATGTCCGGTGCACCGATGTTGTTCGAGCCAATAACCGTGCAGCCGGTGCCCGCCGTCTCGACGCCAGTGGCGGCCCAGTCGTTAACGACGATAAATCCCCAGGAGCCGCTCGCCGTGCCGGTGAAATTCTGCGCGATGGAGGCAGCCGACAACGAGGACGACTTGCCGTGCGCACCAACGGGTGTAGCGTCCGCACCGGTAATTACCAGGACGCACAGCGCGGCGTGACGGTTAGGGCTGAGGGCGCCGGTGGTGACCGTGACGGTCATAGGCGCGCTCGACGCGACCTGGGCAACCCAGGTGGTGACCTGACCCTCAGCGGTCGGGCTGTCCGGCCGGTGTCCACTGTCGAGCATTGTGTACGTCAGCGGCGAGCCGAGCGAGTCCGTGACGCTGGGGTCCCCAGGGTTGTTCGGGTCAATGGTGTTGCCGGAGTGCATGACCAGAAGCGTCGACCCGTCGGGGGGCGTGAAGCTTGCCGTAGTAACCGTGGCGATTGACCCGTTGGACTGTACGGCAATAGCCGGAGTCGAGCCGTCGATTGCGAGCGCCACGGTTCACCGTCCACTGTGGCTAGTGGAAATTGAGCCCGGCCAGATGCTTGGCGTCAAACCAGAAATCGCTCGCCGGACTCTGCGTGGCTGCCCCCCGTGCAATGTCGGAAAGCTTGGACAGCGCGGTGAACGCCGAGCGGATCAGAGCAGTCTCGGTTGTGGTGTAGGCCAGCGTTCCCTGAAGAAACGAGTCGGGCAGAATCGACGTGTCGTCGAGCAGCCCCTTGAACTGAACGATCGCATTGAGATCGTCACGCAGGGCCGTGACCATCTGGCCGATGCGGTTGTCGAGATCGAGCTTTGTGATTGGGTAGCCGGTGCTCATCGGCCTCCTCCGTTAGTTGAGGACAAGCACGGAAATGTCGTACGTGGTAATCGTGTTGCTCGCGCTTGACGCGCCCCAGGTCGCGCTCACGCCGATGGCGTTGGCAATGGTCGTATTGATGGCGACCGTTCGCAACGCCTGCGTGATCGGGATCGGCAGCGATGTCTGTGCCGTGAGCGACGTACCCTGCTCCAGCGTCCCGCACCCGACGATCGTTCCCGACGACCCGGTCTTGGTGACCCGGCCGCGCCACTCCATGCGCCAATGGAACGCGGCGGCGCCGGATGGCGTGGTGACAGCCGAGGACAGCGCGATGTCCGTGGTGATGGTGGGCGCCGCTGTGGCCGTGCCGTCGTGCGTGCCGAGGAAGAATCCCCACACGAGCGTGGGCGTGCCGGTCGTGCCGTATTCGCCCTCGGCTTCGATCTTCACAATCGACCCGGCGCGCAGCTTGCCCGCTGGAATCTGCGGGATCGGCAGCGGCGACACCGACTGCTTGGTG
>Ga0070684_100000120_pt1 | contig 51362 bp, 71 predicted proteins | sample KBSC723LmetaG_FD_65653 | JGI IMG/M metagenome (GOLD analysis project Ga0070684, IMG submission 65653) | Corn rhizosphere microbial communities from Kellogg Biological Station, Michigan, USA - KBS C7.2-3L metaG | ecosystem: Host-associated > Plants > Roots > Rhizosphere ...
TCATCTGCAACAGTCATCAAGATTGTTGTGTTCTACAGCGTTACTTTTGGGCCTTTCCCTATTGGCGGTACATATGGTCCTTTTGCTAATGTCAATCTTAGTCCAGTTGCGAACGGCTCAACTGCTAATACAAGTGCTGGTGTATTGACCTTCAATGGGTCGGTAGGTAGCGCCACTTCAATCGGCGCAAGACTACTTATTGATGGTGAAGCATCAGCAGGTACTCAATCTGGCTCCGGTGTTATTACTAAAATTATTGTGACGACAGGCACGGGCAATGGCGGCGTGCGCTATTCAGCCGACTACGGCGCAACCGTCGGCAGTCCGCTGAGTATCGGAACGTCACCCGGCGGGGCAGGCGGTTTTGACCTTGAACGTATCGGCGGTGCGTCTATCGCAGCAGGCGCGGGTCAGGTTCTCATCGCTACAACACTAGGTGGCTCCTACAGTAACGCAGCGGGCGGCACGCTCAGCAGCGGCAATCCTGTTAGTCTTATTGCCCCTTATAGAAGGCTACCGCACGGGGCAGCCCAATATAGCGCTAGTGATCCAGACTACGTTTTAGGTGGGTCGGCAATAATTAGTTCATCGTGTCTATGGTTTGTTGATGGATCGTCTGGCACGAAAACAAGCAAAAACCCGGTATCAGGTGCAGTCTGCATTGGTCCGAATACCATCACTATCTGGCAAAGCAGTAGTACGTGTAAGCTCGCTGGAATTTTTAATGTTAGCGGCGCGAACAAACTTTATACAAGTTTGGACGGTGGTACTACATGGACATTCCGCAGAAATGTGACCGCACCCGTTTATTTGCGCTGCCGTCGCGCCGATCCGAACGGAACCCAGTTGTTCTTAATTGACGGCAGTACGCTTTACGTTTCGACAAATTGGGGCGTGTCATTTAAAACGCGCACCACGCCTTCAAGTGACAGCGGTGTCGCAATGGATATCTATTCATAATGACAACTATCAAAGCACAGTCCCGTAACGACGTAACAGCCATCCGGCGCAACCTGCACCGCAACACTGACCTTGCTGTACTAGGCCAGACTTCGGACGCGAACAGCCCGGTATTCGTTAATGATAGGCCCGGCTATTGGTGGGTACGTTTCATTCAAGCGGGCGGGACATATGGCCCCGCTGTCCAGGTGCGCGGTTGCTTGATTGCAATGGTCACTAATCCCGGTGTCCCGGTCAAGATGGGTGTTGTAGAGGGTGAAAAGGCCGTTATCGGTCCTGATTTCGTAGGACTGCTGTCACAAGGTGTCAACCCTACGCAATCCGCCGTTGTGGACCCGAACGCGAACAATCCGGGCTTTGTTAATCAGGCTTATATCACGACAGCTTACGCCAACATTATCGAAGGCACGCTAACCGTAGGGCTACGCCGCTGGTTGCCACAACAGAATGATACTATCTACAACGTCGGTGGTACTGCGGATTGGATAGCTGATTTCACGGGCAACGTCCCATCGGCGGGGGAACATTGTATAGCCGTGATTGCGGTGCTGCCAGACTTCTCAGCATTGGAAGTGACCTATAGCACAGCAAAACCCGACGGTATCACGCTGGATTTAGGCGATGTGCAGGAAGCGATTAGCGCTGGTACATCAGGCGCAACACGGCTATGGGCATTCAGTCTAGCCGATGGGCAAACCGAACTAACAGAAGTCAATCGGTTTATGGACCTGCGCACGGCGATTAGCCCTGAATCATCGGGCGGCGGCACTGGTGACGTGGTTGGCCCTGCCTCGGCAACGAACAACGACCTTGCCGCATTCGACGGCACGACGGGCAAGCTGATCAAGGACAGCGGCGTTGCGCCCAGTACAGACGGCACGTTTGCGGCGAACTCTGACGCACTGCTGCCGACCCAGAAGGCGACCAAAACTTACACCGACAACGCCATAACCCAAGCAGTCAACGGGCTAAATCCGAAGCCTGAAATGTACGTTTGGACTAATGCCGCATTGCCGACAAATACGTATAGCAACGGCGTTAGTGGCGTTGGTGCTACGTTGACGGCTGTGGCAACGGGCGTGTTAACCATTGATGGCGTTACCATTCCAGCGGGCGCATACATCGGTGTCAAAGACGAAGTAGCGCAAGCCAATAACGGCTTTTATTTCGTCACAACTGCCGGAGCGATAGGCGTAGCCTATGTTCTGACGCGGGCCACATTTGCAGACACGTCTGCCGAACTCATTGGCGCTTACGCATTTACGACACAGGGAACCGCCAATAAAGACAAGGGTTTTATCTGTTCCAACGTAACAGCAATTACGATTGGAACGACGGCAATAACCTTCGAATTATTTGCTGCGGCGGGCATCAATCAACTTACGGGCGATGTAACGGCTGGGCCGGGAACAGGATCACAGGCGGCGACTCTGGCGACGGTAAACAGCGACGTTGGCACATTTTCGCGGGTCAAGTCGGTCACTGCCAACGCAAAAGGTCTCATTACTGCTATCACGCAAGGGTTGGTCGATCTTGCTACCGAAGTAACGGGCGTGTTGCCCGCCGCGAATGTGGCGGTTCTGCCAATCTCGAACCTTGCTGATGCTTACAAGCTGGCAGTGTCGGCTGTCGCTGGGTCAAATATCAATATCGCCAACCCTGGCACATCAACATTCGATGGGGTTGGGCTTGGGGCTGGTGACAGACTTCTGTTAATCAGTCAGTCAACAGATAGCCAAAATGGTATCTGGACCTTCAATACTTCATCAACGGCACTGACCCGCCCGACTGACTTCGCGCATGGTAGTTCACTCTTCGCATTTAGCGGGCTAATGGTTCACGTCATTCAGGGCGGCACGACCTACGGCGGCGCATTTATGCGTCTTGTAGGCACCGGAACAATTATTATCGATACCACTACGCAGCAATGGGTACAAACTCGTCTCAATCTCACTGTCGTCAGCGGTGTGATTCCTGACATCAATATACCCACTGTAATGTCTGGAAAAACGTTTATAACGCCGACCATTGCCGACCTTACAAATGCTCAGCACGGTCATACAAACGCGGCGGGTGGCGGCCAATTAAACGCTGGTAGCGTGTTCAGCGCCGGGCAGGTGCCGCTCGCACGTGGTGGCACGGGCGTTGACTTGTCAGCATCGGGATCGGCAACCGCTTTTCTTGCGCAGGACGCGAGTCATGCTGTGAGCGCCCGATCCATTTTAGCTACGGACTTACCGCTTTATTTGATGCAATCCGCTCTGATCAACGGTAGTTTTGCTTTGTGGTCTCGGCAGGCCATCACACCGACCACGCTGACCGCTTACAGCGACGATACATACAGCGGAGCCGATCTTTGGTATGTGCTGACCCAGACCGCTAGCGTGCAAAATGCGCGTGTGGCAGGTGACACTAATTCGGACTTCGCTGCTCGCCTGAAGCAAAATCAAGCCAGTGCGCAGCGCATGGGCTATACCCAAATTCTTGAGGGAATCGTTACTAAGACGTACCGCAGCAAGTCGGTGCGCTTCCAGGCGCGAGTCAATATCAGTAACAGTCAGGCCGTACGCGTTGCCATCGTGGAGTGGACCGGAACAGAGGACGCGCCGATCAGCGACATCGTGAACGACTGGACGAGCGGCACCTATACAACTGGCAACTTCTTTATCTCGACCACGACTACCGTTACCGCTGTCGCTGCCGTCACTCCCGGCGCGGCAACCTGGACGGATATATCTGTCACTGGAACGGTCAGTTCTTCCGCCAACAACATCATCGTCTTTATATGGACTGAAGGCACGGCAGCCCAAAACGTGACGCTGGATATTGCCGAGGTAGGTTTCTACGAGGGCGGCAATGCTGTTCCCTGGCAACCGCCCGATCCTTCTGTCGAGTCGCTTCGTGCGCAGCGCTTCCTGAAGGTGTTCAACAGCCCCAGCGGTGGAGCGACAGTCGTTTTAAATGGTTATTCAATCGCCAACACAACCGGGCGACATCCCTATATACCGCCCGTGCCATTTATCACTACGCCAGCTTTGACTGCTACAGCCGGAGATTGGGACTCGTCCGTCAATGGCGCGGTCACGGCTGTCACGGCAATTTCCATACTCGCTGGAAGCACAGCGACTTCGGTAACACTGCTTGTGACAGCAGGTGCAGGTGGTACTTCTGTGTCGAAAACGCTTCAAGGTGACACGTCAGCAGATCGTTATCTTATCCTATCAGCGGAGTTGTAAATGTTCAGAGTGGATCATGACCCAATTAACGGTTATCCGATAATCGTCAGAATAAATCCTAATGGAAGTGAAACATCCCAAGCCCCAAATCCAACGGGTGCGGGGCCATTGCGGACCGAGTTTGATATCTGGAACGCAACGCAGATACCGCCGCTTGTAGTTGCGATTGCCGTGCCTGTTGTGCCGCCGACACCCTTCGGGGATTATGCCCGCGCCTTTGTCGTCAACGCGCCGCTGTGGGTAAGGATGCACAAAGCGCTTGACGATGCCCGCGCACCGTTCGTTATCAGCCCTCCAGCAGCTATTACAGCCGCGACTATCCTGGCGAATAACCGGGCGCAGGTATCGGCGCTGGTCGCGGTGATTTCTACGGCTCCGCAAGGCGTGATTGATGCTTTCATTCAAGAGCGGGTACTCGAGGGCAGCACTACGCCAGAGCCGTTGAACGCGCTGGCGATTAGCACGATGACGGTAGCGGAATGCCGGATCATTATTAATATGTGCCAGAAGGCTGCCAACAAAGGCATCGCCATTGCAGTTGCGGCTAATCTAGCCCTGGATGGGGTTTAACAAAGTCAAGTAATGTACGCACCGTGCGTACTTAAGGAGAAATGAAATGGACCAGCAAACGCTCAATCTGTTCTTCGGGATCGCCGCTATCGGTGCTGTGGTAGGGCTGATCATTGCTATGGTGCTGATGCACCGTCAGGTTACCGCCGTGACCACTGTGCTTGAAAATGTCAACGGTAATCCTGCCGTGATTGCAGCGATCAAGGGCGCGACGGATGGCATTCCACAGGTAACGTTCCAGCAGCTTCTCACCACACTTTCGGCGCTGCGCACCTTCGCACCTAACAGTGACGCACAAGCCTTGATCGACCAATTGACACAGTTACTAGATCGCGTTGACCACGACCCGAATAACGATCCGACAGCAACACTCGCGCAGGTCAAAACGATTATGGCTCCATCTCGGTTGCCTAACGGCTAATGGTCGCCACCGTCGAGATCGTCACCCACGCGCTGAACGTTCGTGACGGGGCCGGGACTAACTATCCCGCCTCGTCCGTTCTAACACAGCAGCAACAAGCCGTTGTGGACAGCTTCGCCTATGGCACGTGGCTGCATACGACCATGCCGCACATCGGCTGGCTCTACGCTGGCACTGCTGCGGCTCCCTACGTGCGGCTACTAGATGTGAGTATCCCGCTGGACGGTTCCGCGAAGGTCAAGACGACAGCACAGCTTCGCGTTCGCAACGGGCCTGGGACCAACTACGATGTTCTGTTCTTGCTGAATGATGGTCAGGTCGTCGCCATCGACCCGACCAAAACGGTGAACGGCTGGTATCACCTGGCAGGCACAACGGCGCAATGGATTAGCGCCGCGTACACCGTGCCTGTCGTGGGCGACGTACCCGCGCCAGTACCGCCGTCGATACCAACCTCACCCCCTAGCCCCCCGCCAGTCGGTTCGTGGTCGCCGCCGTTTACCGCTTCGATGCGAGGGGTTGGCACGAACACGGGTGGCTGGGTTCCTGGTCCGAATGAACTGGCGCTCATTACTGCGAACAATATTCAAGTCGCTCTAATGGTTGCCTACAATCAGGGCGTAGCAGCACAAGCCATCCCGAAACTCAGACAGGCCGGAATTAAGCAGGTAATCGTTCGCGCCAGTACCTACGAGCCGATAACGACAGCGCAGCGCTTCCTTGCCCTTACCATGCCTATTTTGAAGGAATACTACGCCGCGCTCGGCAGTCCACAGAATATGATGATCGCCATCCACAACGAGCCAAATCTGTATAGCGAGGGGTTAGGCGCGGGCTGGCAGGACGGCGCGGGCTTTGCAGCGTTCTTTGCCACCGTAGCACAGGCGTACCGCAACGCGTTTCCGAGTTGCAAACTCGGCTATCCAGCCACATCACCGGGGCCGGGCGTTGCGGGGGTCAGACTGTACGAGCGCACGTTTGCTCAGCAGTCAATTGCGGCGATTCGGGCGGCGGATTGGATTGGGCTACATGCTTACTGGGCGAATCAGGACGGTTCCGATTTCGCGCCGGAAGTGAGCTATTGGAAGCAATTCGGTAAGCCTGTCATTGGCACTGAAATAGGGCCTGTAGGCAGCGCTGTCGTGACGCGAGAGACGGTACTGGCTGCCTACACGAAACTGGCAGCTGTGGGCGTGCCTGCGATGGCGTGGGTGTTGAACGGGACGGGGAACTTCCAGAATGCCGACTGGACATGGAACGGACTAAAACTATGATTCGCCGCCTGCTGCGCCTCGTCCGTCGCATTCTGTGCGGCCCGGAGCCGAAGGGACAATATTGGAAAAAGGGCGGATCGTGGACGTGGCGAAAATAGCTATTCGGCTAGATCGTCGCTAGATCGCAAATTGTCTGCGTCAATGCCCATGTCTATAAGGCGCTGTCGCGCTTCTTTGATTTCATCATCGGTGATAGGTAGTACTTGGGAAAACTCTATCTTAATCTCTCTAACAAGTTCTGCTGTTCTAAGTTTGTTCGCACGTCGCCACAAGATATAGATTAGACGATCTCGCACCTCTATTAGGCCAATAGTCATCGAATACCCTGCGCAAATGCAGTTTGACTCGCAACGAACTGCGCTCGTTGTCCTGCTACCGCAGCGTTAGTATTACGTTGAATACCAGCGATATAGACCATCAATCCAACGATGATCACGCCAAGTACGACAGCGGAGATAATTGCGCCGATTGCAATGCGCGTTTTAGACATAGCGACCTCGCAGGTGACGTGTGGATATTACGCACACGGTACACCCGATCCGCGTCCAGCGTCAATCCGAACGCCCGTTCGCGCACCGCTGCAAGGTCGGTGCAAGGCACGCAATTGTTATAACTTTTCGGTAAATCAACCGTAGTGAAACGTAACACCAACTACCTCAAAACTGCGGCGTAGGCAAATCAATCGACACTCGTTATGTGTATATTTTATACTTTGAGCGTATAATATAAACTCGCAATAGTACGCTGTAGCCAGACAACAGGAGAGACAACGGCACAATAGGAGTACCATCATGACGGAAGTTCACGCCATCACAGAGAATGAGATTGACTTAGTTTGCTATTACAAAGAATTCAAAGACTGGTACAGTGGTTTAAGTGCGCCAGCGCGACGCACCTTAAGCAAGTTACCACGCGAGGTGCGGTTGTCAATCGCTCGAACCGCCGTTGAGCATCGTTTGATTCATGGCATCGTCCAGAGCATTCCGATTGCCCCGGCGAAAGTTCATGACCAGCGCCCACTCATCGCTGCTTAACGGGGCATCAGCGACGTTTGTTAGTTCCAAAAAGTAATCTGCTGTTACTTCCAGGACATTGCAAATAGAAGCTAACATATCGGCGCGGGGCAAGTCTTTGTCCCGCTCGTAACTTGAAATCATACGCTGCGTTGCTCCTGCTGCGCGCGCTAATTCGGTTTGCGTCAAATCCTTTAACCTACGGATCGCTCGCAATCTCTTCCCGCTAAACGGCATTCTGTAGCCTCGATTCGTGTTATTCCTCCCGCGAATTTCCATATCATAACCTCCCCACAAACGAAACGCTAACGTTTAACGTTATTGACTTTTAGACCTGTTGCGTATATTATATACCTAGATCGTATTAAATGTGCTTAACAGGTATGAAATATGCCCCGTCCAAGTCAATATCGTGCGACAGAAATGCGGTTCGGTAAGCCGATGGCAACCATCCTGAGACGATTATTAAATCGCGGTGGTTACAAGCGAACTGCACGGTGGTTACACGTACATCCTATCACTGTTCTCAAATGGGCAAAGATGGCAGGTGTAACAAGTTGCTACGTATCAGACGACGAATGCCGCGCGAAGAGGTTAGCATGACCCGCATGACCGCCCCGCGCCCGGTCACGGCAATCGCGGAGGACCGCTCGTGACGATCCGAGCCGACCTCGTTAACGAAATCCTACACCAGATGCACCAGGGCGTGCGCATGTGGAAAGCGCTGTACGTCGCGTGTCGTGAGACTGAGATATTCGGCATCTACTGGAAGGCGCTCAGCCCCGACGCGCAACTACTGCTAATTAAGCATATTGAGGAATTGATCGCAAAGGAGGCAAAAACATCATGACCGAGACGCATCACATCCGCATCGGGCGACGCAGCCCGGTATCGCAGCCGACCAAGCCGCCCGCCAAGCGCGGCAACGTCGTGCCGGTGAAGATCAAGAACGGCACGTTCACCCGTCGTGGTCGATATATCGAGAAATAGAGGGAACCATGTCAGAAGATAAATTGACTGACGACCAACTGGTAGAACTTCTCGTCAAGACGATCAAGCAGGTTCTGGCGACACGTCCTCAATTGCTATACCGTGCGTTTCGGCAGTGCGCGGGCGACTACTTTTTCGATCAGATGGCAGCGGACATCGAGGGGCGTAAAGGCAAGGCGCGGAACATCCTTGTACGCGAGTCAATTTGCCGAGTGGCTCAACAGATATTGATCAATAGCGGTCAAGCCGTGATAGACGATGAGGACAAACAGAATATCGCGGCCTACGTCAATTTCATGGCAGGAGGCAAGTAATCATGAGCCGTCATCAATCACACGGAACGCTAAAGCAGGACCGCCCCTCCTGGCGCTGGCAAGGCCGGGGCGTGTTCGCCTACACGTCACAACCAACCGAAGCGGCCCGGTACGTGGCGGCATTCGCGCAGCGCCAGCAGGCGAAGGAACTGGCGCGCATCGCCCGGTACACGTTCGTACCGCCGGTCAAGCCCATCACCGACAGCGCCCGCCTCATCGAAGCGGGTCGGCACGTCCCGGATCGGAGAGTGGCGGCGTGATGACATTATACAGTCATTACGACGAAAAGACGGGACGATATTTCTATATCTATTTTGGTTTTGAACCACGCGACATCTGGGTAGGGCTATTTTGGGACATTCACGACCCATACGATGAAGGTGAAGCGTTGCCCCCTAGTGTGTATCTAGCCTACCACATTTACATATGTCTAGTGCCGTTGTTTCCACTCCATTTTAAGTGGGGTAGCACCCCTGTTTTTGACCTTGATGCAATGCGCAAGATTATTGATGAGGTGCAACCGTGACCGCCGCCGTCGCCGTCGTCGTGGCGATAGCCGTCACCGTCGCGCTTAACACTCGCCGGGGTTGGCTTGGACACCCAACCTGGAGCGGAACCCAAGGATGGGTGAGTAAGCAGTGGGCAAACAGGCTTACTCACCCCCGGCGGCGGTTAAGCATCGACCGAGTTCGTTATCTGCTTTCGTGTCCCGCCGCGCTCCTCAGTCATACCGCCCGCGTTTGAGTGACACGGGCGGTCTCTGGGGAGCATTTTGACCAACAGGTGAGGATGTTATGGAACCAACAGCCAAACAGATTGCCAACGGGTGTAAACACTTCAACGGTATCCAGCACGACACTTGCAACGCTGGCATTGAGTATAAACAGTTCCTCTACGAGAACTATCCGAACTTTCCATGTCACACACGGCAGGATGGCACGCTTTCCGGCGTTTGTCCGCATTTCGAGTTCAGCACGCCCGAAGAAATCGAAGACCATGACCGCCGTAGCGCTGAAGCCGCCGCCGCTTACTTTCAAGCAATTCTAGGACATACCTGTCCCGAATGCGGCGAATCAACGCAACCAGAGCGACAAGTAGGTCGCTGTGTCTATGGCGCGTGTGGTCATCGGCTCTATCAAGGAAAGTTAAAGAAATGAAGCCAAAGAAGCAACCTAAGCCCATCTGCCAGCACTGCGCGACCGAACTCCGCGCGACGTTCGTTCACCGTATGGGACCGGGCGGCATGACCTCGCAGCCCGGCTACGAATGCCCGCGCTGTCTGGCGCTCTACGACATGCGCCGCAACGAGCTATCCGCGCCGCTCACGAACCGGGGTGACCGATGACGACCTATAGCGAAACGGCGCACAAGATTATCCGCGAACTCGAAGCGCTCAACCGCGTCAAGTTTGGCGACCAGTCTATCGAGATTGTGTACAGCAAGGTTAGTGAGCTTGACAACGAATGGATACAAGAATGGCAAAAGTTGTCACAGGAACACAGCGAAGTTGAGCAAGCTGTGCTGCGTTATTTCAACGTTGACCCTAGCAAGGGCTGGACGCACCAGCAGGTAATGGCCCTACTCGCGCTCGACACCGACGGAGCCGCTTCGTGACCGCCGAACCGCTGCGGCTGGCGGCGGTGGCGACGGGTGCGCCGTTGCTACTCGGCACCGGTCATGTGCCGTTGTTGCTGCCTGCATCATTTCGTCTTGATGAGCTTATTCGTAGCGCCCATAAGACGATTGATGAGGCGGTTAAGAAATATAAGCTAACCGAACTATGGGCGGCATTTAGTGGCGGTCATGACAGCCTTGTCATGACTCATCTTGTAAGCCAACACCCATTGTTTCGCGGCGTATTGCACATTGATACAGGGATAGGTGTTCCTGAGTGTCGCCAATTTGTTGAGCGGATATGTCGTTTTTATGACTGGAAGCTCATTGTAAAAATGCCTGCTACGACTTATCCAATGTTGACAATCAGATATGCGTTCCCTGGTCCGCCTATGCACCAAGAGATGTACAAATATCTGAAAGAGCGACCATTGCGACAGGCCGTAATAGAAGCAAAAGCAGGTAGAAAAAAGACGGTTATCGGCAAGTGCGGCGGGATGCGTTCACAAGAAAGCGCTCGAAGAGAACAAAACACTGAGCCGTACAACAAAGGGAAAGAGGGTATCTGGATTAGTCCAATCCACAACTGGACTGCATTTGATTGTCTAGATTACCTGAGAGCATTCGACATTCCACGATCACCCGTTAAGGACAAGATACACAAGAGTGGCGACTGTCTCTGCGGCTCGTTTGCCAAAGAGGGGGAACTAGAAGAACTGGATTTGTGGTATCCCGAAACAGCCCGAAAAATACGCAACATTCAAGCGATTGTCAAACTCTCAAAAGAACTAGGGATAACAGACCAGCCCGCCCGCCGTTGCGAATGGGGACATGGGGCAGGAGTCCCGCAAGCGCAATTAAAATTGCCGATGTGCTGGAACTGCTCAATTGCATCTACTGAGGCGCTATGACAACCCCGCCGCGCCGCACACACGCTACAATCGCTCCCCGCACCGATACGAGCCGGGGGGAGCGCCGTGAACGAACAGGAACCGAAGGAGAGCAACGATATGGACGACATCTCGCTAGCTACAGCCGCACAGCAGATCGGCGTGGATGCCAGAACGTTACGGTACGCCGCGAAGGTAGGCAATCTTGTTGCCAAGTTGATCACGCCTCCCGTTGGCAGGCCGTACTACCTGACCACGCTACGGGAAGCGCGGCGCTGGAAAGCTACTCACACCCCACATATAAAAAAGTTGTAACAAATTTTACCAATATAGGTAAATCGGGTGTAGAATGTATTCAAGTAAATAAACAACGTGTTCCCGCGCTACTGGAAATAGCCGGGAACATGACCAGCGAAAGGACCGCTGATATGTACGACTCTATCAATTACCCGAATTTTACACAACCCCAAACTGTTCTTTCCCGCGTCGATCTGACCGCCAAGATCGTCACCGCTATCGCAGACGACTACTGCGACCAGCTTCCATCTGACACCAAGTTCCTAGACGAAATCGTGCTACGCGCCGCGCAATCTCCGCTTGGCGAGGATGACTACCTACACCTCGCACAGGTCGCTATGCGCCGCGTGGGTCGCCGCGATCTGGCGGACGAAATCCGCTTTTATCGTGCCGAGGTGCTGTAGCCATGTGGACACTAGGCACTGACCCTCAATATCAGGTTCGCTATCGTTATTGCTGGTGGGGATTAGAGCGTTATGTTAGCGCGACAGTATCCCTACGGAATTGGGGAACACTCTACGTAATCCGCGCCACCTCAGCCCGCGCTGCGTACAAGTCCGCGCAACGTGCCATCCGCGCATTTCAGAACTATGGCGACGTGGAATACAACGGCAAGGCGGGTAAATAGATGGCTATTTTCGACGCCGCCCGCACCGTTGACGAAATCCTGCTAGAGGAACTCAACCACGAAATTATCTTGTGGCTTGTCCGCCATCCCGGTTGCGAGAGCGACTTGGAAGCGTATCACCAAACGCTCGATCACGTAGCGGTGTTCCCGCTGTGCAATGACGAATTGACACACCTGTACGTGGTGGCTGCGAAGGATTGCTTTAGGTCACTGTACGGATACTCATGGGACCTCAAGAGGTAGCAAATGAACAACGCGATCCAGATGTCATTGTTCGATGACGATCTACCCTTACCGTTGATTGTGGCCCGCAAGTGGGACTTCCCTTTGCAATACCACTTTTCCGGCGGCGTATATTGGTATTCGCCCGTCGATTGGATTGCTGGTCTAATTGGACGCGCCTCCGCCTCTAAGACTTGGCGCAATATTGAGTACGCAAAGCAGTATGACTTTTCAAAAGACACACTGCCCTACCAGGCCACTGACGGCAAAACTTATCAAACAGACTTTGTCACAGATACTGGCCTGTACTGGGTCGCTCAATATATGCGCAACGCTAAGGGGCGCGAGGCTCTCATTGCTATCAAGACGTACCTCGCAGACGCTGGCGCGTTTGCAGACCTCGCCCGCCGCAACCCCGGCGAAGTCGGTCAAGCCCTTATTGCAGTCGATGAGCAAAAGCAACTAGCCAAAGAAGCCCAAAAACTGATGCTCCGCGAGGGCCTGAACCGTGACGACGCTTACCAGCATGTCAAGGTCCGCCGGGCTAGCAAGACGCGCCGCATATCCATTACCGATAGTTGGAAGTCACGCGGCGTTACGACACAGGGCGAATTCATCATGCTCAGCAATGCCGTGATGAAAGTCGCCATAGGCCAGACTGCTACCGAGTACCGCCGCGAGAACAATCTACCTGCCAAAGTATCCACCCGCGATTACTTGTCAACCGCAGACCTTGCAACGGCTAGCTTTGTCGAGTGGGCTTCTGACATGCTCAGCACTAGCCGTGACTCAAAAGGTCCCGACGAAATCCATCAGGACATTATCGACACTAAGCCAATGGTTGATCGTATGCGCCCTGAGATTGAGGCAGCACTGAGCAAGCATCGCAGACGGTTGCCAATGCCCAAAGGTACACAACTCTCACTTACAGATGGAGATAACCACAATGAACAATAACGACACCCCCGACGCGACCAACGCCGCCACCGACGCGCACGACAGCGCAACGGGCGGGCAGGCTGTAATGACCCACGACGAATTGTGCGACATTGAACGCGCGATTAAGGCGTACTACAACAGCAGCAATCCTGAAGCGGTAGCCGCGCTGCAACGGCTATTTACGCTATCGAACCTTGAGCGCTTAGTACACAGCGTCCGCATAGCGCAGCTAGCGCAATCGAGCGCAGCGCCGATAGCCGAGCCGACGGGCGCGGTGCACAAGCCCGGTAATGTGCCGTGGAACTATCTCGGCATGGACCCCGAACCCGACTACGACGTGCCAGCCCCGGCACAGCCGACGGCGAAGGTCGGTGCGGCGGTGCGGCTGACGGTTGCACAGCGAAAAGCGCTGCAAACATTGGATGCAGCAGAGGAGGTCTGGCATCACCACGCAAGGCTAGATAGCGATACATGGTTAGTCAAATCGAAAGGCCACAAGCCTCAAGACCTTTTCGAGCGCATGAGGGGTATCACTGCCAAGAAACTCATTGACATGAATCTGGCGACGATTGAGCGCCGCCGCGATTGGAACTATCTGATACTAACCGACGCGGGCCGAGCCGCCCTCGCAACGAAGTAGCCGCCCGGCAACCGTTGCGGTGCCGATGCGCCGGAGCGGTTGCCTACTGCTTAGGACGAGTAACCGGGTGGGTATCTAGTTAATCGTCGTCAGCAGTATTGGAACACTGCACGCTCTTTAACAACATGAATAACCGTCTCTTGGGACGTAGGAGCGAAGGTCGGCAGCGACAGCACGTACAACGCTGACAGCGACCATAAGCAACGCACCATCTACGTTTGCCAGCACATTCCCTGGCCCGATGACACGACGGCTTTCTGATTGAATGCGAGAGTAGGTGCAATGGCAGCACGCCAGCGGACGCGCTGGAAGTCGGCGGTTCGATTCCGTCACTCTCGACAAGCCGCGCCGGTGTCGGGCGGCGACGGTCGATGCGCGATGACGAAAGGAGACGACGTGTACAAAGTTAGCAGGTTGGGGCTGTATCTGGACGATGATGCAGCCGAATTTGATGAACTAGAGGCCGCTGAGATTAACGCGATTGAGCGCTCGTGGGATGACAGTGCGTGGGGTGTATTTGAGATACAAGGCGATGGCGACGATGAAGTTACCGAATGTGTCTCAATTGCCTACGAACGAAGGTTGTTTAGTTGAGCGCCGCGCCGCGCCGGACGACCGCTGACACGGACCGCCCGGCGCACTACTGGTCAGGCTACTCATTTCAAGTAGATGAAAGGATTATAGCATGAACGATTTAGTTGACCAATTCGAAGCGCTTTTAGGCGAATACGAACGCGTCAAACAGTGGCGTTTAAGTCGCACCACTTATGAGGAAGGCAAAGACGCCGATGTCACGCTTTATATCGTGGCAAGGGACTTGTGCGACTTCCTGCTCGAACACGGCCCGACGGTCACGTTCGCCGCGACGTCCGTGCCCGATGCGACGTTCGATAGCGATTATGAGTGGGACGACGAGCGCAAGAACTGGCACAAGAAGGCGGGTAGATGACATGGACACGACAACAAACCCCTATGCCAACCCTAAAGTCAAGCAGAGTATCGGAGAACGGGAAACGCAACGAGCAATCGACAACTTGCGGCGGGCTACCCAGAAGATTATCAACGACTATGACATTCCAATGCCCAAAGCGCTGGAATTCATGGCGACACTTGGTTCTCTTGAAGAGGCCGCAATTAGCACGCCGAAGGGCATGGACTATCTAGATAAGCTAGGCCACTTTTGCCTTGAAGAAGCGCTCAAGACACACCCGCCGTCAGTGAAGAAAACACAAATCATTGACGACAGCAAACCGCGACTCGTTGGAACGGGAGCAGATCGCCGCGTATATACAGGAGAGCTAAAAGTGCCAACACGTAACCGAGAGAACGTTCAACAGCAAACGCTAGACGACCAGAAACCAGCCGCGCCGCAGACCACCGTCCTGGGCAATCCCATCACTGACGATGCGCCAGACGTTGAAATCCCGCAGGACATCAAAGACAAAGTGGACGCTATCAAAGCGTCAGCACAAACGCCGGACCTATCAGATGTGACAAAACTCAAGGCTACCACAAAGGTTGACTTCGAAGCCGACGAACTTGGCGGCGACGACAAAGTTATCCCGGCTGAATTCATTGACGAGAAGCCAGCTAGTGAATTAGATCAGGCATTCGGGCCGAAAGTCGAAACGCCGCTGTTTGATTTTGACGCCGCCATCACCGTCGCTAACATGCTCAGCAAAGCATTTCCCGACAAAGGACCGGAATATAAGTTGCATTTCTTTCGTGAAGTCACCGGTCTCAATCTGGTCAAGGACGCAACAACGGCAGACCAACAAGCTGAGATGTTCCGTAAGCTAGAGGCGGGCATCGAACACGCAAAGAACAACCCGGTTATTCCAGACGGGCAAGAAGCCGTCGAAACGGTAGCAAGTGGTGTACCTGTACAGGATAAGCCTAGCGGCGTTACAGCGCCCGAAAATCAAGCGTCAAACGGGGCATCTACGACGGCTATTGCCGTCATTCAAAAAAGCGAAGTTTCGACGGCTTCAAAATCCACTGTTGGATTTCGTATGCCGTCACCGGAGCAATTTAGCTACATGCAGCAGCTTGCCAAGTTCGTTTCCGAGTCTGGCTACTACAAAGATGTCAACACGCCAGCCAAAGCGATGGTCATTATGATGAAAGGTTACTCGCTGAACATCGAACCGATGACGGCGCTTGACGGGATATTTGTCATCAACGGACGCCCGTTCGTTGGAGCAAAACTGGTCAAGGGGCTACTTGAGGCGACGGGGCAATGCCAGCGCTTTGACATTTTTGGCGACAACAAACAATGCACGGTGACTATCCAGCGTAAAGGCCGGGCCGAACCGAACGTCTTTCACTTTACATGGGAAGACGCGACCAAAGCGCAGCTAGTCGGCAAGGACAATTGGCAGAAGTATCCCGCGCAGATGCTTCGCTGGCGGGCCGTCAAGCAGGCTGTCGATACCGAGTTTCCTGAACTCAGTTTCGGCTTAGGGCGCGACGAAGACGAAGAAGAGGCTGCTTAGCACGCACGATGGGAGGTGACTGTTGGGCTGGCCTCTCTCCAAGTACCAGGTCAGGTTAGCGTTGACCCGTTCCGGGCTGACACCACTGCGCAAACCACACGACATTCTGATGATAGACGGTTCAGCCCGGCATGACTATTGTCGGTTCCGCGTCCCCCTCTCTCATCTGGCAACCGAGAAGCTGCCCATGCTCATCGACCGCCGTACCGGGCGCTACGTCAGCGACGACGTGCGCCTGATACAGGCTGTCGCGCTGGCCTTCCTTGAACCGATTAGCGACGTGACGGCGGAGCGGAACAACAGCCGGTGGATTGTCGAGTTCACCGTCTACCTGTCCACCAGCGACGGCATAAAATCGGCGGAGCGGCGGCGCACGCAGCTTGACCTGTCGTGGGACGAATGGGCGCGATTGAATAGATAGAGCGTTCTAATAACCTTTCACGAACCGGGCAATTAACGCCATAAACCGTCTTAGTAAAAGTTTTGAACCAATCCTGAATGGACCCTGAACGAAAACAGAACAGGAGTACAGACGATGCTCGTCAAGACAGATAAGCAGGTCGATCCGCTCGAAACGCTGCAATGCCCGATGTGTGGCGGCGAGGGGCTGTGGCTCGGCCCGGAAATCGTCAGGCGTGACCCGAACGTGTGGCAGGACATGTACCGCTGCACCGCCTGCAAACAGCAGTATCCGAACCGCGCGTATTCGATGTGGGTCAATGAGGACACTGACGAGTTTTACATTTACCGGGAGTCTGCTGATGCTAGCTGAACCAATCGCGCCAACTGTTGATACTCTTACCTGGGAAGAGGCTATAACCATAGGCGCGGCTGCCTGGGAAAGCGCAGAAGAAAGCAAATGGTCACTAGGCGACATCGGCGCGATTGTGGCGCATAAGTGGCAGCACGACAGCGTTAAGAAGTTCGCCAACAGTATCGGAATGCACGACAATCCGCGCCGCCTCTACGAGTACGTCCAGGTCGCGCAGCACTATCCGAAGTCGGCACGTGCGCGCTTCCCGAATACGACGTGGAGCGCATGGCGAGAATGCTCACGACACGGGCTGACGTTGGAGCAATCGCTGGACGCGCTGGCGCAGCACGGCGATAAGCCCGTCGCAGCGATACGAGAGGCCATCCTCGGCAAATCGCCGCGCCCGCCGAAGCCGACCAGCGTCACGTTCGAGGCGGTTGTCTCGGATGGACTTGGGACAATCGTTCGCCTGCATGTCAGCGATTCTGATGCGTTCTGGGACGCGGTAACGGCCCATCCCGACGCGAAAATCACCGTCACCGTCGAGTACACACCCGCCCGTGACGGCAACGCGTGAGCCGAGCGACTAGCGCCGGACCGAGGCGGCGCACGGCGGGCGGGGGCGAAATCCCGCGTTTACCCGCACTATCACACGGTAAACTCACACCAAAGTCTAACGCCAGCGTAGGGCAAAGCTAGCTCATCTGGTCTATACTACAAGGTAGACCAAGACTAAACAGTTCGTGAAACATCTAGCAGCACAATCGAATATCTGTTACATTTGCAATTGCGCCCGGCGTGGGCTGTTTAGTCTTGGTCGATTAAACGAAACCTGCCGGGCGTTTTGCTGTCTATCACCAGGAGAGAACTATGCCAATGGATAGAAGCAAGTATCCGCCGAACTGGAAAGAGATCAGCCACCGTATCCGCTTCAAACGCGCCAAAGGAAAATGCGAATGGTGCGGGGCAGTTCACAACGCCTATGAGGTTCGTGGAGCGAACATCGTCAAAATCATTTTGACCACAGCACACCTCGATCACGATACAACCCACAACGATGACGACAATCTAGCCGCTCTCTGTCAGCGCTGCCACTTGAGGCATGACGCAGGGCAACACGCGACTAATGCCGCAAAAACGCGGCGGCGTAAGCAAGACGAGAAAACGGGACAACTGAGACTTTTTGAAGATTAGCACGGGGCAAGAAAAAGCCCCGATGCGCCAACACCGGGGCGGGTCGAACAAGGAAACAACTAGGAGATAGTATAGCATGAGTAACGCGGTTCTCACAAGGGTTTGGACACAATCCAAACAAATTAAAAACCATCGTCTTTTGCTGGTAGCACTGGCAGACGGCGTTAATGATCACGGCGTTGGATTTCACGGCATCGAATTCCTTGCTGAAAAGGTTTTGCTTTCCGAACGGCAGACACGGCGCATCCGTGACGACCTCGAGGCATCAGGCGAAATTTACGTCCAGCTAGGCAACGGGCGCGGTAACAAAACGCAATACCTTGTTTGCACTGGACTTGATGCCAGCGAGATTCAAACGAGCCTCGCAATGTATTTTGAGATGGATATGCCGACTGCCGAAAATGTCACCCTTTCTATCGTAGAAAAAAGGGGGACATTTTTTAATTCACTTACGAAAAGGGGGACAAAATCGAACATAAAGGGGGACAAAAAACGCGTAAAGGGGGACATGGTTAAGCGTAAAACGCCGACAACCATTAACCATAAGAACCATATTCCGAAACAAAAAGTTTCGGGCGATGTATCAAAACCCCGGAAACGCGATCTGTTGTTCGATGTGATAGCCCTAGAAAGTTTCCACGTTTCAGAAGTACCTCAAAAGCTAGGCGGCAGAGTCGCATCAGTCAAACGAGATTTACTGGCACTATGCAAACCTACCCCCGAGGAACTCGAGCGCTTACCTGATGAGCTTACAGCTATGTACGCATGGTACAAGAAAGGCCACCGGGGGATTGATGTGCCAGCGGGCGCAATGACGATTTACAAGTACCTCATCGAATACCGCGCCACGCTACGACCCGTCAAACCGCCCGAGAAATATACCATCGTTGAACCTGAAATTTACCAAAGCGAAACCGAGGCAGCCTGATGGACACACTACCACACTGGCAACAGATACTCAGCAATCGCGGCATTCTCGGCGCGGCATTGGCAGCCGATTGGACGCCTAAAGACGCGGGCTGGTCGTATCCGCTATACGACATGGATGGCAGTATCTTACAAAATGTAAGACGTTGGAAAGCGTTCGACTCAGCGGCGAAACCGAAATACCTATGGGAAGGCGACGGGGTGCGCCCGCGTTACTACATCCTGCCCGGCACAATCGAAGCAATCAAGGCAGCCCGAGGCGGTGTGATACTGGCCTCGGGGGAACCCGACGTGCTGGCCTATCGCAGCGCTGGTGCAAAGAACGTGCTGTGCTGGTTCGGTGAGGGCAGCGTGCCTCCTGATCTGGCGCTTGACCTTTTCGACATGGGCGTTACGGCAGTGGAGTGCTATCCAGACCGTGACGACACGGGCCGCACCTTTGCCCGCAAGATTGCGGATCGGCTGGCGGGAAGCGAAATCAATTTCAGTGCCTACGCGCTGCCCGGTTTAGACGGTAGCAAAACGGATATTAACAAGCTGTGGGTAGACTGCGCATTCGTTGACGATTGTTTCTGGGATGTGCTGGTCAACTGCGAACCGCTAACGCTTGCCGAGCCTGTCTACCGTCCGCAGCAAAAGCCACTGCCGAGCAGCTACGACGAATTTCCCGAGGGCTTCTACAGCGCGATTGAGACGGCACTGCACATCGAAGATTACAAGCATGATGGCTGGTCTAAGCCGATTAAGTGCGTTCTCAAGGAACACGAACATGATAAGCCGGGCGGATATGCGGCAGCGTGGAACCGCGAAAAGAAAATCTATTCGTGTCTGAAGTGCGGCGAAACTGACGTGCTGGCGAAGGATGTAGGCGCGGCGCTCGGTATCGACTGGCGCGAATACATTCCGCGTAAAGCTGAGCAGCCTCCCAAAACTCCCCCGAGGGCAGCACCCACTGGCAAACCAAAGTTTAAGTTTGGTTGGAATGAGAGCTTGCCCGAGGTAATCAACGAACTGGACGGCGTTCTCAAGGACGGTGAACACGAACCACTACCGATGTTGTTCAAGAACATTACGCACTTCGGCGGCCTCGCGGCGGGCCTTGTGCCGGGCAAGATGATCGCCGTTGTGGGTGACAGCGGCTCGGGTAAAACGTCGTTTGTTGAGACGCTGGTAGATAGCTGGCGACAGCAAGGTTTTAGCGGGCTGGCATGGTCGCCCGAATGGTCGCATATCGAATTCATTTACCGGGCTATCCAGCGTTACGACGGCCCGAGCTTTATGCAGATGATAGATCACAAGGCTTGGCATGCCGCTGGCAAACGAAACGTACCCGAGGCGAAGCGTCCCGGCAAGCCGTTGACAGCACAGCAAGTCACTCGCGCCAAAGAAATCATCGAAATGACAAAGCAGTGGACCGGGACTCTGGTGTTCATCGAAAAGATGGGCATCAACATCGACCAACTGTTGATCGCAATGGGCGAAGTCGTGGCGGGTTATGCCGCCAACGGGAAGCGTATCGCCTATGTCGTAGTGGACTACGCGCAACTGCTGCTGAGTGGCGGCGATAGTCCAAACGAGCGCGTTGACACGGCGCTATCGAAGTTCAAAGCGTTCTGCGTTGATAAGCAGGTCGTGGGGGTAGTGACTTCACAGGTTCCCAAAGTGGCGGGCATATCGGCTGCCTCGGGCAACAACAAACTAACGCACCACGCCTTGCAGAATGCCCGCTCTGATTACTTCAATCTGGTGCTGGCGATTACCCGCGAGGTCGATACCGAAGGGGTAATGGACAGCATTGCAACGGTGCGGATTTCCAAGAACAGTCTGGGCAGCAACGGCGAAGCGCGGTTGTCGATCAAGGGTGAATGGCTGCGCTGGTACGACGTTGAGACAAAACCATTGACCGAGTTAGCCGGGTTCTAAACGAAGCGCGGGCGCGAAGCCGTGAACTTCGTCGCCCGCTAGACATTGAGGTGCAATGTCATATGAATGATACATCAGAAGTTGTGATCAAACCTGTATCGCAGTGGACGACGCTCGCCGTGCAATGCAAACGAGCGGGCTGCCCGTCCGTGAGCGCGTTCGTGCTGTGGGCGGCGATGAACTGTTGCGCCGTCCCGAAGGGGGAGATCGGCAAGATACGGCGGGCTTGGAGAGAGGATAGTCAATGATTAGCGACACCTACACGTTCGCAGTGAGCGAGATCATGCCCGGCGAACGCCTTCTCGTTACGGTCTACGCGCGTGTCGGTCAGCATGTTCACCTTGTCATGACGTTGTATAGCGATGCAACGATGAGAACGGGCGAAACGCTTATCGATGTTCATTTGTTGAATAGCAAGGAGCAGTAACCATGATTAGCGACGAACTGCGCAGAGCAGCACTTGAGTACATGGCGAAATATCATATCGAGCATTTTCGCCCAAAACTGTGGGAATTTCCCGTCACGCTCCGATGGGGCAACGGTCACTATGTCAACGGCTTTCCATGTCCGCCGTGTCCGAACTGTGGCGATGAGATTATGTGGTATCGGGAGTCCACGTGGCGCTACGATGCCAACGGACACATTGAGCATGGCAAGCAGTGTGAGCGCTGCGGACACTACTGGAACGACGTGACGGGCGAAGTGTGGAGACAGGGCATGACCCGCGCCCAGGTTCGTGCCGAGTGGAAGGGTATCTACGAGCCAGACGATGTGGAGGAAACTAATGGATAGTGATTACCGAACATTTAAGACTGTACCGAATTGCCCTATTTGCAATCACTCTATGGTGATGTTATATGGCATCCCACAGCGTGACCCAAAAACATTAAATAAGCTGTTCGACGAGCCCGCAGCGGCATTCAAGTATGGTTGCGCCAAATGTCGCACCTACACGTTTATGACAACGATAGCCAGATAGTCGAGTACCACGTGTATCGCTGTCTGGCCCCTACCAGGAAAGAAGGCAAAGTGATTGTGACGATACTCGAAAGTGAGGCACCCCATGACTGACCAGCACACACCGCCGCCGTCGGATGCGCCCGACGACCGGCTCGACGTTGAGCTTATGCTTAGTCGATTGTTAGCTTCAGCGGACCGAAATCGGAACGCGGGCAACCAATACGCTGCGGCATATATGCAGGAAGCGGCAGATACGATTGAAGCATTGCAGTCAGCACTGTTGCATACACTGGGAGAACGTGACGAGGCGCGTTCGGACGCCGCCGCCGCCGAGGACCATGTGGCACTGCTGCATACCTACTGTGAGAGAATAGAAGGCGAGTGCGCCCGGCTGCAACTGTCGTTGGCGAAGCTGGTCGAACCGTCGGCAACCGCGCCCACGAGCGGAGCGGGAGGCGACACGTGAAATTCTCGTTACCGCTACCACCAAGTATCAACGCGACGTACCGAGGCGCTCGTGGCGGCGGACGGCTCATTTACACGGATGTTGCCGCCGCCTATCGCACTGAGCAGGGGCTACAGCTCAATCAGATTGACGTGACACCGCTGCGCGGGCCGTGTGTGGTGTGGATGTACGTGTACATGCCGTACCCGCGCAAGGGTGACCACCACAACAATCACAAGCTGGTCCTGGACCTGTTAGAGGGTCGGGCGTATGAGAACGATAGTCAGGTGGTCAGCCTGCACATTGAACGCTGTTACGACAAACACAATCCGCATGTTGAGATAGAAGTGAGGGCCAAATGAACTGTGAATTTTGTGGAGCCGAACTATACCCGGCGATTGCTCACGTCCTAATCGGCGGCATCACGTCGCAACCTGCGCAGGAGTGCCGCAAGTGCTACGCGATTTACGACCTTGAGGGTCATGTACTCGAAGGGCCGATTGATGACAGCGAATACACCGAACCGCCAACGGAACACGATGAACGCGGCCCGTTCATGTGGCAGTACGGTCACTTCGGTGGTGGTGACCCACGCGACTTTCAGCCAGACATGGAACTTTGCACGCCCGAAGAAGTCGCACGCTGGAAAGCCGACGTTGCCCGCGCAGAAGCCGGCGAGGATGTCATCGCGCCGCCTGCCGGACAGTGGAACGAAAGCGGAACTATTCATATTCTTGCCCCTAAGTACGGCATCGGTACGTACAAGATGCGGTTTGACGATGACGACGAAAGCGAGGCCGCCAATGGCTAGCGTCTGGGGCGGCGAACCGCCCGGCCCGAACAGCGCACCGGGCGACGTGGACTTACTGGTCAAGGTCGATGTTCCTATCTTGCTCAACAACCTACGACTGAAAGCGAGAAGCTATCGAGACAACCATGAAAGGCCATTGACCGCTACGTTTATGGAGCAATCCGTTACGACGATTGAACAGTTGTGCGAACGTCTGTCCGAGGCCGAGTCGCGGGCGGCTGCGGCGGAGGAACACGTGTACAGCTTGCACGAACATTGCGAGGTACTGGAGAGCATCATCGCGTCGCTGCGGGTTGGCGAGGCGGTGCCGGGCGAGTTCATCGATAGGCTGCTGGGCGGCGGGAAGGAGGGGGCTAACGATGTCTAACTGGATGTATGCGCACAGTCTACCAATTGAGGACCACCCACAGGGCTGTACGTGCGGCGGTTGTTCGGAGATAGTTTATCAACCGCTTGACGTGTGGCAGTTCGATAAGTTCAAACAGATTATGATTAGCAATGCCGGTTCAACGCCCGTTCATGCTGACGTTCATCTGGGCGAAGCGCCGACTTGGGATGCTGCCTATGACATCGCGCAGCCGTGGGCCGAACTGCTTGGCTACGAGATTATCGAGCATGACATATCGGAGGACGAGTAGCGGCCCGGCGGCGCGACAACGAAACGAAACGGGACACGATTGGTCGTGTCCCTCGGTACACTATGGTCTTAGGAGGACCACAGCAACTTATGTCAAATATTACCATTGAATCAATCCAACATCTAAGCAGTACCCGCTACGAGCGGGCTATCAGCAAGGCAAAGCAGCAGGTTATCAATAGTCTGACCGAACCGATACGCGAACACTACGACAAAGAATCGGGCGGCGTGATGTCATCGGGCGTGCAACGGCTCATGATCATCGGCTTGTGTATCGTGGCCTTCGCTGCGTTCTGGATTTCAGCGGGCAAACAGATTAGTGCCACAACCATGCTGTTCGATCCGATTGCGCAAGGTGCTGAGCATCTGTCGTGGGTCTGGGTTGACCTGAGTATCGTATTCGGTCTGGCGCTTGGCGAGATTGGAACCATTATCTTTTCGGTAGCGTGTTCGATGTTTTCAGAACACCGGGGCAAGGTGATCATCTTCCGTGTGTTCAGCGTGTTCTGCGCCGCGCTGGCAATTCTGGCAAATATCACCATCACGGCATTGCACGACAATAGCGGGTATGCGGTCTGGGCATGGTTCGTAACGCTCATTCCCCCGTTGACGGTTATCGGTGTAGGGTTGCTCATCGAAAGTCTGGTCATGCGCAACATGAAAGCGCAGCAGGAAGCACAGCACGAATACGACGTTGATCATCGTGAGTACGAGTTCTACTCCAAAAAGCCCGAAACGCACCCGACCTATACCCGGCGTTGGCTATTGAGCTTGTATGAGGAATTGTGCTACCGAAAAGAGGATAGGCTACTCATTGAATCCATTGTCCAGGACGACGAACGTCTCAAGGCGATTATCGTCAAACGCGAGATTGAGGCACACGAATTCTGGGAAGCGATGGAAGTTCAGTTGACAGGCCGCCCTACTTTGCCCCGGTCAACGGGGGAAGCGCAGAGCAACTGATTGCAACCACAAACAAGATAGCCGAAATCTTGGACCGCTTGACGCTTACACCGCTGCCTATTTCCAGTCCAGGACCGGAAACGCAGCCGATGTTACCTATAGACACTGCTGCGCATCCCGTCCAAACCGTGTCCGGGACACAATCGATGACTGAGAACGAACAAAAGGTCTGGGCATATCTGGAAGGCAACCCAGAAGCGATAAACCTCAGTGTCCGTAAACTTGGTGAAGCGGTAGATGTGAACAAAACAACCGCCGCCGCTATTCTAGCAAAGTACAAGCAGGCGAAAGGGGAGTAAAATAACCACATGGCGACACTCGAAGAAATTAAGTTCTGGGTATTGATCAACCTTAACGAAAACGAATACGGTGCGCGTGTCAAGGGACCGCAATATTGCGTCAAAGACGATTACGCGCCCAACGGCAGTGCGAAGGGTCACGGCTACACGCCCTATGCGGCGTGGTTCAGCGCACTAACCAACGCTGGGTTTACCAAGTATCTGGCGCACGACCTGACGATTGAGCGGCTCGGTGTCCAGGCTGAGGCGCCGAACAAACCGACATTAGCATAGCGCCCGCACGGGCGACGGAGGCGATAGGAGGGACGCGATGGATAGAGAGATGCAAATCGCAATAGCCTGTGGATTTAACAGTATCGACGAAGCGCGGAAAAGAATGGGACCAGACTTTGACCGCTTCGTATCAGGCGACATTGTTAAGGACATCAATCCGCAAATACTGAGCATCGTCGAGAGCGTAAAGGCGGTCAAGTGGCCTATGGTCATCGATGTGACCGCGCAGCCCGTTGACGACGCGCGGCTAGAGAGCGGGGAGGACCGGGATGGGTGAGACAACCGATAGGGCGTTAAATGACATTCTCGAGGATATGTTAAATCAAGTCGGATCGGGCGATCCCGAATCCGCACATAATTGGGGCGACGGTCTGTTGGTCGAACTGGTTAGAAAGTTGGCACAAACATTACCGGACGAAGATCGAGCAATCGTTCTGGCTATCATTGATGCCTATATCGACATCGAAAAATGGTATGCGTAAGGAGGAACATGGCACGACCAACACTACCACTTCGCGACACATTGGGGGGCGAGATTTACGACGCTCTATTGAAGTTCGTTGATGAGCAGCAGGCGATCCCGAATGCACACGCGTTCTGGTCGCAAGTGCTGGTCAAGGACAAAGGCTACGCCCTATCCCGTAGCGGCTTCTCGTATTGGTGGCTACAGTTGCAGCTATACGGACTGATAACCGTCGAGCCAAAGACGAAAGCTATCAAGGTCAAGCGCGTCAAGTTGGAAGTGGATACGGACTAGATCGCGGAATTGTCGGTTAATTCTGTCGGTTAATTCGTGCGTTTGGAACGGCTAGATGTGAAATACACTCACATCTAGCCGTCTTTTTGATTCCGGTCCAGAGCGCACGTGAGCCACTGCGCCGCGCAGCCACTACCCCAGGTAGTTAGAGTGACCAACGAATCAAACAGTCCGCATGTGCGTAGCAGGTGGTCAGGCCCGGCAGAGACCGGCGCAGCGAAGTTAAAGGCTCCGCTTACCTGACCGAGAAACATTATAAGTCCGAGCAGTCAATCGGGTCAAACAATATTGTATCAAGTTCTATTTTGCCATCAATCAGGACGAGCCGATGACCGAGCGGTACGAGTGTACTCTTGCCAGATGTAACCTTACTTGGCGTTATATCAGCACTTGGTGCGGGAGGAGTCGCTGTTGTCATTTTGTGGCTCATCGCACCTATCCTGAAAGCATCGCAGGCCACGCAGGACAAGCTAGCCGATGCGATGGCAAAGCAAGTCAACATCAATGGCGATATGCGGGACGGGGCAAAGGAACGCGACCAGCAAATAAATTTGATGCTTAAGCAATGGGACTTAGTACTTAAAGCGATGGATCGAAACGCAGCAGCGGCGGAATCGCAAAACAACCTTCTCATCGGCATCAACCGCGAAACAACCGCCAGCGGCAACCGCACCCAGGCGCTGCATGACGCGCTCGTGAGCAGCGTCAACGACACGTCCAGCGCCATTGGCACGATGACTGAGCATCTCGGCAAGCAGATTGAAAGCGCCGAAGCGTCGCTATCGGATCAGATTGGAAATATGTCAGGTCAGTTTGATCTGATACCACAAAAGGTGCTGGAAGTCTTCGAACCGGCCCGCAGTGAACTCGTGGTCAAACTGGACAATCTCGGTCCCGACGTGGCGAAGGCGATTGTTCCCGACATTGAGCATATGTTCAAGGACTGTCTTGAACTGGCAAAAGAGAACGACGCGCTGGTTAAGGAAGTCCAGGATGCGAACGCCCGCGCTGCCGATGCCGAGCGCAGGCTGGCACTGCTACAGAAGCCCGACCCCGAACCGCCCGACGGCTCCGGCGCACGCGAGCAGGTGCCGTCGTCCGTCGATGTCATCGTTACATTGCCGCGTATCGACGGCGAAGAGAAGGCGGCGTAGATGGCAAGCGATCCAGTAGTGGCCCACGTCAATTTTGATGCAACGATTGCCAATAGCATCACCATGATCGTTAAGGTGAAACCGACATTGCGCTACACGTTGCGTCTGCGTCTGGCGCTTGTACTAGTTCAGATTACTGCTTATGTTGCCGGGTTCGATGGTGTTGATGTGACTGATACTTCGGAGCGTGACGAATGACGCAATTTGAGAGAGTCAACTTTAACGAACAAATCGCGCTGCGCGATGTCTACATCCCCGGTCTAGACGCGGGGATTGAGCGCGCCGTGTTCATTCTGCGCAATTACGGCATCGATACGTACCAATGCTGCGAGGGCGGTGACGGACACGCGTATCCTGAGTCTACCGTCGATTTCGGCGGTGGCATCAGTGAAGGGTTTCGCGCTTATTCTGTAGCTCGAACCTACGGCTTGCCAATTAAAGACTTATGTAGGGTGTGGCAGGAACAGGGCGGCGAACTTGTCGGCCCGATTTGGCGACTGACGTTCTGGAAGAAGCTAGAACCGGTATCGGAAGAGGAACGGGCGCAACTGTTAGCACTGTACAACACGCCTGCGATGCAACCCGTCGATTTCGATCCGATTGTGCAGCTACCGAAAGCATCAGGAGAATAGACGATGTCAATTAACATTTCCCTCAACCGTATCCTAATCGCGCTGATTGTCAGCCTCATCGCTGTCGGCGGGTATCTCGTCGCCACCGACCTGCTGCACTGGCCCGTCTGGGCAGCGCTGTGGGTGTTCGGCTTCGTGCTGTTGGCGCTCAACGCATCGGTCACGGTGAGCTAGACGTGAGCGAATCAATATACACGTCCTACTTTCATCTTAAGGACAATTGGTATTTTGCCCGCCGTCGATCTGATGGCTGGGTTGTAATTGAGCATTGGAACAGCCACGTTGACAAGAACGAGGGCAAGCCGTCGGATGCTAGCGTAGAAATGCCGCCCGAAGGCTGGGCTTCTATCGTCGCTACTGTATCAGCGCTGGGCGAAACGCGTGAGACGTGGTTGACTGCGTTGGCGTTTCACAACGCCGCACCGGAGGCCGCCGATGCCGACTAAGCGCACCGGGGCGAAGGGCGCACGGACCGCAGCGGCGAACGTGCCGACGATCCGTGAGGTGACACGATGACCTACTCGGAAGCGCAGCAAGCTCTCGCTGTCGAGATCGTATCTCGCTACGACGGGCAAGTTACATCCGAATGTTTGGCAGAGGTGCGCCAGATGTTGGGTGTTATGTCGCTTCCAAAAGTAACCGTGTGGCGTTGGTTTCAAAATAATGTAACTGACAAAAAGTCAGTTACCCCCGAAGCTAGACAGCAAGCGGCTAAACGGCTTGACGAAATGTTCGAAAGCCTAGCCCGGCACGCATTAGAGGCGGCTGACTCTGGTGATAAGTTCGAGAAGATGAATGCTCAGCAGTTAGCAATGACAGCCGCAATCGCCGTTGACAAAATGAGACTGTTGCGCGATCTGCCCACCGAGATCGTGGCAGTCTTGCCAGCGCTCATGACAGCGTTTGAGCGCAAGGGCTTGAACGCCAGCGACGTATTTCAATCCATGTTGAACAAACTAGCCGAGGATGCCGATGTTACTCAAGAGTAGCAAAGTAATCCTCAATACGCTTAGCGATTTGCTTCGCCCGTCGCGGACCGAATTTGGACGTAAGCCACGCCAGCGGGTCGTTTCCCGCTTTGGTGTTGTTGCAACCATCAATGCCATGACACAATGGCACGATGTTATCGGGGGTAGTAGGACCGCCCTTGCTCAGTGGTATCCAATGGTCAGCGGCAAGCGTATGCCACAGACCACGCGGGCGATTGCATACAGCACAGACGTTGCCAAAGTAATCAAGGCAGCGTCGCCAATCCGATTGAGTGAAGCCGACGGGCAAAGATTTCTCTCTGGCGCGTCGCCGTTGTTTTTCGGCGGTACGACCAACCGGGTTGTTTTGCTTGGATCGTTTGGTAGCCGCATTACATTTATCTCGATTGGCCTCACGATAGCGTTTCTTTTGATCGCTGACTCGTTCGGGTGTCGTGACGTTCTGGTGAGGATGGGGGACGTAGGTAGCCCGATAGCGGGCGCCAACCTTGTCAAGGTTGGCTTCGTGCCAGTCTTTAGCTCTTTGCTTGATTTTGTCTTTGTTGGCTTCATAGTACAGATGGTTGCACGCTTTGCACTTAGCGCTCAATCCGTACTTGCCGAGCTTTGCGGCGTTGAAGTATTCGACGGTGGCGGGCAATTCATTGCCGCACTTAGTGCAACGCTTTGTGGTAAAATCATCGTCAGACATGGAACGCAACTCCTGTCTCATTCCCCGGCGGTGTGCCAACACTGCGCGGGGGCTTCGTATTTAATCCCTCTATTATACCAAAACTCAATAGATTTAACAGGGGGTTTAGCCCCATGTTGACAAGAGAAACGCGGTTAGTCAATGATGTATTCGAGGGGTTCGGATATGGGAATGATAATGTTTCTTATCACGACAAACGCATTGACGACCCTATAGACTGGATACAGCGACACTTTTACATCCCCGAATTACATGGGCCGATTGTGTTACATCCTTATCAGCAGGCGGTGCTTCGAGAAGCGTACCGACGTGACGAAAGCGGTAAGTTTATTTATAGCGTCGTCGTTTATTCGGACATCAAGAAATCAGCCAAATCGTCAATTGCGGCTGCTGTCATCCTTGAACGAGCGCGAAACTTACAGTACGGTAGCTTGAAGGTCGTAGCCAACGACCTAAAGCAAGCCGATTCAAGAGTTGCGTTTTATATCCGTCGCGCTATGGAACTCAATTCTAAAGAGTTCAGCGCATGGAAGATCAAGCCATCCGGCTACACAATCAAGACTCCCGGTCATACAGCAATCGAAGCGGTCCCTGTTGATCCTAAAGGTGAGGCAGGAGCGAATGACGATTTTATATGTTTCAGCGAACTGTGGGCAGCCAACCAGACGGCGGCGCAGCGCATGTGGACCGAGATGACACTTAGCCCCACCAAGTACGGCTACTCGCAGCGCTGGGTCGAAACCTACGCGGGCTTCTCAGGCGAGTCACCATTGCTCGAACAACTGTACGAGACGGGCGTAAAGGCCGGGCGGCTGCTGGACGTGGGTATACCGGGCTTGGAGCTATACGCCAACGACACGGCGCGGCTTTTGTGCCTGTGGAATACGCAACCTCGCTTGCCCTGGCAGACCGACGATTATTATGCGCAAGAGTCGGCAGTGCTGACGCCCGGCGAATTCGCACGGGTGCATCGCAACCAGTGGGCAACGTCTGAAAGCACGTTCGTCCCGGCGGAATGGTGGCACGCCTGCTATGGTGATATTCCCGTATTCGATGATAAGACGCCCGTCGTCGTCGGTATGGACGCGGGCGTAAGCAGTGACACGTTCGCTCTGGTCGGCGTGTCGCGTGTTGAGGACACGACCTATGTGCGGTTCTGTCGCGTATGGAAGCCACCGAAGCAGGGCAAGATTGACTTTGGTGAGATTGACGCCTTTATCCGTAATGAACTGGTCAAGCAGTATAACGTGGTACAGATTGCCTATGACCCGCACCAGTTGCACGACATGGCGACCCGGCTCAAGAAGGACGCTGTTACCTGGATGTTTGAGTTCAAGCAGGCCAATCCCCGGCTTGTGGCAGATAAGGCCCTCTACGATGCGATACGAGATCGGAAGATTATCCATGACGGCGATCCGCAGTTGACCGAACACGTCAGGAATGCCAACGCTAAATCAGAAGGCGACATTGATAAGCTTCGCATCGTCAAGCGGGCCGAGCATTTAAAAATAGACGCAGCAGTTGCGCTTAGTATGGCGAACAGCGAAGCAAGGCGGTTAAGCCTCTAATGCTACCATCACGTACCCAGCTAGAAAATAGTGTTATCAGTCATGCTCCAGCGGACGCCATCGGCCCGTTATTCGTCGATATTGTGCGCGGTCCTATCCTGCCGCCGCGCGGTACGAAGGAACGCGACTGGCAACTGCGCATCTGGGATCAGGCTGACTTTAATAGTATGTGGCAGGGCGCACGCTCTGGCCTCGTTAAGAAGATTGCCCATATCCCCTTTGAGATTAACGGACCGCCCGAAAAGGTCCAGTATTACCAGGACCTACTTGGCTACGCTCACTTCTCGCAGGGCTACGAATATCTGCTTGAGATGTGGGGGCGTGACTATCTCACGCAATCCTACGGCGGTATCTTCGAGATTGCAGGACCGGGCGATCCGTCCTCACCGCTTATCGAAGCGCCAACGGGTATCAACCATCTGGACGCCGGGCGCTGCTACGTCACCGGCAACACGACCTATCCCATCCTGTACTACTCGCTGTGGGACGGCAGATTGCACCGAATGCACGCCAGCCGCGTGTATCAGATCGTTGACGACCCGATCCCCGATGAGCGCTATTTCGGCCTGGGTACATCGGCGCTAGAGCGGGCCATTGCGGTTAATCAGCGCGAAGTCCGTATGAACCAGTACGTCGATGCTCGGCTTGACGATATGCCGCAACCGGGCTTGCTGGCGATTAGTGGTGCTAGCCGTTCACAGTGGGACGGTTGGGTGGCACAATACTTACGCGACACGTCCAGCGACGGGCTAGGCCCGTTCGGGCGCACGATTGTCGTGACGAGCGTTGACCCGAACGCAGGCGTAAAGGCTGAAAGCATTCCGTTTGCGCAGACGCCAGAGAAGTTCGACATGGTGGCTTATAAGTCATTGGACGTTGACGAAATTTGCTTAGCTATCGGCATAGATCGTCAGGAGATTTGGGAGCTTGCCGGGCGTGGACTGGGCAGCGGTTCGCAGTCGCAGGTCATGGCGGAAAAGGCCAAGGGCAAGACAACCGGCACCATGATTAGCGCCATTGAGCGGTTCATGAATTGGGCCATCCTACCCGATGACTGCGAATTCGAGATTAAAGCGAAGGACGAATCAGAGCAATCATCTACCGCCGCGCTGAACTTGCAATATGCACAGACCGCCGCTGCACTGACGACAGCGGGCTTTAGCAAGCAGGAAGTTGCGAAGGTGCTGGTCGAAGGGTCACAGACCTACAAGGACGCTTTCACCGATGACAAGGGCAACCTCATCGTCACGAGCGAAGCGCCCGGTATCGACCCGTCTGTTCCTGTGCTAGCACCCGCACCCGCTGCGCCCCAGCCAACTGGACAGGTCACAGGGCAGAGCGATACGCCACTTGCGGCACCAGCGCAACAAGGATCGCCCGCGCCGCGCATGGCGGGCAAAGCCTTCTCTATCACCCGTATCGATTTCGAGAGCAACTTCAGTCGCATCCTGGCACGTGCTGTCAAGGGCGGCGCACGACCTAACCAGATAGAGAACCTGATGCTCGGTCTGTTGCAATCGTCAGGACAGAAGGCGTTCACGGATGGCTTGCGCGAGGGCGGCGTAAACGATGCGCCGGATGATAGCGACCTACAAGAGATACAGAACATCATCAGCGACAGCATCGACTATCTAGACCCGCTGTTGCAGGATGCGTTTGACGGCAAGATTAGCCCAGAGCAGGTTCAGTTACGGGCGTTTATGTGGAGCAACAAGACGCTCACGCAATTCTTGAACGCTGGCAGAGTGAGCGCCGATAAGAACGCGATGTATCAATGGTTACTCGGTCCAACAGAAGAACATTGTCCCGATTGTCTGCGGCTTAATTTGCAAGTCCATAGACTAAAAGAATGGTACTCGCGGGACTGGTTGCCACAATCAGATAGATTGTCCTGCCACGGCTATCAGTGTAAATGTCGCCTTATTAGAACGTCGGAACCGGCAGGAGGCCGCTTTTAATGGCTGATATTGTGTACTTCAGTGGTGAACTAACGGCAACCGGCGAGGTCAAGCTGCACAAGCAGGAAGTCAGCGTTGACTACGACTCGGCACCGCAAATTGTACAGGTCACGATACACGACCCGCTGCACGTGGACCCGACGTTGACCATATTCTACGAACCGCAAGAATTAGACAAGGACGCCGATTAATGCCCTGGGACTCATTCAAAGAAAACGGCAAGTGGTGCGTGTATAAGCTGGACGCTGATCAAGCGCCCACCGGTGCCGCGCTGGGCTGTCACGACAGCGAAGGCGATGCGCATCGGCAGTTGAGCGCCTTGTACGCCAGTGAGGCCCAGAAGGGTTACGTCGCGCCCAAGCCCGTCGGCATCTTTAGCCGGGTTAAGACGGGCGTCACCATGTACAAGGGCGCTGACGGGCTGCGTTACATGATGATCGTCACCAGCAACAGCTACGAGGATCGTGACGACGAAACGATTACGACCAAAGCGCTCAAGTCCTACGTCGAACGGGCCTGGGCAGTTGAGGACAAATGCCTGCCGAATAACGAGGCGCTGTTCTGGCACGGCGGCGACCCGATTGGCGATGTAGTCTGGACCGATATGGAAGGCCCATTTTTGTACGAAGTTATTAAAGAGCGTCCCAACGCCTGGATAAAACTTAGTAAGCAAGTGCGCGGCACGATTAAAGCGATTTGGGACTTTATTGAAAGCAATCCACAGCACTACCGATGGGGGGCATCCCACGGATTTAAATACCTAGACAGTGCTAAACATGACGGCGTTTACAACCTCATCTCGAAATTCGAGACTAGCGTGCTACCGCTTGACGCGGCAGCCAATCCGTATACATTCGCAGGAGTAATAGACCCAATGAACAGAGACAAAGTGCTAGACGACATGACCAAGATTCCCGGTCTAGCTGGAAAGTTCCGCAAGGGCATTCGTCAGGTGAAACAAGAACTTGACAATCTCGGCCTGGAACACAAAGCGAAGCAGGGGACGGCGGTTAAGGGCATGTTAGAGGACGCTCAGAAAATCCTCGATGATGCTTTCTCACAAATCGGGACGGTTCCAGACGGTTTCTCGGCTGGCGTCCTGCAACAGCTTGTCGCGTCAATGGCGGGCGGTATGGATACCGCAATCGAACCAGACGGCGACGAAGTAGGCGCGGCCTACAACGAACTCGGTGACGATCCCGTAACCGACACGGGCAATAACAGCATGGACGGCAAAGGCTTCCCACTGCCCCAGCACGGCAAAGCGCTGGCTGAGAAGGAAGCGGCGCAGGTCAAGTTGTTGGACCGTCTTATCACCTCACAAGGCGCATTGGCGGAGGCGCAAATTTCCCTACAGGAAGACAGCGCGACCACACTCAAGGCCCTTGAAAGCGTGACAGACGCCCTGAAGCCCGTCGCGCAAGTCGTGACAACGGTCAACGATCTGGATAAGCGGCTCAAGTCGCTTGAAGATCGGCTCAAGGGTGCGCCCAAGCGTGCTGCACTGGCAGCCGAAACGGTGATTGACGAAGAGGCAATCACCAAGCACGCCAAAGAAATGCTCGACAAAGGTCAAGAAGAACTATTTCCCGGCACCGGGATCAAGATAAAGAAGGGATAGCCTCATGGAACTCGAAGAAGTTAAGGAACTCTATAAGGCTTTCCGAGAGACTGAACTCGAAGCCTACAAAAACAACCCGGCCTCAGTGTCGCTGACCTCAACACCAGCGCTGCAAGGCCCATTACAGGGCAATCCAGCCCTCGGCGGTCTGTTCAGCGCACCCGGCGTCAGACCAGATCGTTACTCTGCCTTTCCCCGCGTCCGTAGTTTTGCCAAGTTGCTTACGCCCCAGCCCAGTGACATCTACAACGAAATCTTGTCGATTGTCACGGGTGCGACGGACGGCAGCGGTAGCAATGCTCAGGACTTCTGCGGAACCGCACCGACGGCGGGCGCACTCAAGCAGTGCGAACAACAGTTCAAGTACGGCAAGTGGTTCAGCAAGACGAATGTCAACAGCATCAATGACATCGGCTATCTGCGTAACCGTGCCGACATCCCCGGTCAGATTTTGAACGCAGGACCAGCGGCTAATCCGCTCATTCCTGACATCATGTATAAGCTGGTTGATACCCGTTCTCAGTTGCAGTACGAGTTGTTCCTGCAAGGGACGATGATCGAACGCAGTTTGGAGCGAACGCTCATCCAGGGCAATCCAGCCAACAGCAATAGCGGTACACCCGGCGCGGCTGGACAGAACCAGCGCGGGTTCATTACCGAGTTTAAGGGACTGGACCTGCAAATCAAGACGGGCTATACCGACACGAGCGGCGTGACCTGCCCGGCAGCGGATAGCATCGTGATTAACTTTGCCGATGCCAACATTGGAGACACAATCGCAGGCGGCGATGGTCGCACGATTACCTCGGCTATCAGTGATGTGTGGTATGCGCTCATGGACCGCGCCACGCAGGTGGGCATGGACGGCGTTGAATACGCGATTGTCATGCGTAAGGAAATGTTCCGCGCACTGACTGACATCTACGCCAACACCTATGCTACCACGCGCTTCCAGAGCAACACCTACAGCGCCGGGTTGCCACTGATTCAGGATGCGACACGCACGAACGATCTGCGTGTTGAAATGCTGAATGGTCAGTATCTCATCATCGAAGGTCAGATTGTCCCCGTCGTGTTCAGTGACGGCGTAGTGCTGACCCCCACGGGCGGCGCTAACAACTATGCATCGGACATGTACTTTGTGCCGTTGTCATGGGCAGGTCGTCCGCTGCTGCGTCTGGAATACTTCAACCTGGGCAACCAGTACATCAATGAATGGAACGGCTTCATTAACCCGGCTAATCGTCGTGTCATTAACAACGGCTTTTATGCAATGGGTTACAACACCGTGTCATTCTGCGAGGAATACCTCTTCGCGTCAGTTATGCGGCTCATTCTGGAAACGCCATTCCTGGCGGCTCGTATCGACAACGTTGAATTCTCGTACCTGGCAGCGACCCGCGATCCATATCCGGGAACTAGCCTGTACGTCAATGGCGGTACTTCATACTACACGCCACGGGCGGTCTAACTAAGTGATTATACTGGCAGTCTCGACCTGTACATGCAATACGGGTGACGAAGTGGGAATCCCGCCACGACTGCCAGTTTACGGGACAGCATAAAGGGAATATGCAATGAGTAACAAGACAATTGTCAGTATCGAGTTGGGTTCGTTTCGCGGTGAAATTGCACCAGAAATCGGGTCGGTAGAGGTCGGGTGGTATGTGAAGTTCATCTATGAAGACAATACTAGTATGCGCTATCCGTCGACATCATTCAAGGCCGCTTTTTCGGCGGTTGAAAATGTTGCAGCTAAAGCGGTAGACGCTGGTAAGTGTATAAAGGTGATAATCAATGCCTGACCTAACCTTTATCATACCCATCGGCCCGGCGCATCGACATCTCGCCGAACGTGCGATTAGAAGTACCAATGATCAGACCGTTCTGTGCAAAACGTTATTTATGGTTGACGAGAATCGGCGCGGACCCGGCGCAATCCGCAATGAGCTACTAGCACAGGTCACAACGCCGTTCGTGTCGTTTCTAGACGCCGATGATTGGCTTGAACCGACGTTCGCAGAGGAGACGCTAGCCGAGTATGCCCGTATCGGCGGCAACAAGTACATTTTCACAGACTGGATTGATGCCGATGGCAATGCCATCGCCGCTCCCGTGCTGAACGGTCCGCAAGGCACCGTAATCAGCGCGACGGACAAACAACCGTATTGCGGCGGTACGTGGCACGTCCTGACAACGCTCATACCGACAGTGTGGGCGCGTGAAGTCAGCGGGTTTGATGAGAACCTGCCAGCGGTTGAAGATACCGAGTTCTATTTAAAGCTATGCACAACGTTTCATTGTGGACATCGATTAGCGCGTCCTTTGTTTCACTATTCAGCAGACGGCACACGCGGGCGCGACTTTCACAATGGTCCTGATTATCATAACGTGATGGGCAGTCTAACAGAAAGGTTTGGTGGCAAAGTGGGTTGCTGTGGTGATACTAAGGTCGTGCCTCCAACGGGCGAACAACAGCCGGGCGACGTGCAAGCAATGGCGCTCTGGCACGGCAATCGCACCGAATACGGGCGCAAGACTGGACGTGTCTATCCACGTATCAGCTTCCCGAAAACAACATGGGTTGATCCTGCCGATGTTGAGCAGTCACCAACGCTCTGGAAACGCCTTGATGTAAAGACGGTTGACCATAACGAAGGCTTGACGCAGGTTGCCCAGATTGCGCAGTTGGCAATGGCGAGTGTGACGCCACGTCCACCAGCGCCCGTGATTGAGCCACCAACGCCACCAGTACAGGCTAAGCCGAACGTGTCCCGTGTCGTCAATCTTGCCAAACAGATTAGCGAACCTATCTTCGTATTCAGCGAGAAGCAGTACCCGTCCTACAGTGATATTCGTCGGCTCGTTGAGCTATCTGGCTTTAAGGCGGTCACAACCAAGCAGATTGACGCCTTTAGTCGCGCCCCGTACATCGTCGTGTCACCGGAGTCAGTGCCGGACTTGAACGGCCTCAAGGCGCGGGTCATTTGCTGGCAGTTGGAATACGCTGGTGATTATACGACCAATTACGACGGCTTTACGGGCGAAGTGTGGGCTAGCGATAAAGCGTGGGCCGATGAGCACGGCGCTAAGTACGTGCTGATGGGCAGTCATGAAGATTTAAGTCCGCATGAAGGTTCTTCGCTGCAAACTTATGATGTGACCATGCTTGGTTATATGACTCCCCGTCGTCAAGCCGTTAAAGATAAATTATCTGGCCTCAAGTGGCCTATTGATTATCCAGGACATGATGCAGTAGAACGTGACGAGGTGCTTGCCTCGACGAATGTAATGCTACATGTTCACCAGCACAACAATGCACCCTATATAGCACCGCAGCGCGTGACGATTGCCGCAGCCTATATGATGCCTTTGGTATGCGAAACGGTACGCGATCCGGGCGACCTTAAAGATGTCGTCAAATTCGGGAACTATGTCAATATCCCTAAATTGGTCAAGGCTTTTGTTGACGCTGATCGCAATGAGGCGGGAGATAGATTATTTAACTATCTTTGCCGTGAACGTCCGTTCCGCACCTGCGTAGAGGAGGCGCTCAAGTAATGCACGCCACAGCTTACGACGATATGAAACAACTACTGGACGCCGCGCCAAATTGGGCGAAAACAGCGCTTGATGTTGGTTCGCTCGACGAGAACGGCACCAATCGCCCGCTGACCGATGCAAAGGGCTGGACGTGTACGGGCGTCGATATTCGGCAAGGTGCGAACGTGGACATTGTGGTCAAGCCTTACGAGTACCCGTTTGAAGATAACAGCTTTGATGTGGTGCTATCTGGTCAGGCGATGGAACACGTCGAAGATTTGGTGAAATGGACCAACGAACTGGTGCGCGTTCTGCATCCGGGCGGACGTCTGTGTATTACCACCGTATGGAAGATGTTCTACCATCCATATCCTGTCGATACGTGGCGCATCATGCCCGATGGGATGCGCTGGTTATTCAACCAGACCGAGCAGCTTGAGAACTACGACATCCGTATGACAACCGAAGACGAAAACGGCGGCAACATCGTAGGCGCTGCCACAAAACGGGGGCAACGATGAACATACAAGACACACTACGTCAGATTGCAGCCGACGGCGGTTTGAACGCCGATGAACTGATCGCTTTCGCTGCAGAGGATCATATCGGCGGGCGTGACACTGGACATTGGCCCGGCATGTCTACGTTTGAAGCCGAGGGTCAAATCCTGTACGCGCTCATTCGCGCTATGCGACCCGCTCAAATTGTCGAGATAGGCATTGACAGCGGTGGCACCAGCACACACATCCTGAGCGCCCTGGCTGCTAACGATTACGGGCAACTGTACAGCGTTGACGTTAAGGCCGAGGTTGGCGCGGCAGTGCCGTCGCAATTGCGTGACCGCTGGACGATCTGCGTTGGCGATGCGCTGACCGCACCGATACCGCCCGCCGAATTCATCTTCGAGGACGGCCCACATACTTATGATTGGACGCTAGCCATGTTCAATCGTATCAAGGCGATGGGTCCGCGCATTATGCTGACGCATGATATGTATTCGCACCGCGCTTATGGCCCTGACTTCGCAGTAGAGCGGGCCTTCGGTGACTGCTTCGGTGAGACTAAGGGCATATTGACAGACGGCAGTATCGCCGGACTGGGCTACTGGTGGAATGCAGACTGGCACGGCGAACCGGACCTTGACGACGATGTGGTATCAGTGCGGGAAGTGCGCGTTGACGAAGTTTCACTAACCGAGAACGGCTATGAAATTGGCGGAATCGTCAAAAAGTCTACACGCAAGGCGGCGAAATGAGCAAAGTCTACGATTGCGTCATGTTTTTCAATGAGCTTGACATGCTTGAACTGCGACTCAATATCTTGAACGATGTCGTAGATTACTTCGTGGTCTGCGAGGCTGAAGAAACGCACAGCGGGCAACCGAAACGGCTCAACTTCCTGGATAACCATGACCGCTTTCGGCAGTGGCAGAACAAAATCATTTACGTCAACGCGGGCGAACTGAGCAACGGCAACCGCAATAGCTGGCAGCGTGAATACTATCACCGCACCCGAATCAGCGAGGGGCTGCACGGCGCCGACAAACAAGACTGGATTATCGTGTCCGATTGCGATGAGATACCTAAACCGTCGGCAATCAAGCATATAAAGGACAGCGGTCTACAGGCCGTCAAGTTGGAGCTTGATTTCTACTACTACGACTTCAATCACCGTGTCGCGCAAGGCTGGGCTGTTGGCGCTTATCGACATTGGATAGAAGGCGATCCCAACAAAATCCGCACGTGCGCAGGCTACGACCCGATGACGATCAACAATGCGGGCTGGCACTTTAGCTATTTTGGCGGAGCGCAAGCCATTATCGAAAAGCACGCCGCCTTTATGCACCACGCCGATCCGGGTGTGGGTGACTTACCGCATGATGTGGCTTACATCAGTGACAGAATAGAGGCCAATCTTGACCTTTACGGGCGCGATCTGAAGGTCGAGCGCGTGTCAACGGCTGACACGTTACCGCGCTACGTACTGGACAATGCCGAGAAGTACCGGGCGATGGGATGGCTGGAATGATACCTCTCGTCTCGCTGGTAACTGGCACCTATAACCGTGTATCGTCGCTTATTCGTATGGTCGAATCGGCGCGTCGTGAAATGCCGCGTGGTCTATCCTATGAGATTATCGTGGTGGACGGTGGCAGCTTCGATAATACTATTTCATGGTGCAAAAGCCAGAGCGACATTCACCTGATTGAGCAGGGTAAGTTACTCGGTGCAATCCGCGCATTCTGTGACGGTGCGAAAGCGGCTCGTGGCGAGTACGTGATACTCGCCAATGACGACGTGTCATTCAAACCGTACAGCATCGTCGCGGCTATCGCGCATCTGGAGCGCACGCCGTCCTGCGGCGCGGTAGCTTTTGCCGACAATCGCACGTCGCTCATACATGGCGACGGCAAAGAATACCGAACCGAGGGCATTGGCGCGACGTTGCCGAGTGGACAGCGGACGATGGTCACGTATGCCCAGGTCGGCATGATACGCCGCGAACTGGGTAACGCTGTCGGTTGGTGGGGCGCTGATGATCCGATTATGTCACACGCCCGCACCTATGGCGGTGATTGCTTCCTATCGGCTGGACTGTGGGAATATGGCTATTCGGTTGACGCGGTGCCGCAAGCGCAGATTGAGGACTATATCCAGAATGACGACCTGCGCTCGGTCAATGCAGTCATTGGACCGAAGGACAGCAGTATGTACTACACGCGCTATCCAACGGTGCAGATACCACGCACTTTCAACAGCTTTCCGGTCAAGGATCGGCTGCGTATTATGCACGTACCCGTTTATGAGTCCGGTTATCCCGGTAAGAGCAATCTTGAGCGGGGCATGACCGAAGCGCTAACGGCTTATGGTCTGGCTTTCGAGTGGGATTATCTCAATGAACCGGGTGAACTGGTGGAGTACGTCAAGGCGTGGCAACCGGATTTGCTTATCACCCAGATACAAGGGCCGGGCGAACGCATGACGCCCTATATGCTAGCCTCGGCACGTAACGCCTGTCCGTCCATGACTGTAGTGAATTGGAACGGTGACGCGCACGAAATCGGCTTGACCTCGGCTGGTGTGCTGGAACTGCTGCAATACGTTGATCTGCAAACCACGATTAATGCGAAGGTGCTACCTGAATACAACGCACTGGGTGTTAACTGCGCTTACTGGCAGATTGGTTATAAGGACCCGGTTGGCGACTTGCCCGAAATGCCCGCCCATGACGTGCTATTCCAGGGCAATTGTTACAACAAGAAACGCGATGCGCTAGTACGCACGCTGCGTAGTCTGAATTGCAATGTGGGTGTGTATGGCAATTGCCCATCGTCCAACGGTAATACGCACTACGATTTCTCGGCACAACGGGCACTCTACAGCAACGCAAAGATTGTCATTGGTGATACCTATCCTAATACCCGCGCTTTCGTGTCAAACAGGCTATTTCAGGCGCTTGCCGCTGGTGCGTTCATGCTCCAACAGGTTAGTGTTGATTTAGATGCCTTTACTGGCCTATGTGACGGCGTTCATTATATCAGTTGGACCACGCTTGCGGACTTGCGCGAGAAGATTGCCTATTGGCTGCCACGCGAGGCCGAACGTCGGCAGATTGCGGCACAGGGTAAGGCGTTCGTGCGGGCGAACTTTAGTTACGATGCTCAGGTGCGAAAATTGTTCACTGACTTGCTACCACTGATTGAGGTCAAAGAATATGCAACCGCTTGACCTGCTAATCGTTTCGCTAGCGACGTTCTATTGTGCCTATGCTATTAGTGCTACACACGGACCCTGGCATGTCTTCGAGTGGCTGCGTACTCACGTTCCGCTCGGTGGTCTGACCGCGTGCCTTGTGTGCATGTCTCCCTGGCTAGCCGCGCTGTTCTATGTGCTAATGCTGACCCCGCTGGCGGTTGCGGTCTATGTGCTAGCGGTTGCGGGTGCGAGTGTGCTGGTCTGGCGTTACACGGGTGCGAACAATGTATAAATTCTACGTCACACCTAATCCGCAATTCCTGCAAGCGTTTCGCGATCTGCCAGTCAAATCACAAGCGCAGTTCCGCGTCGAATTGCAGACGAAGGTTAAGCCCGTGTTGCAAAAGCAGGTAGATGCAACGTTCGGGCGCGATCCCGGCCCGGTCAAGTATCCGATTGAATGGACCAGCGAGAAACAGCGGCGGGCATTCTTTGCCACGGACGGTTTCGGCGGTGGCATACCGACTAAACGAAGTAACCAATTGGAAACAAGCTGGGTAGTCGTGGTCGGCACACAACTACGCACTAATCTCATCACGCTCTACAACCCTAAAAGTTATGCGAAGTTTGTCTATCCCGGTTCCCGTCAACAGCGCTTTCACGCCCGCACCGGTTGGGGTAAGGACTTCGATAAATATTATGTTGACTTACAACGTACCGAGGATATAGAGATTGCCAACGCCTGGGGCCGCGCTGTGGCGTTCGCATTGAGGAAGAAATAATGTATACCACGATTGATAAGGTCAAGGACGAATTAATTGGAACCAATGTGTATAAGGGCGCGGCGACTGATCAGACTATCAATCGCTATATCCGCACTGTCAGTCGTCGCATTGATACCTATAAATTCGACTTCGAGCCGGTCTACGATGTCAAGAAATTCACGGCAACCCGGCAGAACGTCAACAGTTATGACAGCGTGTTCACCTTCAAAAAGTTTTTACTTGAACCGCTGACTATTACCAGTAACGGTGTCAATCTGGTGTACGGCACCGATGTACTGAACTACCCGGATGACAATGAGTTCCCAATCCAACAATTGCGGCTTGCCAATCCAACATCCGGCCCGGTGCGCAACTGGTATCCCTATCAGAACGTCGCCAATTGTGGGCAGGTATTCGAGAGCATTGTGATTACAGGCTTTTGGGGGATGCGCCAATATTACTCTTCGGACGGCTTTATCGCCAGCGGGCAAACGTCGCCCGTTATGACCGATAGCCAGACAACGATTATCACGAGCGGCGCATGGGGCGCGGACGCCTTCGGTGCATCGCCGTTGTTCAGTGCTGGCAATCTGATACGCATTGACGACGAACTGATGGACATCATCGCCGCCGATGCTACGTCCATGACGCTAACCTTGCGGCGCGGTATTCGCGGATCAACTGCGGCTGCCCACACCGTCGGCTCAACAATATTACTGTGGTATCCAGAAGATGACGTAGTACAGGAAGCGACACGACAGGTGGCACTACTCTACAGCCGTCGCGGTGCGTTCCAACAAACAACGATTAGCCCAGACGGTGTGACAGTTTCATACCCTTCTGACTTGTTAGCCAGCTTGCGGGCGATGATACAAAGGTTCGATACGATATGACGCAACCATTACCGCCCAGCCCTACTATGATCGATTACATGCTGCTTCGTTTATGCGAAATGCAAGAAGCTGTTGTGCCCAACAGTGATGCAGCCCCGGTCTTTTTCTATGCCCAGGAAGGATCGCCGTTTTGGGTTAATCGCGTAGGCAATTTCAATATCGAACTCGAATCGGAGGAAATACAAGTTGTAACCTATAGCGTCACCATGCGATTAGTGCTCAGACCCGTTACGGCTGGCATTGAGTTTGAGGCTGAACGCGAAATCCATACGTGGCTGTCTACAGTCACGCAGTACTTTGGACAGCGCCGACAGCTAAAACGCACGAATGCAGATACGGGGCTGGATTTCCTTGACCCGCGTGGTGCAATCATTACAGGAGGCCGCGCCGATTACGACATGTCAGTATCCGGTGCAGGCAATAACCTTTTTGGTATTGACTTCATAATCGAAGTCCCGATGCTTCAGTATGTTAGTCAGGTCATATTCTAAAGGAGATTAGCAGTGGCTAATTTAAATAATGTAAAACGGTATATCTCGGCAGGGTTCGCCCGCCTTGATTTTCATCAACTCGACAGCTTCGGTCTGCCTGCGGGCGTGACCGGCACTGTCACACCCGGCGCGGTAGGTTGCCCCGCTGGACGTATCAACGCGGTCACGAACGGACCATTCACCACGCCCGCCGCTGTGGGTGTGCCTATCCCTGGCGATAACGTGCTGCAAGGGACGTTTATGTTCCCGAATGACCAGCCGCGAACCTTCCCGGTTCAGTTCAGCGAAGATGATTTCTCAGACCGTCAGGCCATGCAGGGCATTATCGCTCGTGACATTGGCAACTTTAGCTTTGCCGGACGCGATACGCAACCCTTCGTTCTCAATAACATGATGTTCATTGCGGTATCGAATGCTAAAGCCCGCACCGCTGGCGTAGCAGGACTTGGTATGTATGGCGGCGTGTTCTGCAACCGTGCGCAGATGGTCGCACAAGGGCGCACTGCCTTCGCCAACCGTGCCGCTGGCCTGTTTGAAGGCACAATCACGCTCAACGCTTTTGATAGCTATCCCTGGGGTGAAACGTTTAAGACTTCAGTGGAAGGTTATCAGCAGTCGTTTATTGAGGATTGGACGCTGGCTTATCCGGTTACTTGCCATCGCTGGACGCAAAGCAGCGGTGTTACCAAGTTTTTTCTCGGCGAAGTGCCAGCCTCAACCAGTTTGAACGATGTGCTGGTTTACGTGCTGGACACCAATCAAATTCCAGTGCGGCAAACAAGCGGCGTCACGATCTCGGCAGTTGACAATAGCATCACGTTCTCTGTCGCACCGACAGCGGCTTATGATATTGTCAGCTACTACGGTTACGTACCAAGTTAACGGGGTAGGAGCATAGAAAGGGATACTATGCAAAAGACAATCAAGCTCGGATCGGCTGAGATAACGGTGCGAACCGCTCAGACGGTCCGAGATGAACTGAACGCGATCATCGTTTCACGGCGCATTCAATCGCTAGAGCCATCTGACGGTCAAGGTTATTACGATCTATTTGCGGAACTATGCACACACACAATGAACTCAAAGGGTCTGCAATTTGACCCCACTGGATTGGCTGACTGCACCGCTAAAGAAGCCCATGACGCTTATGAAGGTTTTTTGCTCATGAGCAAAAAACATAAAAAGCAGTGGGTTGATGCCTGCAACGAAGTAGATGTTGACGACGTTGACCCGGCGACAAGCCCGGTTAAACCAAGCGAGGACGCTGACCCAAACTCCTAGCCAGACGTAAGGCTTTCCAGGATGCCCTCTGGGTTGACTTACGTCTGGAGGTACTAGCGGAGAATGAGAACGATAATGCTGAACTCAAGTTCGATACCATACCCGATCCGGGCTATCACTTGCCCAAAGCAGTGGTTGACCGCTACTGCCTGTTTTTGGAGCGCTGGCATGTGCTGCCAGATGAATTAGACAGGCAGGATCGGCGCGTGATTGAGGACATCGAGCTAAGAATGGCTATGAAATCGAAAGTGCAACGAGAATACTGGAAAGAAAAGAACCCAGGCAAAGATGACGGATCGTTCTAACTATCAACGTGTAGGAATTGAGACTGACGACGCCTCGTTTGCGCACCTGACGCAAAAGGTCAATGAGGCAACGTCTCAGTCTCGCCAGATTGCCCAGGCGAACATCGCCGTAGCCGACAGCGCTACGCAAGCCGGGACGCGTCTGCAAGAGGCGTTTAGTTCGGTCAAGCCAAATATAGACGGCGATATTCAATCTATTGCTGCTCTTCGCGCTCAGTTGACGGGTGCGGCAACTGACGCTGGCAATCTCGGCAAACAAATAAATGATAGCGGTGGCGGCGGTGAAGGTGGTGGCAGCGGTATTGTCGGCGCACGTCGCACGGGCGCATTCCTGACGCGCATCGGCTTGCCCGAAATTGGGCAACCCCTACAGATTGTCGGCGGCTTGCAATCGGTAGATAAGACAATTGAATCAATCGGACTATCTGCGACCAAGCTCACTGAAACGGGTGGTGCTGCGACTGCCGTCATAAGCGAACTAGGCGGCGATCTGGGCGTTGTCACTGTAGCTGGCGGCTTAGCCGTTGCTGCTATTAGTGGAATTGTTTTAGCAGCGGCGGCGTTCAAATCTGAACTTGATAAGGGCAGTGAGGGACTGGGCAACGCTGTAACCTACGTTGACGATTACTACAAAGCGATTGAGAAGGGTACGACGGACTCAATCAACCTTCAGCTTAAGGAGTTGCAAGGTCAGCAAATTATCAATCAGGAAAAAGAGAAGACCCTCCAGGCGTCTTATGATGCCGCACATCCTAAACCAAACCTAACCAATGGGCAAGACGTTGATTTTGGTGCAGCACTTACTAGTGTATTCAGCGACCTTTCGGGCGGTGGAAAGCAACTCAATAAGGACCTTGAAGATACCAAGACGGCAGTTAAAGAGAACGATATACAGCAACAGGCACTTAAAGCCGCATTGGGTGATAGTGCTATTGCCGCCAATGATGCCGCCGCTGCCGAGGCGAAATTGCAAGCAGCGCGTGATAAATCTGCTGAAAGTTCAATTCAGACGGCGGTTAAAGATCAACAGCTTGTTTCCAGCGGCTCATCGAAAGCGATTGAGGATCGTATTGCTGCCATCAACGCGGAACGAAGCGCTATCTACGATCAACTATCGGCGCATAAGGTCAGTGAAGAAGAAGCCAAAAAGCTCACAGCAAGATTTACCGAACTCAGTGATGAACAGAAGGACTTGACAAGTAATATCCTTCCGCTTGTCCAGGCCCGTGAAAAAGAAACGGCAGCGGAAAAGGACGCGCTCAAGGTAGCACAGGATAAACTAGCAGCTGACAAAAAACAGCAGGCCGACTCTGTCGCCGCGTTCGACAAGTACACCACCGCTGTCCAGTCTGCCGAGGACAGCGCAGCGACGGCACGTATCAACGCTAACCAGAAGCTACAGGATGCACTGGTCAACGCTGCACAGAAAGCGGTTGACGACGCGAACAAGGCGTTGGAGCAACTCACTCAAAAGCGGCAAGACAATCTGACTTCGCTTGACCGCGATCTGAGCAAGGAAGATCGTGCGGCGGCGGATCAACGTCTCAATGACCAGATTAAGGAACAGCGTCAGGAAGCATCGGACCTGCAAACGCATCTCGACAACCTTAAGCAGATACGGGATCGGGACGCCAGCCGAGAGCGTGACGACCTTTTAAATAGAAATTTCCGCGATCTATTTGCGCTCAAAGAACAAAAGACGCAGGACCTCAATACCGAGAATGATCGTTATTCCAAACAGGAAGCGCAACGTCAGGACGCTTTCAACCAGCAAGAGCAGGACCAATCCCATGCTCAGGAAATATCGCGGCGTGAACGGCTGATTGCTTACCAGCAAGCCAATCAGGACGCGCAAAAGCAGTATAACATTGAGATCGCGGCGGCACAGCAAGCTAAGACGAAAGCTATCCAGGTTGCCCAGCAAGGTTACAACAGAGAATTACAACTCATCAATACGAACCTGATTCAGAAGGAAATGCTTCTCAAACAGGATGCAATCAACCAGATTAGGTTAGTTCAGCAGACCGAGGATCAGAAGACGGCGATCTTCCTATCGAAGTTGCAGCAAGTCAATCAGTTGCTCGGTATTGCCGAGGCGCAGAATGCCGCGCCCATACAACACACTGGATCGCGGGCCGTGCCGTTTGCCGACGGTGGCTATGCCAGCGCTGGACAATTGACAATGGTCAACGATAAACGCAAGGGGCAACGCGAAAGTTTTAACGGCGTACCATTCCCGGCGGGGCTGGGGCTGTTCATCCCTTCGCAGTCTGGCTACATCAATAGCGGGAGCGGCGGTGGACCGGTCACGCTTTCGCCAACCTATCAGATTGTCGGCGTCACTGGTGAGCAGGTCTCCTCTGCCATTGACGCCAAAAATCGGAAACTCATGAAAGATATAGGGTTGCTGTAATGGCTATTCGACCAATCCAGGATTATCGCATCGCGGCGGGGCATAATGTAGCGCTTGTCTCGCTGGTTAACATTGAGACGATCAAGCCGACCAATGACCAGTATTTTTACAGCCCGCAGGCCATTGGTAACTATGACGCCGGTCAACCCAACGTGCGCGGCGATGGTTTGTTCTCATTCAATGGCTTTGCGTCTGTCGGCTGGTTGTTTCCAGTAGCTACTCGCAAGCAACTCGCCTATGCCCGTACTACGTGGTGCAATGGCGGTTGGTCAGGTCCGGTCACGATTTACACGACCACGGGCGATGAAACGTACGCCCGCTACAACGCCAACCTGCTACTCTCTTTTTACAATGTAATGGACGGTAAGTATTACGCGATAAAAGGGATGCAATTTGCGATGACCGGTCTGGTGGCTCTATGACCACGACGTTCCAGACCGCTCTACAATCTGGCGACTATACCAAATTACGCGGCGCGGGCACGCAGGGCAATAATTCATATTGGGCGCGGCAATATATTACGCTCTGCCAGAACACGGTCATTTTCGCGGCCCGCGTCAACGGCGCTATTACATCGTCGAGCTTCGCTCAAATCACATTCGATACCGTGACCGTCGGGGCGTATACCGACATTGAGATAGGCGAGACATTCTTCCTGTCACACACGAGTGACATCCGCGACTCCTATTATCGCGGGCGGGCGCGTGCCGCTGCTACCAGTACACTGCTAAAGGTCAATGAAACCAGCGTCAACATCACTGACAACGATTATATTTTCGTGGTCTACGACTTCGACGGCTGGGACAAACTAAGCCGCATGGTGGGCAGCACGCAGTATCAGGATTGGGACATTGCCTACCACCCGCTAGCGCCCGTCGTGTGTGGCCTTCAAACAGCGTACACGAACTGGGACCCTGCCGACGGCGCGTATCGTATCGCGTTCGATGTCAGCAATAGCTACTCCACCGATGAGAACAGTACCAACGTTCTGACCTATCAATTTACGTTTGTTGGCGGCACTTACAGCGTTGTATCGGGAGCACTCAATACCGCTATTGTGACCGTCGATTTTGACGCCAACACCGAGCAGTGGGGCAAGCTGGTAGTTACCGATAGTCAAGGCACGACCACTACGCGGCGTTTTTACATCCGGGCGCACGGCTCGTCTGATGTGCCGTCGCTGGACTTCACTGGCGTCCAGATTACAGGGTCACTTGACAGCGGTTGGAACGCCAGCGTTACAGCCTGGAACGGCGTGTCCAGCGTGCTCAATCAGACGTTCTGCGTAGTATGGAACCAGGAATACTACAACGGCGTACTAGGCCCCGTCAGTATCGCTAACAATATCGACATGGTAGGCAGGTTCCACCGTGAGGATAACAGCGGCAAGGGCGATCCGCTGTATGGCTACGTAGCTGATGTCAAGTTCGATATTGAGGGCATCGCTACACAAATGCAGCGCCTTCAGGAGCAGGACTTGACCACGATTAACAAGTCGGTGGCTGCCGTGTGGGATGAAATCTCATTCGACACACCGCAGCGTAGTATCGTCTATTATCTGGCTGAGCATAGCACGTTCCTTAGCTTGTGCGATCTGACGTTCCCCGATGGGTTTGGACTGACTTATTTATTCAATTACTTTCCCAATCAAGGCGGGAACGTTTTAGATGCCATCAAAGGCATTGCTAACCAGATTAACGCTAACATCGAATTCGCCCCGGATGGACGTATTCAGGTGGTCAGGGATACGCGGTTCCTCGTAGATAAATCGGGCGTGGTCGTGGTGGGTGATTTCGATAATCGCGACTTTACCACCATCGGCCTGCCCGTTGACCCGGTGAACAAGACGGGACGGTTGGACGCTTATGGCGCGGCGAACGTCGGCGGCTCAATAACGGCGTTCCGGTCACGTGCGCCAGGTAGTGCGCAAGGCTACGCGGCTGGACAATCGACGTTGGATGCCCAGGTGATTGACGCTGGCCTGACCGCTGCACAGGCACAGGCCGAACTCAACTATCGCGCCGGGCAGCGAATGGCAATTGACAATCTGACCTACTCGCAGGACTGGCAAGACCCGACGGGCGGCTATCACTTCCTGATCCCGTCACGAGGCCAGCGCGTCACGCATACACTCACCACAGCGACCAACGTGCGCGGACTGAGCTTCGACACGTCCGACTATTGGCAGGTCGTGAGCATCACGATTAATCACGACAACGCTACCGGTAAGCGTACCGTTTCGACACACGAGGAACTTGAACCGCCCGTGGGTGACAGTGGCGACACTGTGCCACAAATCGCGGGCGGTACGCAGACGAACCCGATCCTCTTGCAGCCGCTCGATCCGTTCCCGGCGCTGCCTGACGACCCAGGTAACTACCTGCCAGACGACCCGACACCGAACCCGTACCCGCCGCTGATACCGCCGAAGAACGGCAACACGACAATTTATGCAACCCCAGACATCGCAGACACCTCGCGTTCTGTTATCGCCCAATCTAGCCCTACCTGGACAGGTGCAACGCCAATCGATTTGGGATCGTTCGAGATTAAAGATATATGTTTTGACTTAACAACAAGTAAGCCGCCCATTGGTGCTTATATTCTTGCCAGCGACGGAACCGACTCGGCTATCTGGTATACACCCGATGCGTTTGCGAAGCCCGCCGTATGGACCAAAGGCGCGACATTTAGCGGCGTCTACACCCAAATACGTAGCGCGGGAACGGCTGGTAGCGTGCTGGTCTATTCGGTTGCGGATACATCGGCAACGACGGTTTACGATTTTACTATCAGCGACCAGGGCTTCGTTGCCCTCTTATCACCACAATCAACGCCTATTGGTACATATATTCCAGGGACGGGATGGGGCTTTGATGATTGGGGGCCAGACGGTTCCAACCATTATTTTAGAGACA
>Ga0070684_100000121_pt1 | contig 51208 bp, 75 predicted proteins | sample KBSC723LmetaG_FD_65653 | JGI IMG/M metagenome (GOLD analysis project Ga0070684, IMG submission 65653) | Corn rhizosphere microbial communities from Kellogg Biological Station, Michigan, USA - KBS C7.2-3L metaG | ecosystem: Host-associated > Plants > Roots > Rhizosphere ...
CGTGCTCCGTGGTTTCCGATGAAATCTGCGTTTGAGTTGTCACTGTCCCTTTAGGCATATCAGCATCCGTTCCCGGAGTTGTTCTAGTGTTCGCAAGGAGTGCCGTGAGTCCAGCTAAACTTCCGGTAGTAATTCCGACGTAAGACGTCAACAGAGTCGGGTCCGGCTTTGCACCTGTGATGAGCATGACCGATAGAGTTGTAACCGTTATGACGGAGATGATTGCGAGAGTCGCAACGACAAGGGTGATGATCCGCTTTGATGTAGCTGGGATCGTAAAGTTCAATTCAGAACGGTAATTACCAAATTGTTAGGGACATGGCAACACTTTATTTTGTGGCGTGTCCCTCCATTTGAGCCCGTGGCATGGCTATCAACAGAAATTCGGCACGAAGTCTATCGTCTTTCGGTTGTTTTTTGTCGTCCTTTTTCCGTATCAACAGCAGCGTCAATTTCTTCCGTTCTTCTTCCGAGATAGTGCTGACTCCTTGAGCGGTAAAGATCTCAAGTTTTTCCAGTAAACGATCTAATTCCTGACTTTCAGGGTGCGGTTTATGAAGGGTTTCTGCCAGTTCCCGTTGTAAATCCGACCAAGCCGACCAAAGCGGGGATTTCTTTACCTTTTGGCGTTCCTTTTTATACAGATACCATTGGAGTAGCGCACTCGGAGTTCCTAACGCCAGACCAAACACGAGCCATTCCAGTATTCTCACTTTTTGGTCTCCAATCTAATGACAGCATCGTGTGTTTGTTTGATCTCCCTGCACTCGGAAATAAGTACGGCAAGAATAAATCCACCAACCACAGTGGTAACGATCTGCATTACCTGTGTCTTCATTCCCGTAAACTTTTGATGAGCACACGCATCGCAGCGTCATCCTGTGTTCTAACATGGGAACGGTGATGATGTCTAACGGGACGATGCTTTGGCGCAGTCGCGCACGCTCCGAACATTGCACATAAAGCTATTGCAATCCATTTCAACGTTTCACTTTCTTCTCTTCTTCAAGATAGTTCGCGATTGTATCCATCTTTTTGTAGAGATCAGAAAATTTACCTTCGTATTCGATGTGTTTACTCTCGATCATCTGCAACCTGTCGAAAATTCTATCCTTGTGGCCTGATAAAATCCCAATTTCTTTGTCCTGATTAATGTTGTGTTCAGCCAATAATGCCTTGTCCTGACTGTACGGAGAGAATTTGTCCACGTACTCCTGCATATCCTTTTGGTTTACACCCCTCGATTGTAACGCGGTAAAATACGCCGCAACCAACCCGATATTTACCCCAGCAAGAATACTGGTTGCCATCTTCCATATCGTGCCGTTCCCGTTCCCGTTCGAGTATTGCTGCACGGTTCTAAGAGGAATCCCGCTACTTGGAGTTCGTGGACTTCCGCCTTTTGGGTCTTTCCTTGGGGGGAGATCGTGCAAGTCCATGACATACTACTGAGGTGGTGGGGGCGTAGGCTGCGGATCTTTCGTATCTCGGTCTGCCATAATTACCTTCCTACTTGATACCAACCTTGGTCAAACAAAGTTCTCATATCATCGAACCATTTTGAAAATTTAGGTCTGATTGCGTCAAGAGAATAATTCTCTACCGCATATTTCCTAATATTTTCTGTGTCTAGTTCCGAACATTTCTCAACAGCTTCTACCGCATCGCGTAACAGTCGAAACCTAAATCCCGATAGACCTTCTTTTACGGTCTCTGAAGCCACCCCGAAATCTGATGCGATTACCGGAGTCCCGCAAGCCATAGCTTCAATCGCCACATTTCCCCCTGGTTCCGCGTACGTGGTAGGAAATAGCACCGCTCTCGCTCCAGCCATGAGTTTTGACCTCTCTTTGGCGTTCACGGGTCCAGCGTATTCAGCGTTCTTCACCGTCACCTCTTGCGCCACAATGTCTTTTCCTACTTGTCGTCCTCCAGAACCCGCGACGACCAACGGAAGTCCACATCTCTCAGCAATCTCTGAAGCAATGTGTGGGCCTTTTCTTTGGATGATGCGCCCAATGAAAAGTAGATATTCACCTTTACCGGGATTCAAATGTGGGAACTCCGATTGATCGTAGAACGGTGGGATTACACGGTCAAACCAGCGCACGTCCTCAATTTTCTTCCTTTCATACACCTGAGCCATGTGAAAATAGCTTTCATACGCACCCCAAATGTTTCCTGCTAGAACCCCGTAGTACCCGATAAAGGGTTCGCATCTCATGTGGCTTGGGAACGCTTCGGCTACTGCGTGATGCGTCCATCCTCCGCTTAAAAGAATCAGGTCTTGCGGATCAGGTTTAAGATTTGCGATTACGTTTCGGTTGAACAGTGCGGTCTGTTCTTCAGTAGGCCACGCTGGAAGTCGGTTCGAATCGTCTGCTCCGAAAATCTGTGTACGCTCGTTATTGGTGAGGCAGGGATGTAATGTCACGCCTTCGATATTCGGACCCTCTGGAACATAAAGATGAATTTCGTAATAGTCCTTCATCATCCGAACGAATTTTTCCGACTTGCCACTATAGGCACACAAACACGTCAACTCTGTTCCAAGCTGTACGTGCGGCAAAGATACAAGATGTATCTTCACAACGGAACTTCAGCACCTAGTGTCTCAAACGTTCCGGGAGCACTTTGATTATTGTACTCGGTTGTGATCCAATCAGCACTTCTGGCCACCGATGAAAAACGCGCCTCGTCGATCTTTCCGTTCCAATAACGGGTAGCTGTTGACACCTGTTCTCCAATAGTTGTGACCGTGCTGCCCGTGTTCACGTTTCCGTTTGCGGTTGCGGTGCCATCGGATGCAGCGTTGACATAACCTATAAGCCCAGCAGAACTGCTATATGTGACATGTACAAGATACCATGTTCCGGTTGAAAGAGTGTGCGATCCTGTTCCGTCATAACTTCGCAAGGTGCTGGCAAGAATCGCACAATAAAGTTTGCCATTGCTTTTAACGTAGAACGACCCGCTTTCGCCAGAAACCGAGCGGGTAATAACGCTGTTGTAATCGCTTGAAAATGTTGTGCCGTTTATCCAAGCCGAAATGGTGACAGATGTTCCAATCGAGAATGCGCTTGACGTTAGCCACTGTGAACTTGCCGAAGCAAACGCTCCCGCTCCGTCAATCTGTCCTGATGTAGCCGTAACTGGACTTGCGCTATTAGTCAGATTGGCTGTGCCTACTGAATCGGTCAGGCTTAATGTGGTTCCGTCTTTTAAGTGGTAAACCGTAGTAAAGCTGTTGCTCCACGTAGTTGAACTGCTGCCGTTTGTTGAGATGCTAGGGTTTCCATAAGCGAGATAAATAGGTGTAGTTGAACTTGATAAACTAGACACCTTAACCCACATTATCACTTCTCCCGTAGAAGCGTTGTAGCGTTCAAGTTCGTAACCTGTGATCGCGGTTGTTATACCACTGTCAGAATATGGTCGAATGTCGTATCCATTAGAATTCTGAACTCTGCCTCCGTTTGCTACCGTCTTGAACCGGTTATCTACCTGACTGACTAAAACTGGGAAGTCCGTCTGAGTACTTGGGACTTGAGCTGCATTTATAGAGATAGAGCTTCGGTATCCAAACCCTGAAGTCGCCCTGCTAATAGCGAAAGGTTGTTGTAACTGCATTATGACGCGAAACGACCGTTAATCCACCACACCGTGGTATCTGTCTTAATTGCTGTGGCGCATGAACTGGCTGCTAATGTTCTAGTGCCAGTCCCTGATGTGCCGTCCCCCCTGTTTAGAGTATCGGAAGTAATAGCTATGGAAAGCGTACCACTTGTATTAACGAAACTTATCATAGTGCCTATAGGATAAGCTACGTTCGCGTTGCTATCTATGGTTACAGTAAATGTTCCAGTAGTTACAATCGTTTTACCTGCGTCCCCAAGAACGGTGGTATAAGTCGTGGTCTGATTATTGATTGTGGATGAAGATGGTCCCGTAGCTCCCGTTACTCCTGTTGGACCAGTGGGTCCGGTTGGACCAGTAACTCCAGCCGGACCAGTAGGTCCGGTTACTCCGGTTGCTCCTGATGGTCCCGTAGCCCCAGTAACCCCCGTAGCTCCAACTCCTGTTGGACCAGTGGGTCCTGTAACCCCTGTAGGTCCAGTTGCTCCTGTTGTTCCTATTCCCGTAGTGCCTGTAGGTCCGGTAACACCTGTAACTCCAGTAGCCCCAGTAGGTCCACTGACTCCTGCGTGTCCTGTTACACCAGTTGGACCTGTAGGACCGGTGGCTCCGGTTGGTCCAGTTGGACCACCACCAGGACCAGTGACTCCAACATCTCCAGCACGGGTAAATTCCAGTGAAATCGCTTCAGCATTCGAGAATGGACTACTTATTGTAGCTGATACGGGAGCAACGGTGATCTCTTTATACCCAGTGTGAGTTGTGTACGCGGATACCGTGAACACGATCCACTTTGTAGAATCCGTTCTGTCGGACAATCGGATATGACCTTTTATCGTATTAGTGGAATCAGCAAAAGTGGCAATAACCGCAGACCAATCTGTTGCACCAGAATCCTGATTACTAAGATAAATCGCTGTCGCAGCGTTCTGTGTAGAATTATTCAGTCTAAGTTTACCTGAACCCGGATCAGAGTTTGTCGTAGTAGTATCAAAAGCATAATTTATCGTGATCGCGCCTCCTACTGCTCCAGTCACTCCAGTCGGTCCAGTCAGTCCCGTGATGCCCGTAGGACCCGTAGTTCCGGTTACACCCGTTGCTCCCGTAGAACCGGTAGGACCTGTTGGACCAGTGATTCCAGACGCACCCGTTGGACCGGTTGGTCCGGTTGCGCCCGTTGCCCCCGTGACTCCAGCACCCGTTGGTCCGGTTGCACCTGTAACACCTGTTGACCCAGTTGGACCTGTCGCTCCAGTGGGACCGGTGGAACCGCCACTAGTCCGAAGATCAGTTACGATCTTGACTTTAACTGTTGTGATTTCGTCGTCTGAAATCATTAGTTATCCAACTGTTTCCAAGTTGTGCCGTTGTAATAATAAAGGTGATGATCCGTGTTGGCATAAATCATCCCTTCAGTAGGAGAGGTGGGCGGATCGGATTGTGGAGTTAGAGAGAGAAACTGAATGTTTCCGGTTGATACCCCGCCAAAGACCACCCGAATAGTTCTGATCTGTGACATTTCAAGGTGCTTCTTGGGTGATGTTATCCGTAACTACAAACGGCCCATCTATGTACGGTCCAAACCTGTCGCCACCTCCGTTTACCAAAACCAAATCCCATCCGAACGTCCCAAGGAAATCAAAGTCTTTCGTGGTTGATGTCGTCATAGACGGAATGGTTATCTCTCCATTGGTGGCGTCAGTCACCGAAGGGTTCAAATCAAGGACAACATCTGAATCCGTAGTTCGCCTAACCACGGCCTCAGGCGTTATCCCCGTGAGATCAACAGGATGATCGTCTGCGGTAGCTGTTCCAGTATTTGATCCGTGCGATGTGTACGTCCCTGTAGGTTCGGTTAATGGTGATGCTGGCGACCAATAATCAGTGAGCGCAGCAGTAGTTAAAAGTCGGGAGATAACGTAACTCGCCGCTACAGGGTTGAAGTAAAGAAACGTAGCAGGCGCACCAGGTAGAATGAACAAATCGTATCCAGCGAACTGTCCTGATGGTTGAAATGTCCCCGTAACATCAGGGTTTAACGTGCCAGTGACTTCCACCCCGTTATCGACACATCTAAGAATAACGGTGGGGAACGTTATCCCCCTGATAACGGAGAGCGGTAACGGTCCTGGGTTTACAGCCATGTTAGAAAATCGGGCGGGGTTTTAAGGCCCCACCCGATTCTTTCGTTAAGGACTGAATTACGTTGCGTAACCGTTGCAATCAACCAAATCAAGATCCAACGGGCAATCGAGACTCAAGATCGACCAGCCAACATACGGGTTGACCGGTTTACTCGCGTCTGCGAATAACGCCCTCCAGAATATGATTGTTCCGTCAGGGTTGCAGGTCTCGTGCAGGATGTTCCTTGGACTGAACTCGCCCATCCAGTTGTTTGGCTGGAAGTTCCAGCCCGGTGCTGGGTTAGCGACCGTGTTGACCGCCAAACTCTGGTAGTTCTCCTCGTGCCACACGATTGTTTCGATGATCGGCGCGGCTTCGTACGCAGGGTTCTGATTCCATTTAATACCCTTTGTGGTAGAGGAACTTATGAACGGACGGATTTCCGTGAACGCCCCGTTGGCAAAGGTGAATTTGCGCGGGTACGGGTCAATTTCCCAGATGAACCCGCCGTAGTTCCGGCGTCTGATTGGCATACCAGGGATGAGCGGAGTCAAGGGATTGTCCTTCGTTCCCATGTACGCGAACCGGTTATCCTGGCGAATATCAGGGTTATCTTGAAGAATCTTCTTCAACACCTGTGCACCAGCGATGATAGTGAACACGGGTTCGTTCGTGGTTTCATCCAGACCCGACATGAGATCGCCACCTTCACGGTAAAGATTCATGTACACATCGTTCAAAAACCCTTGGGAAAGCACCCTGTTCGGGATCACTGCCGGATACCCAGCCCCACCGCCATCGGGTGGTACTGTGCCGTTCAGGACAATCTGATGTCCCGACAGACGGACGTACTCGGAGGTGTACCGAGATGCCCAGACCCATTCAGACACGTCTGCGAATCCTTTTGTAATCTTGGTCAGCATTTCCGCATACTGCCAGTCAAATTGAATGTCTCTGATACAGAAGTGATCCGTGTTGATCGCCATGTGTTGTGGCGTGTAGGTTCGGGTGGTTTGACCGAACGATGCTGAATCAGTCGGAGGCAAACAGGCGTTTACAGAGTCGCCATCAGACGCAGCGATGTTCTGCCAGACACCAGCGTAGGTGGCAGGTTGCATACGCTCGAAGGTTACCGCCGCCACGGTAACTCCCATTCCATCAGCCCATGCGCCACGGGTCTTGGACATTAGACGGACAATAGGGCGTTTACGTGCAGCGCGTTGAAAGATTCCCGGCCCGAATCGACCGGATTCCGCAAGCAGCGCGTTGGTCACGGCTGCGCAATTCGCGGGGATTGGAGTTGTTGACATAAAGTTGAAGTAAAAAAACTGCCGTGACGAAAAACCGTCACCGTTGAGAGCTAACGGGAGATGCCCTCTTTAACCGACTTACTTCAACCGCGTCCGAATTTATGTACGGATGGCTGTATGCTGAAACTGCTTTTACGGCATTGAAACGATCATCGCAATACTTTTTTCAAACTTTTTTCTTGCCAACCCAAAATCATTTCTTTAAGTTCATGGCGTGTGGGAAAGGACAGATAACAATTTAAAGAGATTCTGCGACCTCTCCCACACAGAGACTAGCGAATTGAGCGGCGGCTCGGTAATCACGCATAGAGCCGGAGTGGATAAAACCACTTCGGCTTTTTATTTAATCCGACCTTCCCCTGACGAAGCCATGCAAGGAAGGCTGTTCGCGCTAGAGGACATAGTCATTCGGGAGCAAGAGATCGAGGACTCTGCCCGACGAGGTAACATCACGCTAAAGACGATTGGAGTGATGACGAGGAGTCGAGTGATGTTTAAACATTCCGCAAGGATGTTGACGGCTGCGGGAATACAAGGGTAAACCCGCCTCCATACGGTGAAAAAGCTGATGCCTATGCCCAGAAGGGCGAGGTGTCGGCATTGCTCTCCGGTGAAGTATGGAGAGGGATAAGAGAAAAAATTAAGAGAAGAAAGAACGCAGTGAAACCACCATTACCATCGAGTCGAAGAGCGAAGTATTTCCCAATTCAGCAACGTTGGCGAAAACTCAAACCTATTTTTGAATCTGATAAAGCGCATTCAATCTGGTGGCCGAACATGCTTGATTACGCCGTGAACAGGTCCATCCAGAATGGTTACGAATTAAATGGCAGGCATCTCCTAAATAAACTTCCAAGAGATTTTGATTCGTGCGATTGGAGATGGGGAGAAGGCAGGAGGGGGCCACAACCCGCTTTTTGGAATTACGTTTGTCATTCAGCTTGTCATTGGATGGTGGATTGTTGTCTATATGTTGCGATGACCGCGTATCCAGATATTCCTTGGAGGATAATCTCAAGCTCCAAGCACTCAACCGTCTGGAACGGAGATTTCAAAAATCCGATATTATTCGACGTAAATTTCTTGGCACTTGGAGTTCACGCGAGCGAAGCCATTCATCTAGCTTGCCGTGGACGAGTATTGAAGAAAGGTACGTACCTTCGAGCACCTTCACGGACAATAGATTTTCGTTGCAAATTTACTCAGTAAGATTTACACATCTCATCCGAGATGCTATTGACCCTCGGACAAAGCCGACCGATACTCTGGAAATATCAATCGAACGTAGCATATTCCTCCGCTTCTTCTGAAGATATTGCTGCGTTTGATGCAACGCTAAATCGGCTCTGCCAAAAGTTAATCGGGTCAGAAGAGTTCAAAGCCTCATGGCGTAGAGTCACACTTCGGACGTACGGAAATAAACTTACACTCCCGCGAAATCTTGCTACGTGCGACGGGTGCGATCCTGTTGATACCGAGAGTTGGTGTACTGGGTTTCCGCTCCAAGTGTATTCACGGTGGTTCGAGTTCGCTGCGCAAGGACCAGGGTTAAGTTCTGATTCGTGTTTTGCGTGTGCGATTAGAGGGTTAATCCCAATCTCTGATACCGCGCAAACTTTTGCAGATCCTGCGAGTGATACGACATACTATTTACGAGCGAAATCCACGGTTGCCAATGGACGTGGAATTACTTTGACCGGAGGGCTGGATCAAAACGGGGATATCATCGAAGGCAACGTTAAACTTTTGATTGCGAACGGTACGACTACGACCACCCAACAGTACACCCAGATGCCGTTCATAGAAAAATCCATGACGAGTGCTTCAGTGGAGTTTTACTCCGTGGACACCACATCAGGAGATGAAACTTTGTTGTGTGTGTACGCTCCGAGTGAAACTGTTCCGTGCTACAAACGGTACGCAATCCCAAGTGCGAGTGACGGGGATACGTTCGCGTGCATGTGCCAGTTAGCTTTCGTTCCGGCAGTTCAGGATTCGGATTTGATTATCCCAAGTGTTGTGGATGCTTTAGTCACGGGACTCCAAGCGTTTCAATTCAGAGATAGAAATGACTTGGAACGGTACAAAGAGTATATGGCAGACGCGGTTCAGACTTTGGACGCGGATTTGCAAAAAGATACCGCTGCCGAACAACCAATGTTTCAATTTTCCCGTGGCTACGGGTGCAGTGGAATCCCTAATCTTTGGGGTGGAATCTTGCCATGAAAAAAACTGATAGCGTGCCAGCGATGTTGACGCCTAAAGAGGCAATACTAAATCGGAACGCAGCCGAATTACTTGGGCGTGATGCGATCAAAAGACTAAACGCGCACGGGAACATGCTGGCGAAAAGAGGAGTGGATCTTGCGTCTGATCCAACTCCGGGTCCTTCCACTGAAAATATGCTGGGATATCAGATGGGAACCGCAAACGTTCAAGGAGATGACAGAGGCGACCTTTTGCGGGATGCAGACAACACTTTTTATGGCGGTGGACAAGTTCCCCCACCAACTCCTACCCCTACTCCAGCGAGAATGTACCAGTACGGTACGTATAGCGTTGACGATTTTGACATGGTTCTCCCAGATACGAAGCGACGCGCGACATCGAGGATACGACCAGGGATCATCAATATCCAAGATGATCCCACCAAACCGGGATACAATCCCGTGAGTAAAAGCCAGTACATCGGAAAAAACGGAGCGTTCCTTGGGCCTCAGTACAACCCGAACACGGGGAGAGTGAACCCACTCCCTGTTGGGGCGGCTGGAGTGCAAGGATTTTCTCAACCACAACCTTTTCAGAATTTTGGAGCACCGAGACCGCTTACTCATACAGAAATGGCGTCTGATATTGCTAAGAGAAATCTTACGGCCACAGGTTCGTCCCTTGGAACCCCGCAACCTCAATCCGCTCCACTTCCTTCAGGTGTTCAACCGTACATAAGTCCAGAGCAGGCAGCAGCACAGGGACTACAATGGGGAGGCAGAAGTTGGTTGCCGTATGTCAGCCCCCAACAAATGACCGACCAAAATCTTCAGTACACGGGCGGTCAACCATCAGGAAGTGCGAACGCTATACCCCAATCCACTATTCATTTTCTACCACCTGGATTTACTACTGCGGTGGGGTCAACGGGTGCACCTAATTCTACACAGAACGACATAAATTTTCTTCCACCGGGATTCACGGCCATACAAGGGCGAACAAATCCATCGACTAAGCAGTTGCAGGAAGATCAGGGATACGGCAGCGCGTACGGATACTAATTATGCCGAGACATCGCTTAAGTGAGAGATACGGTCTTCCTGCGGCTGCTGCTCAGGCTCCGGTTCTTCCAGATTTATCTCGACAGAACGCAATCAACGCTAGGCTTGGACAGTTCCCGTTAGAGCAGGAAGCACGTCAAGCTCAGATTGATCGAGCAACCGCCGCTGAAGCCAAAGCTAGGTACGATCTTACGAAGCAGATCGAGACCGACCGGCAACGTACTGCGTTTTACAACGGGTTGCAGGAATTGGAACAAAACCTTAACCGGAGCGGATTTGGGATTGGGACACGTGAACACGCTGAAGCGTTTGCTGCGTACGCCCATGAATTTCCTCTTGCCCGTTCGTCAGCAGACGTGAATCAGACTCTTAAACTTCACGCGATAGTAAACGACGATCAGGCTGCGTTGAAACAAAGGATGTTGGAGTTAAGTCCTCCTCCAGAGAAAATCGCTCAACGTTACGCGAGAGTTCAGGGAGACATTCAACAGTTCACGGACGACGCAAAGCAAGTAGAGGCGGACAACATCAAGAAAGGTCTCGCTGACCAGCCGTATCCAAAAGCACCGCTACTCCACGCTGCACAGACTGAAGCTCAAATACTTGAACAGCAATATCCTCAACTCGCATCTCAGCAGGATACAGCGCAAACCGAACCCGTTGATACAAGCACGGTTCCGACGTTGCCAACGCAAGTGGTTACGCCAGATCAAACGGACACTTCTACTCCACAGGTCGTTCCATCTGCTACTCCAGTGGTAGATCATTCTGCTGCGATAGATTGGGCAAACGCTAACCCGAACGATCCACGGGCAGCAGTGATTCTCCAAAGAGCACAACCAGACAATCAAGATGAGGGTCAATAAATGGCATTTGACCCTGATGCGTATTTAGCCTCCACTGAGCCAACTCCATCGTTTGATCCCGATAAGTATTTGGCTGCGACTGCTCCTGTTTCTCAGGATAACGGTCGTTCGGGAATAGATATTGCAACGGATTACGGCCAGCAACAGGGCGCACCTGATTTATCTGAACAACGGAAGATGGTGGAGGAAGTTCCGGCTCCGGTTAAAAACGCAGCCGAGGCCGCTGTTGAACTGGTAAAAGGAGTCCCACAGATGGCGTTATCCACACTGAAAGGTGGATACGAAGGATTAAAATTTGCTGTTGGTGGTCCAAAAGAACAAGGGGACGTAATGGATGAAGTTCTGAGTCAAGCTATCCCGCAAGGACGACAACTAGCGCAAGACGTTCAATCTCCTTTAGGAAGCAAGGAATCGTTTCGAGGATTAGCGCAACTTGGGATGATGGCGATTCCAGCTTTGGGGGACATTCTTTTCCCGAAGGCGGAAGGAATCGTTGCGCCGCCTGTCCAGACCGGAAGGACTGCGGCTGCCGCACCAACTTTAACTCAAACTTTAGGATTCAAAGAACCATCACCGGAAGTCGCAGCAGTAAACGAAAGTTTAGCACAACTAGAACAACAAAATGCCAGCCAAATCACAAGCCCAGAGAGCGTTACTCAACCTGAAATTCGGACACCAGTGGGTAAAGAAACACCACTTCGACAACAAGGGGAAACTCCCGCAACACGTCAAGGGATTGAAGCGCAACCCCAAGAAGTAGCAGTCCAACCTCAAGCACGAGATACACGGGAAGCACCTGCGCAAGTCTCCCAAGAAACGGTAGCACCAACTATTCCCCAACCAGAACCTATAGAAGTTAGGGCTACGCCCGAAACCCTAACCAAAACAGAAGGAGGTGCAGGTGAAAAAGAAGTCCAAAAAGGGCAACCTGCCGAAACTCCACCGGTTTCAACCAAAAACGCTTACACCCAGGCTCAACGAGTAGCACGCGGGTATCCCGAAGCCGAACAATCAGCAAAAAGAGATTTCGGAACTGTTTGGGACGAAGCTGCCGCGCAAGCACAGGAAGATCCAACGATTGGTCAAAGGTTGGTTAATGAACTGAACAGTAAACCACGGGCGATAAGCGACACCGAAAACGCGCATCTACTTCGGACCCAAATTGCTGCGCAGACAGAACATTCCGCTGCCGTGGATGCTGTAAACAACGCCAAAACTCCAGAGGATTTAGCTGCTGCCAAGTCTCGCCTTGAACTGGCACGGAACGATCTACAGAACGTTTACGACGCCACGAAACGAGCAGGAACAAAAAGCGGTCAAGCGTTGGCAGCACGGCAGATGCTGGCAAAAGAGGATTACACCCTGGCGAGAATGGAAGCGCGTAGAAGGGCTGCGAACAATGGTCGTCCACTAAACGAGGAGCAACTTGCTCAAGTAGATGAACTCCACAAAAAGATAGCTGATCTACAAAGTAAACTTGACGCTCACGAAACGGTTCAGAAATTCAATAAAGAGTTCGATAAACTGGTAGCTGAAAGCCGCAAGGAAGCTAGAGCAGCCAAGGCTACTACGAAGTTCAACGATTTTCTTGATCGGAAAGCAAACGAAGCACGCCAGAGAATCATTGATAGACGCGGGCGGTTGACCACGGGTTTCGATCCGTCCTCGATCACTGACGAAGCGATTATAGGTGCGTCACACATCGCAAAAGGATTTGCTAAGTTTGGTGATTGGTCGGTCAAAATGGTGGATGAATTTGGAGACGCTGTGCGTCCGTTCCTAAAAGACATTTGGGAACGCGCTAAATCTCTCCACGACGCTACAGCGAAAGAGTACGGTGACAAAGCTCTGGCACGTTACAAAACCTATCTTGGCAAACAGACAGAACAGATTAAAGGCAAGATCGAATCTGGCGATTTTACCAAGGCTGAACGGCAACGGACGAAACTGGACGCTGAAGCGTTTTCTATGCGTGCCAACCTTCAAAAACTGAAAAACGAGTTTGAACGTGGGGTAGCGAAAGAAGCGTACAAAAACAAGAGTCCAGCCCAAAAGTTCTTGGATCATTTCGTAGGGGTTGAAAGGGCGATGAAGTTGTCTGGTCCGGCGGTGTTCGGGAAACTTGGGGTTGCGGCTGCTGTAAGGGAGGCAGTTTTAGCACCAACTGAATCCGCTGTCGGTTACGGGGTTTCTAAGATATTTCCACGATTTACTGCCGGAACGAAGTACGCAGCAGACTTGCCCACCGTCATCCGTGCTGAGATTAAGGCTAAAGCAGCAATGTTCACAAAGGGAATACAGGACGCTGCTCAAAACGTTAAGGGAAAAGAGACGGAACTAGACGCCATATCAGGAACAAAAATTCGCCCTGATTTCTGGTACAACCGAATCGGCCAGATGCACGCTGCAATAAAAGCCCCCGTGAAACGGGCTGAGTTCACTCGTTCTTTAGAGCAAGGGATGAATGTAGCGGTAAAAGCGGGTGAAGACATACATCATCCTGAAGTGATGACGAGATTGGCAAACGAAGCAGTGATGGATGCTAACCGTGCAATTTTCCAACAGAAAACTATTGTCTCCAACTTCTTTTCAATGCTCGAAAGGCAATCTCCTGCTGCTGGGCGGGTGGCGAGATTTCTGTTTCCTGTAGTCAAGATCCCCGTCAATCTGTTCAAGGAAGTGCTGACTTATCATGCCGGTGCGCCCACAGCGATAGCCAGGATCGGACACGCTTATTTCAAGGGAATTGAAGAATTACCCGTAGCGCAACGGGAGGCTATTGTACGGCAACTCACAAAGGGATCAGTCGGTGGAGCAGCGTTACTCTGGGGATATTTTAATAGTGACAAGGTAAGGAAGTTCTTCGATAACGCTCCGCAATGGTTCAATCACACCCCGATAGCGATGGTGCTAAACGAGGGGTCATACTTGAAGAAACTCCAAGGGACAGATCCAGATAAAAAAGAAGGCGCAAAAGAACTCGCGTACATGGCGAAGACGGACATTCCGTTTCTCTATAGCGTTAAAGATGTGACGGACGCTCTCGATAGCCATAATTCACACGCGCTCTTGGGATGGATAAACAACATGGTTCAGAGCACCGTTGTCCCACAGATTTTAACGCAGACAGCTAAAGAGAGGGACAAACCGGGGTCTTTCCCTGCAAGTCTATCGCAACGCCCAAATTACAGAGTGGCGAGTAATCCTGTTGAAGCAGTGAAACTTGGTGTTCCTGGTTTTCGGCAGACCGTTCCGATCAAGGAACCGAAGAAGAAAACTGCTGGACTAAAGCGGCACTAACTTTTTCCTCGGTGCAGGTCTCCACCCTTCTTGAATCGAATGGCTAATGCTCTTGCTGCTCCAGTGCATCCTTTTTTAGTGATCGGAGTGCACCGACCTGGATGTTTAATCGCCATTTTTATCCAGTCTTTACCGAGACTCTTCTTTTTCATTGCATCACCTTTGCTTTTTCTGCGTTGAACCTGCTCATTGCCTGTTGAATCGGAGTTAAATTACTATCATTCTTTGTTCCTGATGGAACTTGTCCGTTGCTAGCTCCAGGTTTCGCTGATTTGAGTCGTGCACTCAACTGCCTCTCTTTGTTCAGTTCCTCGGTCAAAGCGATTCTAACCTCATCCAGAGCGTCGTACGCCTCGCCTTTAATCAACCGTTGCGCCAAGGTTTTAAGGTCAACTCCTTCACCGTTGTACACTTCCTTGGCTTTTTGGAGAATCTCGTCCGAACGACTGTTCCATGAATCGTTTTTATCAAACTTACGAAGCGGAGCTAGATCGGAAAGTTCATGTACGGTCTGCGACCACACGTCTTCCTCTGCTTTCCTTCTCTGTTCCGCTACGGCCTGTTGTTGAGCGTTCTGTGCTTCTGCCCACTTGGATTGTTCAGTCTTCCAGTTCTCCAGTGCGCCAGTTTTGTATCTTTGAATCTTGTCGTACTCAGCCAAGTACGGGGACACGGCTCCGATTAGATTCGGGTCTGCTCCTGCTTCAGTGAGAATTTTAATTCGTTGTGCGCCTCCAACCCGTGCTGCGTACTCGATGATTTCAGGGTTAATGTCCGTCCCTTCAAAGTAGGATTTGGCGTTGGCTAACGTCGCTTGTTCATCGTTTACGAACTGCTTGAACCGTGGAGATTCAGTGAACGCTATGCGCTCGATGGTTTTCTCAAACTCAGTAGCCTTGGCTTCCGCAGCTTTGATTCTCTCTTGTGCCGCTTCGATCTCATGTTTTGAAGCTGTGCCATTGGTTTTGCCTTCGAGTTCATTGATCCGCGCCGTGCGTTCTTCAATGATCCGTTTGGCCTCGGCTTTGAGTTTGGAAAAACTTACTACCTGATCTGGTTTGGCGTTTTTCGGTAGCACCATCGCGTCAATCTCTGCAATGGCGTCGTCAACCTTTGGTTCGGATTTTTTACCTGTAAGCAGTTCTTCTGGTAGATTCGCTCGCGTTGCTGGAGATTCTACCTTTGGTTCCTCGATCTTATCATCAGTCGTCCCTTTTTCGGGTACGGGTTCCGGTTCCGTAGGTTTAGATGGAGGCGGGGTCTCTGTTTGGGTAGGCTCGGTGGGCTGAGACTTTTCCGCCTCCATCGCAGCGTTGAAATTTTGCTTGGAAAACTCCATGTCCGGCAGGATCACGGGGTTTGGTAAGTTCTCTACTGTTGGTAACGTTTCGGTTGGCAATTCTCCTACTGGTGCGGCTGGCATAATTTATTTTGGTTGTTGGTAATCTTCTGGTCTGACTCCGAAGGTAGCTGGTTCTTCCTGTGGTTGCGGAGGGATTGGTTCAGCGCAACTCAAAAGTAGTTCTAGGGATTCTTCGTACCCTGCAATTCGGCTTAACCTCCGAACACTCGCAATCTCAGGGTGTCCCTCAATAACAGTCGGAGGTGGTTTCTCGTTCTGGACTGCCACTATAGCTTGTGCGAGTACTGAAGGCATACCGTTCTCGCCTACCAAAAGTGCTTTCATAGCACCAACCAAGACCGGATTGTTCCGAAATTCTACTGTCGTCATGCTGCGTTTGTCAGTTCTTTCGGTACTGCTACTTTAGCCCGTTGATTGCGAATATCAGATGCGGTCTTGGCCGCGTTCAAATTCAAGTCCTGCTGGGTTTGAGCGAAATTCATGTGCATATCAGCCCCTTGTTTCAGGGATTTTAGCCTGATCGAATGGATCGTTTTCGCAGTCTGATTCTGGATTTGGCTCTGAGTTTTTGCTGCTGCTAACTGTGTTTGGGTCTGGATGCTTTGTACCTTAGCCTGATCCAACGCGCTCAATGAACTTGCCTGCTGCTGTTGTTCGGCTTGCACCTGTTGATCCCTGATTGCTTCGTACAGCGAGGCTCTAAGTTTCCCGTCAAACGCGGTCAACTGGCGTAGTTGATCCTGGAACAGTTTAGCCTGCCCACTCCGCATAGGATCACTCTGGATACGGGCAATGTGCGCTTCCATGTGCGGAATGGCTGTCTGCGAGGTTTTATACGCATCCTGCAACTGTTCAGGTGGCAACTGTTGTCCCTGCTCAATAGCTTGTGAAACAGGACCAAGAGTCTGTTGTAAAAATTGGAAATGAATAGTCAGATGCGCCACGTCATCTTGACCGCTCGCTATTACCGGTGGTATTCCTTGGGTCATTAACCCGTTCTCAAGGGCGGCAATCGAATCGTCCTGATTAGGTACGTGTTGATCGGGGACAAGGAATGGTGCTTTTTCTGGTCCCTCGATGTTTGTGACCGCGCTCTTTAACCAGAATAGTTTACCGTCTTCTGGCAGCATCGGGACGAGGGGTAGCATTTGCTGTTGTTTTAGGAGGGCCATCTGTGGACTGCCGTAGCCGCTTTGGCGATTCGCCCTGACGTACTCCATGTTTTTGAGTGCTTCTTTCGGAACTCCCTGTTCAAAAAGTTCTTTTTGAAATCTTTTCGCCTCTGAATCGGATGTTGAAGGATCTGACGCCCTTCTATGCTGTTCGGCGTAAAGCGTATCGAGATACTGATAGAACAAGGTGATCTGCCCTTCGCTGAGGGTAGATTCTTTAGCCACCTGTTGATTGATCTGAGTAGCAGTAGGTTGCTCGCCTTTTCCGTCTTCACGCGATAGAGTCCTTTGGTTGAACATCCCGATGTTGTTGGCGAGATGATTGGTGAGCATCCGGTCCACTTCCATCACCCCCTGAGTGCCACCCTGTACCGCGATCTGTTTTATCTCACCGTTAGCGGGGATATTAACCACCGATCCCCAGACGGTCAGAGAAGTGCGTTCGTTGTTTCTACCTGTGCCGCGCTGGAAGATCAGGGATGAATCGAGAAAAGCTCTATTTACAGTCTGACATTTAAGACGGTTGGAGACCTCCAGGTGCTTGAAGGCTTTCATCGCCAGTCCTCGTACCGAATGCCATGTACCGTCTCCGGTGTTTTGGAAGAAGGCTACGATACACTGGGTAAACGAATCGTAAGCGTTCGGGTCTTCAAACAGGAAAGATCTATCTTTATCGTTGTTATCTACGTTCAGTTGACCCCCAGTATTTACAACTTCGTGTTCCGTGAACAAAAAGTGACTGATCTTTTTTGGACTCCCGACCTTGGCAAATTCCTGAACTAGAATATGAGCGCAAAATATAAGGTCAGAATCGGTGTACGACACGCAAAGATCATTGTTTAAAATCAATCTCTCGTAGTACTCCCAACCTTGCGCCCACCATAGAGACCCGGCAGGGGCAAGACCTTTCATCCCGTACATGATTGCTCTACGAATCGCTTCAACGTTGCACCCTGCTTTCTCGGCGGCTTCAGGGTCTTTAATCCAATCGTATAGTTCTACGATCCGGTACGGCATCCGAATAATTAGGAATGGAATCCTATCATCCACACAACTTGGGCTACCCTTTGGGACGAGGACATTACCAGTCTCCAACCCCCTGAATCGCCAATCGCCTTCCCTGTCGAAAAACGCGGGGCCAATTCCATGCAACCGCATCCAGTATGAAACTTGTTGGATGTTCCAGTTAAATTGCGGCCAACGTTTTAGAAGATTCGTAAACCCAGCAGTGATCTTGGCATTCCACGTTTCATGTTCCGGGTTATCGGGTTGAAACGCAGTTTTGCAATCCGCGTAATATGGGACGTTAGCGAAGAGGGCGTAATACGGGACAGCGGAAGAATCCATGATCGCCTGTCCCTCCATGAAGTTTAGATTGCATTCCCACCCTCTGCCTTCTGCCTTTTTTCTTTGGTCGTTATAGGGAGGGTTCCCATCCACCAATCCTTTTACAATGGCGCGTTCCATAGAACGTCCACCCATTGTGTCCTCGTTTAGGCACGCCCAGAGAAGTCTTCTCGCGTCGTGACCGTTTTGGAGTCGGGATTCTGGAGCTTTACCCGATGGCGATTCTAACCCAAGAAGTGCTAACGGGGGGTCAATAATCTGCGTTACAGGATCAGTAGCCAAGGTTTAACGGTGTTTACGCTATCTCTTTGGTGTTGACAATATCATTTTTCCAACACTCATGGACTCGCTTGTATTTCTCAGCCATTTCTGGAGTCGTGCTTTTGGCTAAAGTCTCGATTGGCAACCAGATTTGAGCTTCGTTTGAGCAGTGACAAATCCCACATGATTTGAGTAAATGGTCGTGCTTTGTGGTTTTCGCTCCCTTGATCGCTACCACGGCGTTTGCCAGTCCGGTACATGAATGACATCCAGGTATCGACATATTTAGGACACACCGGCTACAGATTAACGCCCGCGCCTCAGCGGTTTCTTGTGGTACCACCTGATCTTTGACCACAAACTCGCTCAACGTTTTCATTCCACGCAAGAAATCGTCAAAAGTGAACCTTGTGCTTACGAACGAGTAATCATCACCACCCGTACACCATTCTCCCGAAAGCGTGCGGCAGTACTGATCTTCCATTTCTTCTATTGTCGGGATTGGATACCCATTGTCCGTGGCGTATTTCGTGACTTTATCTATCCATTCTTGATGCCCGAATGCGTGTTCAACGTGTCCGTCATGGAACAGATAACGGAATTTATCTGGAGGAGTGGTATTTGATGGTCGTAGTTTAAGCATCGCGACAACTTAGATTTATTTCGGTTGATTCTTCACTCGGATTAACCTGAATCCACTCCCCATTTTCGTATTTATATCTCAACGGATTACTGTGCATTATGCTACGCCACGGTGCAGTCTCGTATCTAGTGTCTCCGGGGTGCAGAAGAATCCATTCACTGTAACTTTTGCTAGGAACAGTCTTGATAGCTTCGACAACTCCGTTGAACCAAATCCTGATACGCTGCCATTTGGTGTATCTGTGCGCCTCTAATGTGTACCGAAATTCTTCGTCAGGCATGGAGTGAGTAGAATGTTAGATAATTTTCAGAGGAAAACTCGTCCTGATTCCCGTGATATTTCGTTTCGTGCTGTTCCTGTTTCACAGTACCACCGATTGATGATGCTATTGCTCCTTTTCTTCTACACAATTCAACTAGAATAGCCACAGCATCAGCTTCGTCTGGACTCTTTTGTGTGCGAAGTTTCATGTCCGACTTCTTTTCAGCCACCGTTTTCTTGTTTTTGTAGATCGTTTTACGAGCGCAAAACTGGGATTCCGCTTCTTTCCCTAGTCCCCTCAATCCATTTGCCATAGCGAATGTCCGAACAGCGAGATTCAGTTCGGTGCTCATCCGGTCGTACGCTTCATCGCACTTTTTCTGGTCGGATTCGTCCACCGGACGTTCTGTCGGTTTACCCCCGAACTCTACCCCTTCGACTTCTCCCCACTCAACATCGAACACCGATTTCAGACCTCGCCCGATACCGCTACTGTCGGTTGCGAAGTTAGATGGTGCAATCCCTTTGAGTTTGCAGGCTTCCCGACAGAACTCCAGTATTTGATATTCGACGGGTTTCGATCCTGTTCCGTCTATTGGCACGTCCACGGTTTCATCCAGCATTATCACCCAACGTTTGCCTTCGTCATCGTGGACCTCTCCCATCCTCCCAAACTGCAAAATCTTTTTGTCTCCCCCTTCTGTAAACGCTGGGTCTAAAGCTGCGACCCGTGTAAATCCATGCGTCCAAGTAGCTTTTTCTCGGCAGTTAAACCTCTCAATAATCGGAAGGTCAAGAACGGTAGATTCAAGTCCTGTGCGCGGCCACAATCCCAATGTCTGGCTACAATAAGATGGGTCTTTATCGTTTCCCTTCACCGAACGCAGATCGTTGTCGATCTGTTCCTGGTTAATCATCCACGGATTGCGTTTGGAAAACTCTATGTCCAAAATGGCTGGACTCCTTCTGCCGTCGAACCGTTCGCACCAACCTTTGCCTTTTACCGGACCCGGATTGATTTCCCATGAATCAATATCTTCATCGAATTTCCCCCAACCTCCAATCGGCTCACATATCCTCCCTAGTAAATCATCCTGACTTTCAGGGTTTCCCATCCCGGTAAACTTGAACACGGGATTTTTTGCCATGTTCCGAGTCGCTTTTATGATCGCTTCCCGAACCCCTTGAAGCTCGTCCAGCATCAACCAAACCCTGTGAGTATGAATACCGATCAAGTTGTTTATGATCTCGTCTATCGGACCTTCTTCGACTGCCATGCCAAAAATGCCATTCTTCGTGTCTCCCTTTTTCCACCGGATCATGGTGTCTGAATCAATTAACTCACCGTAGAACGCTCCATTGATCTGAGGCAAACTCTGGTGGTAATGCGCTACTTGCGCCCAGATTCGCTTCCTGAGCATCTTCATGGTGGTAGAGCACATTATTACGGCTGTACGATCAGGGGCTTGTAACCACCATTCTAGGCCTTGCACGGCGGCATCCGTGGTCTTTCCGCATCCTCCCGGACCAGCCCAGCCCACCCAATTGTAATCGCAGCCACTCCTTAATCTTCGGTCAGACCATTCGTGGGATTCGTATTTGTCAGGCCAAAAAGCTGAGATCCGTTCTCTCCGATGCCAAAACGCGCCATTGCCAACATTGTGATACGCGCACCAAGCATGGCGTTGAACCGGAGGGATATACTTCTGACCGAGTTTTTCCGCCATCTTCGTCCAGTTAATCCCGAATTGAATATCCTCTGTCATCTAGTCTCAATGAACACGTCTGCTTTGTTGTCCCTCAGTTCCAAAACTCTCTGCCTTATCTCGCGTCCAACATTCCATGCCAGAATCACGAACAGGACTTTCTCGTTGGTCAAATTCTTGATGTTCTCAAAAGGCCATATGTGCATTCCACTGGTTTCTTTTCCCATCTTGGCGGGAGTATTATCGTACAGCGCATCCAGTTTAGCACCTGCCATGTTCAACATTGAGATCCCTTTGGCTGCTGCTCCGCAACCCACGGTATAATATCCGTTCTCCGCGTAGTCCTTAATGGTGTCACCCACTCTTTTGATCTTTTCTTCAACGTGCGATTTCCACCAATTATAGATGGGCATGGACAACATTCCTACGACCTGCTCCCATTCCATTCTCTGTTTTACTCGGATAGATGGAACCCCGGTTTTCCCAAGAACGAACACGTAACTTGTACCGTGAATATCGTGCATCACTATATCCAGAAGGATTAACCCTGAGCGTTCAGCCAGTTTTGCCATCGAATGCGCGTTGAAATAGGATACGTGCTCATGGTAGATCGTATCGCACTCTCCATTCACAACTATGTTTGCCTGAGACGTAGCAATGAATAGTCGGGATTGACTGTGCATAATCCTGTTGCAATTAACAAGGAACTCTAATGGTCTCGGACTGTGTGCGACTACATTTTGTGCAGTGATAATGTCGTACTTGTTTACCGTTAGCCTTATGTCCTCGAAAAACTCAGTCCTGACGTAATGCCCTTTTTCCATCGCTATCTCGGCAAGGTTAAGAGCCGGATCAACCCCGAATGTTTGTAATCCTAACTCTTTAAAAGCGTCTAACTGGCTTCCATCATTTGAGGCTATGTCCAAAACGCTTCTGGCTGTTGGGACGTACGAAATAGCCGTACGCGCAAAGTCCCTGAAATAATCAAGAGCCGTTCTGCCTGTGCCGGAACAGTACGAATAATCACGGTACAGAATCTTGGGATCAACAAATTCATTCAGTTGCAGATGGCAACAGGCCACGCACCGATTGACTGCTAGTGGGTATGTAGTCTTAACGTTGTACGTGTTGACCAACGGCATGTCCCCAAAGTCGATCAGTGACCTCAACGGAGACTCGCAACAGAGACAGCTAGTTAGCGCGTTGGAGGATGTCATTTAATTTTGTTCTGTCTCCGTGGAACCTGAACGGTTCGTACGATGGGATGGGGTAATCAAATGTTAAAAGGATTCTGCGTTTAATCTGGTTTGAAACGAACCTGTACACCGGAGTCGCTGTTCCAGAGCACACGTCAATTATTCCCGTGACAAACCTTTGCTCTGTGATTTTTACGATACATTCTGATGCTTCTTCAACTGAGATAAAATCCCGTTCACCGTCTATGACGTGAAAGTCCGTTTTACCTTCTTCGATACCTTTTCTGATACTCGGAAGTAAACAGTGATCGGGTTGCCCTTGTCCGTACAGATACCAAAGCCTAGCCCACTTCGTTTCGGGAAGAATTTTGAACAACCAATCGCGCAACGCCATCTTGGCTATCGCGTAGTGAGGAGGGATTGAGACGGTCTCTAGGCACGTCCCGGTGACCGTGATGTTTTTTATCCCTTTATCTACCACTTCATGGAGAAACTCTTTTTGCCACGGAAGATTATGGTAGTGATCGGTGCTTTCGTAGTTTGGAAGTCCAGCCCACGGAAGATAAATGATGGCTTCTGGTTCTTCTATCAGATTATCCAAGACCTCATGGTTACGTTCCCGTAATACGCGACATACGTGTTTCCCAACCCACCCCGTCTGACCGACACAGAGTATTCTCATCGTCCGTCAGCTAGATGTTCCAATCTCTGCTTATTTTCCGCATCCGAGATTTCGTACGCCTCACAGTGCCGGTCTTTAACGATCAGATTACTTTGGTCGCCGCGCCTGAAGATGTTTGGAGGTGTTCGCCAATCCGTCAAATCGTACACGCCATCCCACGTTACAAGTCGTGTCTGTAATCCTTTATTCCTGACCCATTGCGTGAAGTTGATGTTTTCAGGTGGAAACCCGAATACCTCGAACCGCCAGGTGTCATCCCTGCTTAGAACTTCGTGCGGATACCCTTGAACCACGTACGGTTGAAACGCCATGCAGGGGGTCCTGATGTGTGACTGAATCTCGTATGAAGCTAGGGGTCCGTAGAGTCCGTCGCCATATTTTTCCACAGCATCCACAAACTTTTTTAGCCAACCATCACCGGTGATATAGGTGCTGGAGTTGAAGCATACGAGAAGGTCAGCGTCTATATTTTTCCCTGCGAACTGCCACGCTCCGCAATCCCATCCGCCTTGGTCGTAGCGCAGGATTTTAACGCTGTAATTTATATCACCGAATAAGTCTCTCGGACTCGCATCAGCGTATCGGTTGATGATGTACGCCTCGTATGGATATTTCGCGTCGTACTTAGCAATCGAATCTATTAGACGTTTAATTCCGTGATCGTACTCGGGTTTAGTAACGACTCGGACGAATACAACCGCGACTTTCATTCAGGCTTGTGTTTTTCGCAGTACCAATACTTATCATCACGGTACGAATGAGCGTAGCAAGACGTATCTCCGCAGACATGACAAACAGTGTCCCAGCACTTCGGCATTGGTTTTTCGCAAGTGACGCAGATTGAATGTCCACGCGCACCATTAAATGCGTGTCCAGTAGGTGAAATCATTGGGACAGAAATCGAGTACCTAACGTTACGCATCCAATAATAATCTAGTTCCATCTTCATAACTCTTTGGTCTTTTGCAGTAGAACCATACCCATTAACCCAGTATCGCTCGGAACCTCCTCAACCAATTTCCAGTCCGTTCTGTATCCCTGAAGTAATCCAAGTTTCTTCAGCCCTTCGCGCACTCCTAGAACAGACGAAGGTTTACCAGCATACGAATGATCTTGTGGCCACTTTTCCTGTTCCTGTTTTCCGAGTGACGTAGGGAGTGCCGTGTCATGGAACAAGCAGAATCCACCAACTTGAACGAATGGCGAGTAATTTAGGAAGTCGCACATCGAATGATTCACGCAGTGGCATCCGTCCACGAACAAAAAGTTGTACTGACCCTGAATTTCCCTCCACGCATCCATCGAATCTTTAGCGATGAAATTGTAGTTTGGATCAGGCGTTGGATTCGGTCGATACTGCTCAAAGTCGATGCCTATTAATGATACGGGACAATCGTGCTCTTTCCCCCAACGATAGATTCCACGGGTTGTGCCAGCCCCGAACACCCCAACCTCAATCCCTTTGATCTCTCCAAACTGGACTTTTATCTGAGCAAGAAGTTGATCGAGTAAATCAGCCTCAACTTCCCGCATGAAACCGTAGCGATTTTTCTGGTCTATCATTTGTCCTCCGATACGAACGGTACATCTTTCCATTCCGTCCATTTTATGTTGGCGTTCACATACTGCATCAGTCGGTATTGAAGCGTGTAAGCGTCAAGTGGCGCGTTGTCCTTAAGTTCCTCAGGATGTTCCTGGTCTAACTTCCAGCGAAGCTCAATCATCTCCACTCCAATCTGTATCCGTCAATGTCGCGTTGAGTTACCTCAGTGCATGGTGTTTTAAACAAATCTTCGGTCTTTATCGTTTCCAGAAATTCATCCGTGAGTTTGAGGTTCAGGAATCGACTGTTCATCCGTCGAAAGATGTACATGCTAAACGCTGCGCTGATATGGTTGGGTCTCCAAAAGAACCGGATTTTGCGCCAGTTATCACGGAAGTATGACGCCATTTCGGGAAAACTGCTCATCTCGCACACGGAACAGAATCGTTCGACCTCCAGTTCTCCACGGGGGATGTATCCATCTGGTACTGGTATCCCGCATGAAGTGTAGTCTCCCTCAAACAGAAATACGTCGTGAAAGTTGGGAATCGAAACATCAGTAGCAGCTTTCATCCCGAACTGGTAAATGTTTTTCGGTGCGTCCTTCGCGGTGTTCACGAACCCGTAACTCTCAAGATGTTCATGAATGAAGATGTCGGCCTCCCGGATAACCTTCAGGATTCGTTCATCAGTTTCCAATGAGTCGATGTTCACGTTCTCAACAGTCCAATCACAGGCGTCAATCCTGCGAATCGTGAATCGGTCTCCGTTCGTATCGTTCCATCGTTTTAGATATGAAAGGTACGGAAGCGTCCGGCACGAACCGAGAAGTAGAATCTGTTCCTTTCCAGTTCCGGTCTGATAGAACCCGTTGATTAGCTGTTGCTGTTTGCTTTCGATTGTTGAGATCATTTCAGGTGTTTGTGGAGTTCGCGGAAGATCCTTACGTCTTCATGCCTTCTCAAATCTTGTTTGCAACGGAAAAAGAAGTGTCCCTCTGCTTTGTTGATATCAGAGAAATCGGTGAACTCGAAGTTTTCTCCGTGACCGTACACCATTAAAAGATACCCGTTCGGCGTCATATTTACCGTAGCTGAGTGCGCTTCCATTACGGGAACTCCCAGTAAATTTACCATGAGCGTAATGCTTTGGTCGTCCATTACGTTCGTGTTCCATTTGTCTTTGTTCGCTACCATTCCCTCAATCACATCACGGGAGAACAGAAAATGGCATCCTCCCCAGATAAAAGGTTGCTCTCCACCTGTCATACACCCGCAGACCACGTTCTCTTTCGGGAGTGTTTCGCAGAATTTTACGAGGTTCCGTTTGTGTACGTACGTGCTTGAGTGTGGACGGGCTAGATAATCCCAGTCTGGAATAGAAACAGCTTTTTCAAGTGCTTCGATTGTGCGCGGGGATACATCTTCAAGTTCTTCTCCGCGTGTTGGTGAGTAGAAAATCTTGTCCGTAGAAGGATTCTGCGAGCGTCCGCAGTAGAATATCGTCCTGGTTTGTGGATGATCCTCCGAATCCCAAGTCTCCATTGAAGCGTCCATGAGATTTCCCCAAGGATCTCGTCGGGCTGAGAGAACAAGGATGAGAACGTTCACAATAAAGTTCTCCAATCCGGTTTGGGATTTTCCTTCTCAAATCTTCGTCGTAGTTCAAGTAAATGATCGGTTGGACGATCTTGAAATGCTGTCGGAAAATCTCTCGGACTATAATGTGTAAGAATAAAGGTGATACAATCGTAATGCCACTGAGACACGCGATTTGAATACTCCTCTATCTCTTTAGATGTAAGGGTAATCGTCACGCTAAAATCTTCTCCATTTTGTCTCTGATCTCAGGCGTGATCCCGTTCCAACTCCAACTCTGCATCACCACTGATTCTGGAACACCAAACCGCGTATCATGGAAGTGAATAAAATTCGGAAATTCTCTATGCAGAAATTGACCAATTAAATTGAACTCGCTAATTCCCCTAAATCCCTGCGACATTGCATACTGCTCAAACGTTTTCCCATGCTTCGATAGACAGTACTCACGGAAACATCCGTACGCCCAGCGTGGAATCACCTGTCCCATCCGGCGCATGTACTCAAACTCCGGGTCTATCCCTGAGAAATTCCGCATTGCTTCGACGTGTGCCACCAAGTTTTTGTCCGTAGGCAGAATGTCCTTGAACGGTGTCATTAACCACATCGGTTTCATTTCCACCCAGGAACCATCAGCGCAGACGGACGCCTGTTGATATATGAAACTCAATGGATTAACCGGGCGAGTAAAAATCGTGTCGCTGTCGATGTGCAGTACGAAATCGCTCTTGCAATACTTGTCAGCGTTCATCTTGACCACCTGCTGGAAAGCGTACCCTGCTCCATGATGACCGGCGTTTGTTGCGGATGGGCCTGGTTCGTGGACTTTTACTAATCGTTCGGCAGTCAACGGCAAATCGGAGCCTTCGGGGATAACGACAACCACTTCCTCAAAACCTAACGCGAATTTATGGATGCTTTTTAGACAGTACGATAGCCAGCCAAAATCCTTCGGGAAACTTTTTATTAGGATAGAGCAGGTCACTTGATCGGGAGAAAATGATAAACCTTGTCCAACGCGAACATTAGATTTATCGAGAAACACGCGAGCGCGACTGCACTGAAAAATACGAATAGAACAACCCGTATCATTTGATGATATTCGCTTCCCGTAACGCCTCACGCACCCTGCCTTTGTACACAGGCGCACCACAGAAAAGTTTCAGTGTGTCGCACAGCATCTTGATGTCTCTCTCAGTGTCCTCTTTGTTCTCCCATGGTGGCGACATGGCAGGGAGACCGTTTTTGATGACTGCGTTTTGGGCAATTATCTCGTCAAGTCCAGGTGTGAAGGTTTTGTTTACTACTGTGGTTTCAGAAGAAGTTGTATTCCCTAATCCTGATTTGCAACGTTCGACACCGCTCTCGTCAGTGTACGCCCGTGGATCGTTGCCACCTTGCCATTCCGGTACAGATGCTTGAGCAGGCGGAGACCCACTCTCCGCCCCATCGTCTGCACGATGAGCAACCCCAGTATTGCCGCTCAAATTCTCTCGTAGATATTTGTAGATCGTTCCTTTTTTGTCCGAATGAAACACGACCGCGTTCGGGTCTATCACCGCGTCGAACTCTAATCTACTCTCAAATCCTTTGAACCTAAATTTATGTTGAATCAGGTTTGTAAAATGCGCTTTGGGCAGAACATGCTTTGCACCCGCGATGTCGAACGCTAACTCAAACGATTGATTCTGGCCTCTTGGGGTCCAGTTCGTCGTTTTCACTAGTCCTGACGCTTGTTCTGGAACGTTCCAATAGATCGCGTTCCCGCTCATGTGTTCAGGGACAGATTCAATCTGGACATTCGCACCCATGAATGGTTTGCCGCACGCATTGTATTCAGCTTCCAAAACATCCAACCAACCTTTTTTAATCGGGATACAATCCAGTTCGCACCAGAAATACGGACCCAACTTGTTCATGTAAAAGTGCCATGCCACTTGCCGGAAGGCTGAGTTTGGTCCTGACGCGGAACGCATGGGTTGAGTAATTTGCCAGTCACTCTTCTGTCCTTCTTCGTCTTTTATTACTGATACTCGACCTCCAAATGCTTGATTTGCTTTGGGAATAAGAGTTGAAATGTCCACTCCTACCGATGGGATCAGATGTAGATGATGCCCGTCTGTTCCACCGAGTTCAATCACCCAATCCATCCAGCGATTTGCCATCTGGATTTCGTGTTCGGCTATGGAAACGCAAACGTTCACTTCGTAATCAGATTTACGATCTCTTCAATACTCTCGTTTACGAAGATAGGATTTTTACCGCTCAACGAAATTTGGGTGAGTTCGCGTGAGTGCTCGGTTCCAATTAAATGAGGACCAGGTTTTTCCATGAGACCTCGATGTGCGCTGACGATGTGGTCAGGGTTTACGATGCACATTTGATCTACATACTGGTCTTTCTCAATTCTAATTTCTGATAGAGCGATGATCTTCATATTCTTTTTGTATTTAGGTTTAACGGATACGGAAGTACTCGCACGCCTTTAAGGACAGGCTCACCGTCAGAGACATACCCGACAATCGTTCCAGTCACGGGGAAAGCATATCGACTTGGGAGATCGGGATGTTCAGCGACCACTTCTGATTCGTCCAGTGTGATCGCGTCACCTTCCCATTTGGCAGGATACACCGAGAGACCGCGTTCCTTCTCTTTCGTGGAATGGTTATAGGAAACGTTTGCGCGAGTGTCCCACATTCCGAACCGAATAAACACTTGCTCCGGTTTCACCTTGCGTGATTGCACTCTGACTTTCCAATCTCGGATTGAGAGTGTCATAATTTGGGTAGATGTTTTTCCTTATGGCGTTTGATGATTTTACCATCAGGCAGACGTACCCAAAGGGTTTTGGGATTTATCCGAAGAACTTCGGCAGTAACGATCTTATCACTCAGCTTCACTTGGATTGTTTCCATCTGCTGTAGGTAACGGGCATCGTAAATTAGAATTGCTATCCGTCAACCATAATTTAATATCGCACACGAAATGCCAGCCTTAGATGTGCTTCCATGTAATTCTGTGCCTTATCGGATAGATCGCCCCCTTGGACACCCTGAACTCTTTTGCAAGTTTACGTTCGGACTTACTAAATCCGTAAGCACGTATTTCACGAACTTCGGATTCAGTGAGTTTGGTTTGGCCGTTGGTCTTACCTTTAGCTTGTCTATTTTTAGAAACTTGATCTCTTATATTATCGAGTTGTGTACCCTTAAACAGATGATCTGGGTTTACGCACGCCGCGTTATCGCAACGGTGACAAACGAAAATGGATGGTACAAGGAGTTCGTTTTTGAAAATTTGCCATGAGATTCTATGCGATAGTAGTTTCATTCCTCTTTTCCCTGAAGGGATTCTCCCGTAACCTTTTGGGTCGAGGCTTCGTGAATTCCAGCATCCGGTTTTTGGATCAACTGCAAAACTGGATGAAAATGTTTCCCGTATTGTTTTTCCGGTTCTCGGAGACGGAACATCTAGATCTGAAAGAGATTTGATCGTCATGCCCTATTATCCGCCCCCTATCAAAGGAGTCAACTAGCATATGGCGATAAGAGTTCCGCCGCCAGAAGTCCCAATCATTTCGTGGATTAGCCCGAACAAGGCTGACCAGGGACTCCTCGAATTTTGGAACAGCGAGGTTGCATCCTATACACCTCTCGATGTAGGCGCACCCCACCCTAATCAACGTCTCTATTCAGGATTCCGTCTAGGTAAACAAGCTCCGGTTCAAGGTGATGAGAAATGGGTATTGAGGACATGGGTCTCAGACGAGACTTCTCCCGACTGGTTTAACTGGGCGTTAAAATACTCAGGAGAAGACAACAGTTTCCCAATCTTTATTCGGACGTACCGCGAACCCCGTGCCACGTACGCGCCTCGCGTAAAAGGGACACCTCTCGGAACACTATACAAAACCGTAATGACCAATGTCGGGTCCGGGTATGCGAACGGTGCGTACCCAACGGTAGAGTTCGATCTTCCTACTACCGAACCCACTACACTCGCAATCGGGCATGGAGTAGTAAATGCTGACGGGTCAATCACGGAAGTAGTCTTGGATTTCGGCGGGGAAGGGTACACCCAGAACGTTGAGTTTAGGGTTTTCCCTCCGATTAATGGAGATAGGGCGACAGGAGTAGCGTACGTCCAACCGCAGACCGCGATTCTAGTCAAAGAAGAGGCTGGGTTGTACCCGCCAGACTCGGAGTTTTACGCCCAGTATCTTCAAGTCACGAGGGTTTACGAGACGATCCCCGGCCCCACGTTCTACGAAACGAAGCTCGACGTTGACGGAGCGACGTTAACCACGGCGACCACCCGAAAGTTATGCGCTGATATTTCTACTGGGGAATCAATCAACAGTGGGACATGGTGTAAAACCACCAAGAAACCCACTGACATTGACGTAATCTGCGAGGAATCGGTGGAGTGCCGTCCGATACCAGGGAACCCGATGCAGTCCACCCGCACCGATCCTGATGGCATCGTAGTCAATAAAACCCAGACGTACACCGCGACTGCTTCCTGTGTCACAGCAGAAACCTTGGTTGGAACAACGTGGACGCATAAATATTTTACGGACGTTGACGGGACGAACCTAGTCTCGTGGCAATGGGTTGAGACCAGAGAAGTCAACACCGGAAACGTAATACCCTCAGCCAACGTCAGCGATGACGAAGAAATCTCAGTTTCAACCAAGGAACTTAAAGACGAGGGAACGATTACCCCTAACGTCACTAATCCTTCTGGATTAACGATTGTCACCACTGAACAGGAAGCAGTTTCCGATCTTGTTTCACAAGAAGTAATCACGACTAAAGACGAATTGGATCGTGCTGTTTTTTCGGTGCGGATTCCTGAGAGTATCATTCCTGTGGAATTTAGGGCGGCTATTCCAACTACGACCGTGGTTCACATTGTTGCCGGTATAGCCTCAATGCCAACTCTGGCAGCAGGCGAGTTTTTCAGGGAAGAACTTCAGTACAAAAAACTGCTGAAACGGGTAACGGTAGAAAGTTTAGGTGGCGTTGGGTTTCCAATTATCCAGACCAACTACGAGACCACCGAGGAGTACGGCGGTGGGATACTCCAAGTCATCCGAACTTTGCACAACTCGGTCCTCATTGTCGATCAGGGTGAGAGCGTAGTACGAAGCGAGGTGCGGGAGATTGGGCAATTTTTGATGTGGTTCAAGGAGACTGCTTCACGGTACGGTGTAGTAGCGTGGGGTGTTCTCCCCTCAAGGTTATGGGATGAGAATTTACGAGAGGAATACGATCAGACCACACAAGTAGTGGTAAGCGGGACTTCCGAGGACCCAAACCCCGGAGGTGTGTTCGGGTGGGTGAGCGAGGTTAAAGCCCTCGATATTTGGCGATCCCAAAAGGTTAATGTCAGTAAAAGTGCTCCGTTATACGTCGATTCAAGTACTGCTCTAATCACGTACGAATTTAAGCCGTTCAAATTCCCTGGGTTACTTACCCCTGCTCCGTACGGATATTATGTTCGTAGTTCATATGCCGAACTAATCCAGCACAAACTCAGAACGTGGTGGGTGAGTTCTTCCACTACCCCGGTTATCACTGTGGAAGATATTATCCCGGAGAACATTGTTATCAGCACTTTGAACGACATTACCGTTCTCGCGTACTCAGGGATGGTGTTGCACGATGATATTACTACGTTTGGCACTTTGTTCTGGCCTGCAACGACCCCTTCGTACACAGAGTATATCGCTTCGTGGCAAGGGGTGGAGCATATTGTTGCTGCTACCGTGGCTCCTGAAAAAGAGAAAGACGTGTGGAAGATCGTCACTGAATCGGTAGTAATGCGATGATTGACGACGAACAACCCGGTGAATCTGATTTTTCGGAGCAGGACGTTGGGAATATTCCTGTCAGGAGACATCGGGTAACAACATCAGGGAACGACGAGTGGTTGCGGCAACAGAAAAAGAATCGGGAAAAGATGCCGCCTGACCATAGGGTGAAGAACATGGAAAAAGCCATAAACGGATTTCGTATAATGTCGGCTGGAGACGGGTTATTACGCGGAGGGTTCCCGAAGATTCCGACTGGGGTTCAGGATTTGATGAAGCAGATGCAGAACATATCCGATGCGATGTCCAAATTTTTTCTTGTTGGGGATAACTTGAATGTTACCGGAAGTTTCGATAAAGGGTACACAATCGCTAGAGAAAACCCATGCGGCCAGCAACAGGTGAATCAGAACCCTCAATAGAACAGCTTGAGGAGCGTCTGGATAACCTTCGGATCTCGGCTGATTCGGACATAACCATTAGAGGCAGCGCGTGGCAGGGGTACGCGGTTAATATCCCATTCTGCGGGGAGACATCTACAAGGACTCCGTGCCCAGATCATATCAGCATTAAGTTTACCGGAGTAATTTTCGATTGCGGTTGCAGAGACGTTGGTGGCGGTCACAGCAGGATTTACGAGGAAGGAAACTTTAATACCACTGTAGGAACGTTCACGAAAACTTTGGACATTGGTGGATCGTGCGTGTGGACACTTGACGATTGCGTTGTAGGAGAAACGTACGCTCCGCTACTGCACAGTTATGATGGTCCGATATGCGAAGGAACACCCGAAGATGTAATGCAGGAGATTTGTTTTCCGCTAGTGGAACTGTTCGGAGGAAGTTATATCTTGAGTTTTATCAGTCATTTAGGAGAAACAATCTTCACTGGTTCAACGCCTGACTGGAGTTTGCCTATTGCGAACACCAATTCATGCGGCGGCGGGGCAAACGGAATCGCGCATGGTGGAACGGCTACGGTTACAATTTTATGATCCTTACGGAAATCAGGCAATATCGAATCGACGCCAACGGTGAGCGTGAACTTATTTTTAGCCAGGACGTTTTTAACGAAGAAAACAGCGTGGCATTGCCATTTGCGCAGTGGCCGATGTGGGCAAAAGCCATGAAGGTGCTGTCCACCAAAGAGGACAAGGGAATCGGGGACGTGGTTAGACGCGTGATCGGAGAAGAGAACAGCGACAGATTCAAAAAGTGGTTCAGGAAAACGTTCAACCGGGATTGCGGGTGCGACGGGAGATTATCAGAATGGAATCAGAAATACCCCTTAGACTCTGCGGGAGAATGAAACGGTAACCCAGTACCCGATGTTGGGAGTTCTCCTCCCACGCTATTTTCTCCGCAGAATCTCCATTGCACCCCAAATTCGTCTTCGCTCCGTTCAAGGTCTGGAAGTTCTTCGTACGTAGTCCAGAATTTCATCTCTTCCAGGTCCAATCTATTTTCGGTCAGTGTCATATTTCAATCCTTTCAGTCCACGGCAAAGATCCTCAACGTCCTCTTCTCTAAAATCTTTTGGCAACCACGCACACTGACTCATTTCAGTTCCACGAATCATGCAGCGGAACTCCCGTATCACCCATTGCAACGTTTGGCGTCATCTCAATTCCCTCCATGTTTCGACTACGGCTTCAGATTCCCACCAACTACCCCAGAAAATCTTCCCCTAACTTCATTCTCCCACTGCCACGCAGGATCTTGAAACCGAACCTCTGGATTGGTCGTAACCGTAATATCGGTTTGGAATCCGAAATGTTCGGCATACCGTCGCGCCCTCTCCGCTCGTTCCACCGCATACTTCCATTCCTTCTCAGGGATGTGTTTAGGTTTGACTGTATTCATCCGGTTCAAAACCCCTCTCTTTCGATTGACGTTTGTACTCTTCGCGTTTTTGCCACTGCTCCTCACTAATCACCATACCCGTCTCACTCCGACGCACCACGGGCTTTGCGACATCCATACCCAAATTGTCTCGATGGTCCAATACCGCTTCAGGTTTCCCAGAATCCACCACCAACATCCTAAACTCCCCTACCTTCTTCGTCTCAAACGGCACAGATGGTTGAGTCGGCAACGTAGTCTCCGAAGTCCCACAACTCTTTTCGGCTAATGCAGGATCTACCACGTTGCCGCTCAAATTCTTCCTCTTGTTCCTACGCCTCAAATTGTGTAACGCCCTATTCTTCGCTATCCACTTCCTCTGTCTCTCCGCATTCGTCATCGTTATACCATCCGTTATACCGCGTTATACCGTTTGTTATACCATGTCAACAACTTTGTTTTTGAATACAGAATTTGCGAGAGAGCACTTTATCGCGCTTACCCGCCAAATCCCCCTCTACCCGGCCTCCTTGTGCGCTGTGTGGCTACGCTAGGAAAAGAATGCTTAAGTTCCTTTGGATTAAAGGCTTAGACGCAGCCCAAACATGACGACGAGACAGGCCAAGTCTATTGTGTTAGCTAGGTAAACGCTCTACGATGCCCGCTATCGCGTTTTGTTTGTCTGCCCGCTGTCTTGATACTCTGATCTAGCGTTGCCTAACATCTAGGTCACTCAGCATCTACTACGGTGTGCCCATCAACCTGAACCTCCGAGGGATTGATCCCTAACAAGGCCACATTCACCATGACGTTAGACTGGATCTGTTTCTGATCCCACTTGTGAACAATCGCTGCGGTCTGCGCTACGTTCTTAACGTGTTGGCTATCACGGAGTTTTGCAGTCTCACTCTTTTTTGCCATTCTCGCCGCACTCCTTGCCAAGCTCAACCTGGTTTCTCGCTCGTTGTCGGCTAGTTCGTCGCTGATCTTCTCAATTAGCCTCGTGTTGCCGGTCTTTGCTTGCGGTTTGCTTGCGGCTTTCCATTGGTAGCGTTTAGCCCAAGAGCAGACGGTGTCTTCGTTTAGTCCTGCGATGCGTGCGGCTTCTCGTTGGCCGTGTTGAAGTACTAGTACTCTTATTGCTTCTTTACTGACTTTTTGGTTCGCTCGCGCTGGCGCACTACGCTGCACTTGATTCGATGCGCTGTTTACGTCATCTCCGTTTAGATGTTTTTCCATGATTTGCGGTATTTGATCTTGTGAATTGTGTCTAATACGACGCCATAATTGCGTGCAATTTCCCGTAATGAAAGCGTACCGTCTTGAATGAATTGTCGAATCTCGATTACTTGTTTTTCGGTGAGTTTTGCGCTGTGATGCGCTTCGCCTTTATGTGTATAACAGCATCCTGATAACGGATGGCGACCGCGCTCCCAAGTATCTCGATTATTGTCTCCGATTGTGCCGGAGATAATGTGACCTGGATTAATGCACTTTCGATTGTCGCAAGTATGACGACACACTAAATTAGTTTGGCCAAGCCTACGATTTAGGATCTGTCGCGCGATTGTAAGGCTTTTCCCGTTACGATATGTACGCGGATAACCATTACTGCCGGATGCGTGACTTGTGCAGATCATACACTCACCATCTCTAATCCATGCAATTGGTCGTGGCGTGGCGGACATCGTGCCATGAGTCAACCATGCACTGTGTACGTCATCAACCTTTTTGTGTTGCCAAGCAGTTGCGTTTATGCTTAGCTGATTAGATGGATAAGAACGTACGTAAGTTTCTTTCGGATATTGGCAGGAAAGGTGGAGCTAAACGCGCTTCCAACCCTCTTAGAATTGAAATGGCACGTAATGCCGCTAAAGCACGATGGCAAGCATTCAAAGCAGCTAAGCATAAGCAATGCCAATCACCTCAAAACGGCGAAACTAAATAATAATAAATAATTTGCAAAGCTGTTTAGCATGGTCTAACCTACACGCATGAACACAAAACAGCAGATTCAAGTAAGACGTTATCCGCAAGGATTAAATCATCATCGTACAGATCAATTTGAGGTTGTTGAAACGATTAACCGCAAACCCTGGTTGGAATCTATCGGCAACTTCAATCCCATGTTCTGCCGTTACAATGGCAAGCGTACACTCGTTCATTCGGACGGTGGCGACTTGTCAGATCCGTTTCGCGCAGATCAAAGTTACCTCAAAACCCTATTCATCGAAATTCAATAAGAGAGGTCTATTACCTACATGAACACAAACAGTCCAATCAAACTTAATAGCAGTTACATCAATGCGTGTGCGCGTTCGCTTCGTTCGGACGTTCGCAAAGCTTGCCGGAAGCAAGGTTTTGTTCCTGACTTCGGGAAACAGGATTTTGTTTTCGTGATAAACGGCAGTGGTCAGCCAATCGTTCAAGTCTGGTACAAACTGAACGGAATCGACCAATGCTCCAATATGGCAATCTAACAAGGTCTATTGATTACAATGAACACAACGAATTCTGTTTCTGATAATAAGAGGCAAAACGAGCAGCCTACAGTTTTAGACTGTGGTCACGCTCCTAGTCCACACTCAGACTTTACCACCGGATACGGCAGCGACGCGCAAGGCAAAACGTTTTGCTATGCGTGCTGTGCTGATCGTGACGTGGAGCACATGAAAAACGAAGGCAAAACTGCCCTTTACTTAACGCGAGACGATAACGGCCAAGCAAAACTTACGAATTGGCCGGGAAGTCTAACTTTTGGCGTCTATCATCAACGCATTGGACGCCACAACATGGCCGGAAAACGTTATGATGTGTGGTTCACTGGTCCAGATCAATCCGCTTGGCATGGCGTAACTTTCGGAGACAACACGCAAATCTGCCACTGCAAACGCATTAAATCGTAGCCTAAAACCTAAACATGGAAGCATCTGATATGACTACAACTAATCCTAAATCCGAATCCACCTTGCCTAGATGTGAGGCCACGCAAGATCAGATTTCGCCTGAACGGATTAAGATCTTGTCTGGACTTGGCAAACCTCAAAATCCAGCAGAACGCAAATGGCAATCTGATTTCGTGAAACGTTGCGGTTACGACCAATGGCCACGCGAAACCCTAAAGACTGATCACTTTGAGCACGATTACGAGGGCGCAATCTTAGCACGACAAGAAGCGGAGCAATTCTAAATGAGACAAGACAACGCGACTATCGACACCTTAATCAAGGAAGGAAAACTGATTGAAACCCTAATCGGACACAAACCTAACGTAATCCGCTATTCTAAACGCAAAGCCTCAAATCTAAACACGCAAGACGCGAATACCGCAGAAAACAAAACCCAAAACTGAACCCATAGAAAACCCACAACAAATGAACACACAAGAAACCCTAAAATTGACACGTAAGGCTTTTGAAGCCTTGAAACCATTAAACGACATCGACTGGACTCATCATCGTGATGAACTTTATTCCATGTGCAAACAAGAAGAAAAAGGCCATCGCGGTTGGGGACCGGATTTCAACGAACATCACACGTCCGACACTGCGAGCGTAGGCGATGCCGCCAAGCTTTTCGCAGTCAAACGGATTGCCGAGTACATGTGCGGAGAACAGATGCCAAAAGGCAAAGACTTTTTGCATATCCAAAAGTCCTGCTTCTACGCTGCCGGATTAGTGGACGAATACAGAGACAAGATCGCAAAGCTTTGGAGCAACCTGGACGTTCAACAACTGAACACGCTGAACTATACAGACATTGTGAAGGTGAAAGAATACGAGGAATCGGTAGCGGCCTAGTGTTCAGATGGGCGTGCGCTCGCCTTAAGCGGTGGGCGCACGAGGTTTGAATATGAACGCAAGCGAAGCAAATAAAGCCAAATGCAGGCGTTACCGCGAAGCCAATCGCGAGAAATATCTTGAATCACATCGCGTATGGCGTGCCAATAACCGCGAAAAGCTATTGGCACAAGGCAAGACAAGGCGAGCGGTTAAATATGGGCGTCTAATCAAATTGCCTTGCGAGGTATGCGGTAACGTCCAATCCGAAGCCCACCATCCCGATTATTCAAAGCCGTTAGATGTTCGCTGGCTTTGCACTTTACACCACAAGAACGAACACAGAAAACCCCACTGCTCCGGGACTGCCAATCGGAGCAGAAAGCAGTGAATTTATTTAGAAATAAGAGAACAAAACCACAAACCCACCATACCTAGAATTAAGATGAACACACAAGAAACAATCCACAAAGAACAACAACGCGAGACCTCACGTTCGATCCATCGTCAAGCCGTAGAACTACAACGTAAACAAAACATCAGCTACGCGGCAGCAAAATCACAGACAGAACAACGCGACACAGCGCAACCAGTTTCAGGTTTACGAGATGCCGGTAGTCCAAACGTAAACAACGAGACAGGCGGAGCAAACGCACAGTTTAAGACTGCCCAAATACTCTGCCCGGAAGTCCTAGCGCACGCTAAACGACTAGCAGAAGCACTCCGGCCATTTGTCGAGAAAGGCGCGAACCTCATAACCTCGCAAGAAGTCATAAACGCGTTCAACGCTCTTAAAGACTAGGAGAACCAATGAAACTCTTAACTATCGCCACCCTAAGCACAATAATCGGTTGTTTGCTTTGCTGGTCTTGTTTGATAACTGCCAAGCAAATCGCCAAATCCACCATGCCTAGAATTGAGATCACACAATGAGTGCAAAACAATTAGCAAAACTAAGAGCGTTGCCAATAAGCGAAGTCGAACGCCGATATGCCAACGCTATTATGCGAGGAAATATCACCGCGAAATGGCGTTATTACTTCGAGTTAACATTGCGGAAACTAGAAAACCTAAATCAGTAAACGAAAACAAGAAAACAACACCATGAAAGAAGTAAACGAACACCTGGAATCTACTCCCCCACGTTGGGACGCTGACCTAGGACGTTGGATTGAACCTGAAGAGTTTTTGGAAAATGAAGAGACAGTGAGCGAAGTCACCGAGCCTAGAATTAAGATGAAGTCACAAGTGCAACGCCTAGCAGAAGCGTGTAAACTCGTAGCCGAATCTATCCGGCTTAACGAATACGCACGGGAAAAAGCTCGACAAGCAGCCTTGGAAGCTTTCACAAATTGGAGATCACACAATGAGTGAATCAAAATTATATTGCCACGTAAAACGTGCCGCGAATCGTGAATCCGCTATCAATATGGCTCAAGAGTTAGTGCATCCGTCAAAATGGAAGTTTGAAGGCCGTGGAACTCCAGGGCAATTAGCTGCGTTTCATGCAATGAGAAATAGAAACGGCAACTACGACGCTTTGCAACGTAGCGGATATTGGAAGGTGGAATTTTATCCAATATGAAAGGGCTACAAGCTTGGACAGCAAACCAATTCCAACAGTGGAACAACGAACAAGACAGAATCGAGGATTTAGAAGCTATGAGTACCACAAATCCACCAGAACAAGTCATCGGAATTTGGCCGTTCAGAGAACAGCCGAAAGCTACAGATTCGCCAAATCCACTATGCCCTATGTGCGGTCAAGCGTTGCCTCAAATCCCTGCCGTTAACGCTGCGGGTGTTGCGTACCCTTCCATAGAAGAACAAGAGAATTTTTGGAAGTTGCACGACCACGGCGGAAACGTGATCGAGGACCGCAGAGAAGCAAACGAGGCGCAATATGGCGACTGAAACCCAATCAAGCTACCACCGCTTCTTGATTAAGCATCGGATATGGTGTGAATCCAGATCGGAATGGGCTACATGCTGCGAACCAGCAACCAAGGTAGTAAACATTAATGGCAGAGACGAGGTACGCTGCGACGAGCACGCTTCACGATTAGCTAACGTTAGAAAGTCAGAAAGAAAACAACATGAAACAAATGACATTCTCGGAAATTAACGACCTAGAGAACGGTCAGCAAATAAGCTCGTTTGAAGGTACGGTCAAAAAGGTGTTCGACCAGAAAACGGACGTTGGACAATACGGACAATGGTGGTTGCAGAATTTGATTCTTCAAGACGACCACGCGAATGAATTGACTGTTACTTGGGCGTGCGAGGATGCCTGGACGCAGAACGACGAAGGAAAACGTCTGCATTTCGAGGCTGGACGCGATAAGAAAGATCAATTAGCCGGGATTAAACGCGAGATCCGCAACAAGAACGGCAAGAAATACGAGTCAGTAAAGGTGGACGACCGCGCAAAAGTCACAACCATTTCACAAACGGTCAAAACCGCTGACATTCCAAAACAAGAAGTTGATCCTGATTGGCCGAAAGCTGAGAAACCACCGATTACTGAATTTGGAACATCAAAGTTTCAGATGAGTAAACCTTCAATGCTGGATGAACGTCAACGCGCCATCATACGGCAGCATTCACAGACTGCCGCAATAGAGGTTCTAAAGCTCAAACAAATGCTAGGGGAACTATCTGTCGAAGACCTAACTCCCTCAAAGATCACGCAACTATCTAACTATTTTGATGCGGACGTTCTGAACGGAATCCAATGATTAAAAATCCAACAGGATTATGTTTGTGCGGATATGGAAGTAAAACTTCGCTTTCTTCTGAAACTCGACGCGGATACAAACGTGGCGAACCTATGAAATACATCCGGCAACATTGGAAGAAACAAGTCGAGTACCAAAAAGAAAATCGCGGGTTCTCCTCGGATTGTTGGATATGGATTAAACACATCCATCAGAGCGGACACGGTAGAGGATGGTGTGTAAAACGACGGAAGGTAATCGGAGCGCATGTTCTATTTTATGAACGCTATGTCGGTGAGATTCCGATTGGACATGAAATACACCACAAATGTAGTCAACCTTCGTGCGTCAATCCAGAGCATTTAATAACAGTAACCAGAAAACAACACATGAATCTAGAAGGCAGACTCCCGTACGGAAACAAACTCTGCAAGATTGGAGCAACACAATGAACCAACGCCTGTCTCACGGGGATGCCTCGACTACGGCAGACCTTTACACAAAAAGAAATTCAGCAGCCGCCAGCTACGGACGACAATTCAATGCGAAAGGAAGGTGATACACTATGCACGACGAAGAAAACTTCGCGGCTAGGCAACGCAGCGTCAAAAGTTCAATCCTCAGACGCTGCAAAAGAGCAAGGCTCTCACGCGGTTGGGCAGGAGTTAGGTCAAACGGCTCGTAGGATTGCCTTGGAGTGTATCGGTAAACCTGGGTCTGAAGTGGAATCAATTATCCAATCCGCACTCGCAGCCGAGCGGGAGAAACGGGAAGCTGCCGAAAAGGAATCCGAGGAACTAAAATCAGCTAACCGTGGTCTTTACATTGAGAGCAATGAACGTTATCAGCAACTCCTACAGGCACAGGCGGCGATAGTAACTGCTAAGAAGCGGACTTGGGCTATGGCTGAGAAGTGGCCGGAACTAGAATCTATTGACCTCTCCTCACTCGACAAGCATGACGCGGATTTGAGAGCACAATGGGAGAAAGAACATGGGACGACAAAATAAACCCTTGGAGTGGCATTTCGATGGTTCGTGTATTCGATGCACCAGCCACATATCGCATCCGAAAGGCTACGTTCAATATCGTGTGCCGGGGCAAGGTCAGCGTTTGCCTCGCCACATTCTATTCAAGCGATACGGTAAACAGCCAACGTCGATAGTCGCCCGACATACCTGCGATCATCCGTGGTGCATAAATCCCGATCACATCATTCCGGGAACAAATAAAGATAACGCGCACGACGCAATGCAGCGGGGACAAATTGCTCGTGGAAGTCGGTTGCCGCAATGCAGGCTAAGTCCAGAACAAGTCATTGAAATCAGGGCGTTAGATTTACCACAAGCTAAAATAGCGAAGCGTTTTGGTATCGGCCAGAGCCAAGTCGGGAATATCAAACGCCGTAAATGGTGGAGGCACATACCATGAAAACAAATTTAGAGATAGCACACGAAGCAGCCGAACGCTGGTTCAAGGAATACGAACGGAAAGATGCTCCGGGATTAGTCACGCTCAGACAGATCATCTTGGATTCTTTTTCTGAAGTGCGAAAGCCGCTGGTGGAATTGCTTAACCGCGTTGATTTATGGTTCAAGTCTCAACGGTTCAACGGAGCGTTAATGTCGGACGTTGACGACACGCTGGCAAAGGTGGGGAAGGATTTATGATTAAAATAGAACAACGCTTCTGGAGTAAAGTTGATCCGTTGTATGCTGACAAAAGTTGCTGGAATTGGATAGGGGTCACAGATAAAAATGGATATGGTCAAATCCGACTAAATGGACGACTTACGCAAGCTCACCGATTTTCTTGGGAATTGTGGCGATGGATTATCCCACATGGAATCTGCGTGCTGCATAAATGCGATAATCCGAGTTGCGTACGTCCAGGGCACCTATTTCTCGGAACTAAATCTGATAACACTAGAGATGCGATAAGTAAGGGTAGATTCAGACCTCCGAACGGCATAAACATAACCCATTGCAAACGCGGTCACGAATTTTCTAAACATAATACTGACACGTTCCACGGAAGTAGGGTGTGTAAAGAGTGCAACCGTTTTCGTATGAGGCAATATCTAAAACGTAAACGAGATAGAAAGATCACATGAATTCCATCACTGTATCGGACAACGAACGCAACGAGACACGCGCAGTTTTACCAGCTGAAGTTACACATTGGTATCACAAGGATGGACGACCTTGTTACGAAGTCCAGAAAGCTAAAGGCGACGGGATGCGCCCAACCACGATTGCCGACGCTCGAAAACTTAACCTAGTTCCATCCGTGACCGCGATAATCAACATCGCAGCCAAACCTGGACTCCAAAAGTGGAAACTTCAACAGATGCTCCACGCTGCCTTAACCCTTCCGCGACTTCCGGATGAAAGCACGGACGCATTTGCTGAACGGGTGATCCTAGACTCTGAAGAACAGTCCAAGAAAGCAATGGAACGCGGAACTCAACTTCATGCTGCGATTGAAGATCATATTCAACGCAAAGTTACAGATGGGCGAATTGATTGGATGGATCACATCATCGCATTGGGGCAAACAATGGGGCAATATGGAATTGATTTACGCAAAGGCAAAGCCGAACATTCATTCGCTTCCCCGTTAGGGTACGGTGGAAAACTCGACTGGCACAACGACGAGATCGTGTGCGATTTCAAAACTAAAGCACGAATCGAAGATGGTAAACAACTAGCTTGGCCGGAGCATTGCTGGCAACTCGCAGCGTACGACATGGGATTGGGAATTTTCCGCCATCGTTTACTAAACGTGTTTATCGGTGTCGAAGATTGCCAAGTCAGAATCCACGAATGGCCGGATGAAGATGCACAAACAGCATGGGAGATTTTCAGTCACTTATTGAAAGTTTGGAAATTAACCAAGAACTACAACCCATGATCACAATGCTTGGACAAGGACTACTTCACGACATCCACCGCAACCGGGCGGAAATGCAGGATAAGCTCGACAAACGTAAAACCTTCCTGCTTGTCTGCCTTATCACTACTTGTGTTACGATAGCTACTACTATTTTTATTATTTATGGATAAGAGCCGAAAGACCCAAACGAAAGCAACGAGACAGGCGAAGTTTTTGCGAATCATCCAAAAACATTTCAACGCAAGATTGCGTAGGCTCACGGGATTGAAAGGAAAACTAGCAATTCTTGAGTGGAAAGATGAAAAAGCCATGAAGCGAACTCCTTTACGCAAGGTCAGCAAGAAACGCGCTGCTCAAAACCGTGAGTATTCAAGAGTCCGAGCAAAGTTTTTAGAGGACAATCCGTTTTGTGAAGCTCACGATGGATACGGACTATCAACGCAGATACATCACATGAACCACCGCGAAGGAATCAGACTTCTCGACCGAAAATACTTTCTGGCAGTATGCGACGAGTGCCACCGAAAAATCCATAACAACCCACTCTGGGCTAGAGAACACGGATTGCTGATATGAAACATAGTTGCGACAAAGAAATTAAGGCTGATTCGTGGGCTATGTCGGGAACTAGAAAAGAAGGAGACAAATGGAAGTGCTCATGCGGAGAAACCTACGTGCATGTCTGTGATGAAGCTAATGGTTGCTATTGGTATTTCGATCAAAGTCCAACATCTGTAAAGGAAACGTAATCGCATATGAAACACTTACGAAGTAACCACAACGCCACAACACTAGGTCCGTTGTTCGATAAACCTAAGCCTCAAATCCCTGACGGTAGGAACTCGGATACAGGCCAACAACTAAAAGAAAAAGGACTGAAGTTGGTGCGGGAGAATAATGAGAACTGGATGGACGACTGCGTAGATTTCACAACGCGCTGGTTTATTATCAACGGACCTTCGGATTTCACTGGAGAGGATATTAGGAACGGATGCGAATACTATGTAGGACAACCTAAACATCCGAACGCATGGGGAGCACTCATCAATACCTTAATCAAAAGAAAGATCATCGTTCCCACCGGGGAACACCGACAAATGAAAGATCGTAGTTCGCACGCAAGATCGACGCCTGTCTATAAGTCAGCAACCTGATACGGCCTCTTATGAAACAAATAAACCCAAAGAGCCACCGTACCACAGAAGCCAATAAAGAACGTACAGCACGGAGAGTAGAAGAATACTACGGGTTAGACGCGCTTATCAGGACTTGGGAAGCAGCGAGTGACGAGGTGCAGATCCGTGAGCATGATTACATTTTGGAATTGAGACGACGATTACGAAACGTGAAAAATTACATCCAGCATCGCGGAACAGCGGATGCAGGTATCTAAAATTATGAACTACCAAGTTGATTACGAGGTTGAAGGACAAGTTAAAACCAAGATGTACGACGCTCACGATATTGGACAGGCGTACAGGAAATGCCTAAAGGAGAATCCAGAATCTAAAATAGTAGCTGGACATCTCTACAGAAAATGGGCCGGAGGCGAGATGTGGATGAATTACGATCCAGTTTCAAATGCCATTCCTGAACCACTTCCAAGAGAGAAACGAGTCCAAGACGAGATGGAGCTAAATGATCCCCGGAAACTAAAACCGAAACGCGGAAGATCGTCTCCAGTTTCGGTGACGCCTCAAACCTAAGCATGATGGCTTCAACTTTCGTGAAACCTAAACCCTTGGGGAGGAGCGGCGGGAGTAGTGTCTTAGTTGTGTTCTACACTGCTTCCGACCGTTCCATAATTTGGATACAAGAGACGTAACGAGAATCCACCTGGTTTAGAATTGAGATGAAGCGTGTTATTGTAGTCTGCGAAAAGAACCGAAGGGTTAGGGACGCGTTTGAAGCTCATGGTTGGGATGCCTGGAGTTGCGATATTAGACCTTCTAGTGGTAAGCACATCGAAGATGATGCGCTGAACCATTTGGATGAGGGTTGGGATTTGATGATTGCTCATCCTCCATGCACTTTCTTGTGTTCGACAGGAGCCAGGTGGCTATACGATTCGCGTTATCCCAACCGTAAATCTGACCGAGACAAGGCTGTTGAATTTGCTCTGAAACTTTGGGCTGCTCCGATCTTCTCAATCTCGTTGGAAAACCCGATTGGATACCTGAGCACAGTTTGGCGGCAACCCGACCAAATAATCCAACCGTTTTGGTTTGGTCACGACGCTTCCAAGGCTACATGCTTGTGGCTGAAAAACCTGCCTCCGTTACGACCAACAAAAGTGGTTCCGGTTACAAAAGTTCAAACATCTACCGGTAAATGGTTCAGTAAATGGTATTGGGATACCTCACGCGGAAACGGAATTGACAGGCAGGACGCACGATCACTCACGTTCCAAGGAGTGGCCGATGCTATGGCTGATCAATGGTCTAAACCTTTCATGTACCAACCAACACTGTTCGACGCCTCACATCTAAACACGGTGGAAGCGAATGAAGCGAAACTTTCCAAAGAATAATTGAGACGAAGATTTTAGTGTTGACGAAGAATGTCAAACGGTTAGGATGGTTGACTAAGTGAGAAAAGCTACATGGAAAATTATCGACAGGGGTAAGGTTCCTGAATTGGCTACTCACATCGACTACACCTGCGAGTGTGGTCACGAAGCGCAGATGCCGATAATGGGTTTACCAATGGCCCAGGTCGGCATGGGAATCGTGTTCGACATCGGCAAGAACGCCATGCCCAAGATCATCCAATGCCGGAAATGTCGGAGACGATTCGAACTCGATGTACGGTAAAATCTACGAGCAAACCTTCACTGGCTCAATGTATGGCAGCGGTTCTCACATATTCGCGCTTTGGAGTTACGTTATCGCGCACACCAAACCGGACGCGATGGTGGAACTAAATCCCGATACTCTCTCTCACACCATCGGGGAAGACATAACCCGTGTTGTTGAAGCAATCGAGCATTTCAAATCGCCAGATCCCAGAAGCCGTTCAAAAGAATTTGAGGGTAGGCGTTTAATCCAAAAAGGGGAGTACATCTACTTCGTTCCGCAATATCACAAGTATCACGGGTTTGCTAATGATAAGGAGAGAAGGGAATATTTCGCTCAGAAGAAACGTGAACAACGCCAAAGAGATAAAGAGAGTCAAACAGTTAAGTCAAAAATGTCCAACGGTGTCCAACAATCAGAAGCAGAGTCAGAGAAAGAAACAAAGACAAAAATTAATGGAGAGCACCCTGAGTTTCTTGAAGAACTAAAGCGCAATCCATTCAATACCGGAGTCGATATTGATGGTGAACTGGTTAAGGCTCAAAGGTGGTGTAAAAAGAAAGGCCGACGCTGCACTCAACGATTCTTTACAAAATGGGTAGAACGTGCTGACCGACTTGTGGCGCAACCTTCAAAACCCAAGTCCCAAACACAAGGATGTGTAGATGTCATTCATAGAACAAAAGATGAGGATCAACCGTTGAGCGATGAAAAACGAGTCGAAATTAGCAATCAGCTTAAAAACTTATGCCAACAAATGAAAATGCCATCACCAACACAATGAACCACGAACAACCAGAAAACCCCGTACAGACGAACCTCGAACGCGCATGAGGGTAATTAAGAAAGAGTTAAAACCCAGAACGCAGGTAAATACGTCACACGTAGGCTGCATAGGTGAACTTTTGGTAACCATTGATCTAATGAGACGAGGATATGAGATTTTCAGGGGAATCAGTCCGGCTTGTCGCTGTGATCTGATAGCGATTAAAGAAAAGGTATCGAGACGCATTGAAGTCACGAAGGGTTACAGGCCAACACTTGATAAGACTCTCAAATATCGCCGCCATAACGTTGATAATTACGATGTCATGGCGATTTGGGAAGATGATGGATTGATAACGTATTTACCAGAATTAGAAATACCAAAACCGATCAGCACGGAATCCCACATATGAAATTAGACGTTAAATCCGAAGACATTAAAGACACGACTAGCGCAATAGCCATTCCTGAGAACGACGTAAAGAGCGAGAAGTTTGAATCCAAGCTAGATCCCTACTTCAGTAGTAAGGCTAAAGACAACGATGCTTGGACGAGGCGTTCCAGTATTAAACTCTACGGTCAGTGGACGTAAATCTTTGGATATAAGAGACTTAATTAGATGCAACCATACTTAGACTATGATGATACCATACGAGAATCCAGACGATTACGTTAGCGGGTTTGAACATACCCCATGTTCATTCCACAAGATAGCTCCCGGAGAACCGTACGCTGGCTGTACGTGTTCAGGAAAGTACTACCGACGCAAAGCCACGCCCGAAGAAAGACAAGTGAATATCAAGGCAAGACACGAACGAGAATCCAGAAGAATTGAGGCTTTCAAGGCAATCGGAGTGTTCGGGAACTGCATCAACTGAAACCGACGCCTCAAATCCCTCAACCGTGGACTAGGACTACCGCTCCCAATTAAACCTCAATGAAACCTGAAGAAATTAGGATCGCAATAGCCGAAGCGTGTGGAAAGACTCCTAAATTGGATTGGCAGGTTATGAACCCAGATGAATCGGCTTCATGCTTCTCTGGCAGTGAAATAGAATGCAAGCAATGGTTCTCCGATCATCTTCGCCGCTTTCCAGAATCGAGATACAAAGATTGGCATGTTGGGGCATGGAAGCGTTATCCCGACTACTTGAACGACCTCAACGCCTGCCACGAAATGGAGAAGGTGCTGGCACCAGCCGAACAACACAATTACGGAAATGCGCTTGCGCTTTCAGTTCTAGCACCTGAGCGAGCTTACTTTGCCGAATCAACTGACGATGATCCGAACCTAAACGGATTCGGTCACTTCGCGCTGGCGACAGTTACCGCCGCTCAACGCTGTGAAGAGTTTCTCAAGACAATCGGAAAATGGAATGAATCTTGAATCCCTCTTTCCCCGCGCATCCAAAGCTTTCCTTGAAGCTAACAGTTCGGCATCCGATCCCGTCCTTGAACAGCCTCTTGGGGAAGAACCATTGGCTTTTGACCAAGGAAAAACGGAAAACTCAATCCGCTGTATTCTCAGCTATACGAGCTACCGCTGCCGACTCCTCGATGAAGACAACTGGTGTACGAAGTATTTTACAGACGCTTTGCGATACTGCGGTGCGCTTCCAGATGACACACCGGATAAAGTCACGATCCAAGTCAAACAGGAAAAGGTCGCGCACCGTTCGGAAGAACGGACAGTGATAGAATTGGAGTATCCATGAAGGTATCCTACGCTGATCATCCGTACATTGGGCAAGCTCGGCGTCAATTTCAGATACCGTTGAGTTATTAACATGAATATAAATAACATACCAAACAACCTTCAAATTGAGGATGGAAAGGTCACGATGCTTGATGGCTCTGATCCTACTAAGTATTTAGCAAAATGGATGAGGGACAATAAAATCAGTAATGGGGCTGTCGTGAATGTAACGCTCAGAATAGATTTGTGCCAAATTAGTAACCAACTGTGGGAGCAACGTTATTTGACGCAAGCCGCATAATTCACGTTGCCTCACATCTAAGAACGGTGGAACTCGACTACCGCTAGTAGGGAGACCACTATAACTTGTGGCTAAACTCATCCTTCCGGTTCTGCTGGTACACTTCGTACAGCACCCATAACGCTGCGAGAAGGATCAATAGAAGTCTCATGCGGGTTGAAGTTTGTACGTCGTCCCGTTCACGATTGCTGGAACCCCAGGGAAAATCACGTACTCGATCACGTGTTCATCCACCCCGCCATCCACGGGACTTGGGTTAAGTCCAATAGCTGAAGCACATGCGCAAGAGATTTCACCAAGTTTATGACGTGGCCCAATATCGCCCACAACTGCCGCTGTATGCTTTCCTGTGCGAGCATCGGTCACTTGTGCCATGCATCCCATTACGACGCCTTTAACGCCATTCCTAATCGCTGGTGGGACGACTATGTACCTGTCATTGTCAGCGTTTAGGTTCGGTTTGTAAGTTGTCTCGTCTTGAGCTGTGCGATCCCCGTGATGTGGACCTACCCCGTCACTGTCGATTGCAGCCTTTGAACGCCAATGAACGCTTCCGTCGTCGTGTTCGGTTATCGCTTCGTTTTCGATGGTGGCTATGATTCTCATTCGTACTCAATCTCAGCGTCCTTAACCTTCGATACAATTCGCTCCACCATCCGTAAACATACCCCGCGCCTTCGATATCCTTCCCCTGAATCAGCGATGATTCTGCCCTTACTTTTCAACCGCCAACGCCACTCTTTCTTTTTATCTCTGTACAGAAAGAACTTCATACTGCACGCAGGCTTGCTCACAAAATCACCGTATCTAGGTCCACTGTACGCACAGACATGGCTCATCTATGTTCTGTCGGGGTAGCGTGCTTAACCGAGTTGCCCTCGTTGTTGATGCCTTTAACGAATCCGCACCCACTGAGGATGAGACATGCTAAGATTACGCACCAACGCATTAAGGAGCTTTCGGAGGATCTGGATTGAGGTCGTCCAACTGTTGCGCCACGGCTTGCGCGGCCACCAGTTTATCTACCAACGGTTGCGGAACAACATCGAGACCTTGAATCTCGGCAAGGATTTCCTGTAGGGCTTTGTTTAGTTGCGCTCCAAGCGCGTCCATTTGTGCTGCGTATTCTTCAAACGTCATATTAATTTTCCTTAGTTGAATTAAGACTGCGATTACTGATACGAAAATCAGGAATAAAAGAAAGTTCGTCATTCACTTTTTGCATGTTCCGCAGTTACAAGTGTTGTTCTTGCTCATCACGTTACATTCAATCGTCATGCCGTGTCCCGTAAGAGCTGATGCGCCTGCGGTAGCGGTAGAGAGCAACGCTGTAGATGCAGGCCACAATGAACATGAACACAAAGAGAAGAATGAGAGCATCGGAATTATCCATTTCATCCTACTGCCGTGGCTTTGGGTAGTGGAGGTATTTCGATTTGAAATCCGCCATCCACAACTTTTAGCTTGGCTCCGTTCAGACGATCTAATGCGCCGTGAATGATTCCCCCAAAACGGTTTTCAATATCGGCTGAGATTGGAGCTATCTGTTGTACGATTTGATTAGCGGCACTTTGGGCGTCGGTGATTGATTTCCCTGCCCCTAGAAAATCCAGTAAACTCATTGTCCAGCCGAACCCGTCTCCAGCCCTGTAGCAACATCGTTCACCACTTTCACGATTGCCGCCTGACTCGTTCCGTAATGGGCAATAGCACTTTCCACAGCGTTAATCACTAGCGGAGTCGCAAACGCCACCGCTTGCGGGTACTGATCTTTGATGTTCTGCGGTGTGTACTGGTCTATCAACGCTGAGAGTTGTGCGGGAGTAGGGTTACTCGTGATTGTTCGGAGTCCTGGCGCGTAGCCTTGTAAGAGATTGGCAATCATATGTCGCTGGTTCTCGTCTTTGATTACACTTAGTCCCGTGGAGACCGCAACTGATACCCCGTTTGTAATCAACGCATCGTTCACCCCACTATTACTGCAACCCGATGGCGCGATAGCTAGAGCACCGGCAAAGAGAACCGCGAATATCCCGAACCGTATCAACTGGCGATAGATCATTCTCATATTGAGACTCCCATCACGTTGAACGCCCAAATCACAATGCACACGAGAATGATGAGCGCGAGAATCAGTTTGGCTATTGGAGGAATGGGGTTAATCCACCTTTCAATGCACCACAAAAGACCAGCAATGAGAAGGATTAGGATAAAGATTATTAGTGCGCCAATCAGAATACCGTGAAGTTGGCTGCTTACCGCGAGTAGTGTAATCATGGTTTATATAGTAGGTTTATCTGCAATCGGGCCACTCGGCGCGTGCTCCG
>Ga0070684_100000129_pt1 | contig 49947 bp, 68 predicted proteins | sample KBSC723LmetaG_FD_65653 | JGI IMG/M metagenome (GOLD analysis project Ga0070684, IMG submission 65653) | Corn rhizosphere microbial communities from Kellogg Biological Station, Michigan, USA - KBS C7.2-3L metaG | ecosystem: Host-associated > Plants > Roots > Rhizosphere ...
GAACGACATCTCCTCGTGCTCGGCCATGTGTTCCATGAGCGAGAAGTGGATCGCGGCCGTGGAAAGCTGGTCCTCGAACTTCACCTCCACGGCGTGTTCGAATTGCGCCGTGAGATCGGAAGACTGCGCGAGGAAGCTTGCAGCATTGCCCGCCTTGGCGGAAATCTGTGCAGCTTCGTTCGCGGTGAGGATGCGTTTCACTTCGAACTTGAGAGGCATTGCAGTGTGCTCCAGTTAGGCATGGACAGCACTATTGCCATCCATGTAACGTAGCCTACCACGTTCGAACACCTATACCAAGTGGCACAGGGAAACAAAACATGATAGGGGCGTTATGCACAGCCTGCATCTAACCCGCTAGTAGTTCAGTGAGTTAACTCCCACAAGCAAATGGCATTCCACATCTCAGTTTCCATGTAGCCATTGATCCACAACCAATCCGTCATCTCCCAAGACACGGGATGAATTGGTGCTGGCACTGGGTAGCGTGGCGGACGAACGCCCATTAGATAGCCGATACCTTGCTCGGCAATCTCATACGTCGCATCGCTGGTAATAACTGGGAAGTCTAAACCCCAGCCGTGGTCGATTGTGATCATGTCTATCCCTCACCGTGTCGTGAACGTGTAGCCATCCGCGTTCAGCTTAGCCTTGAAGGCTTCGCTCGCTGCGTGCCATGCCTTGTGAGCATGAGCGTAGGCTTCGCTCTCTGTGTTGAAGAACAGCGGCGTGACATACACGCCATCATCAAACAACACCACGGGTTGAAACGGACCCGTGCCTCTTGTCGTTGGGTAGAACATCATGTCTGCATCCTTTCCCATGCGGGTTAGGTGTAGACTGTGCATAACCTAGCTAGTGCCTTTGTCTGTCCCGTAGTTGAAGGGGGTTGTTGTTTACGCGGCCTTCGGGTTCTTGCCCAAGTATTCGTTGAGCAAGTTCTCGATTGCCACGTTCGACATGAACAGGCTCTTGCCCTCGTCTCGCACCATGACACCAGCCGTGGCATTGTAGGCCACGTCGTGCGTCATGTGCGCGGTATTCGAGAACACATTCATCAGCGCGTCGGCGACATGCTCGGCGTGCTTGGCATCGTAGCACTGCACCATTCCGCGCGTCACCTTGTGTGACCTCGGGATGTGAGTGTCCGGATCGCGCACCGAAAAGCGCGCGGTAACTTGAACGTTGTGGTCCATGGACTATCTCCGTTGTTCGCGGGACAGGCAGGGACACTAGCTAGTCTTGCTACGGACCGTCCACTATTCGGGAGGCGCGCCTATGTCTGTATCGCCGATGCAATCTGATCGTTGCCACGGTGGGGGCCATGACCAAAAGCTATGGTCAAGCTCGTTAACCCCATGCTTTCTCGAAGTCAGCGTCAACGCTTCGCTACTCAGGCTTTCGGCCCTTTCATCCTACGTCTTAGCCTTCGGAGATACCATGCCATCCGGCATGACTAACGGCTGTAGCCTTGCGGCTCGCGCCTTGCCCTTGGTATCCCGCCGGTGGGTTCGTCAAGAGAGGGAAGCCGCAGCTGCCCCGCAACCCATCCGGTATGCCCTTGTCCCATATCCCGATGGTTCCCTCAATCGAATAATTGTATCGTTTGTATCGTCCGTGTATCGTCTGTATCGTGTTACATAATTGTCACAGGTTATTTGTTGTGGCTTCTAGGTAACAGTGGTATCCATACAATATACATAGTAAAGCATTATGTATTAGGTATACCAGTAGAAGCATAATCAATGCTCTATCAATCGTATTAATGGACTGTTATAACGTTACGAGGAGAGAGCCTAGACGTTGTTCAATGGTAAAGGGGTACCAAGGGGGTTGGGGGGTCCAATCAGCCGCATGAATTACACCTAAAATTTATCGGACAATTTTTATTCATCTTCAACAATTCTATCTGAATTACAGTATTTACATCTAGTTGTATCTTCATTACCTGTAAATTGCTTCTCACAAGTATAACAATAATACCAAATAGCACTCATAGCCTACACCTCAAAAATATCGAACATATTTTTCTTCTTTGTTCCAATGTGATGAAACGTCTATCTACCGTATTATTGATTAAATCATGAATATTGAATGTTTCTTCCATTTAAATAGCCTCCCTTTCGCATTCTAAGCCTCACTGGTGCGTTTATTTAGTTGGGGAGCTAGGGTAGGACCGGACAAAGGGAAAATCGTATGTATAAGCCTCCTTTTCGATTTTAGACAACCTCCATTCCAGTTGGTCAATTCTATATGCTAATTCTTGAATATAGGTATCTTTAACTACCCGTTGATGAAAATCTTCCATTATTTAATCTCCAAACCAGTCTTTCAAGGCATAGTATAACCTTGCATAATCTGGTGCACCTAAACTAAATTCTTTTATTACTTCTTCATTTTTATTAATTAACTTAAAGATAACCATTGTTTCATCTTGGTTCCAAGATAAGTCCCAATCATTACCAGAGCTATGGTTCTGTCTCATATATTTGACTTCTCCTATAATAACCTGTTATAATAATAAACATTATTACAACACAATCATTAAGTCAATGCCAGCAATATTAGAAAGATTAGTAAAACAATTACAAGCTAAAGGTAAAAGTAAAGAAACAGCTTTTGCTATAGCTACTTCTGTTTTACAGAAATCTGGTAACCTTAAGAAAGGTACTCAAGAAGCTACTGCTAAAGGTAAACGTAGAGGTGCTATGACACCTTCTGAACGTGCTAAAGATAGAGCTTCTAAACTTAGTGGTAAAGCTAAGTCTTCGTATAATTATAACTCTAAAACAAATAGAGCAACGCTTAAGAAAAGAGCTTAATCAATGGCTAAATATAAAAATAGAGATGTTACTATCCTAGGTGAAGAAACATCCAATACAACTGTCCGCATTGCATATAACAATCCAGATATGTCAGGACAACAGGATATTGTTCCTGCTAATCAAGTTTGGGTAACAGATTCAGAAAAGAAAGATCTTCTGAAAGACCGTAAAGACCGGTTAGATACTAGTACCGATTATCCGGTTATTGGTAAAAACGATCAGGTTACAGTTGCTTTAACTCAACAGGAAGCTATTGAACAACGGAATGCTAAACTTCAAAAAGAAGAGCAACAGAAATGAACCAAGTCTTCCACCTAGCTAAAATCATCTGCTCCGTCGTATTCATCGTTGCAGGCACTGTTTGTTTATTCGTTGATCTGCCATTAGCCCTACCCCTATTCGTAGGTGGTATTGCTTGGACACAGATTCCGGAGTAACCATGGCTGATGACGTAGAAAGCTATTCCCATCTTCAGGGTACCGAAATGGATGTAAAAGACCATCCAGATCGTAATATTCCAGAACCCGACACAGGTCCAATGAGATCTCGTGGTAATGACATGATTCGTCAGAGAGCCTACCCAGGTGCTCAAATTGACTACGGTTATGCACAAGGCGCATTCTCCCGTGGTCTGTCTAAATATGATGGTAAATAATGGCCGAAGGTAAATTAAAGATGGGTTCTAAGAAGGAAGAAGCTCGTGAGAGTAAATCCTTCGAAGCCCGGGAACGTAAGGCTGGTAAACAGCTCAAGATGAAGAAGAAATGAGCTTCAAGTCTGTACAAGCTAAGATAGCTAAGAAGGATGGAGTATCTAAGAAAGCTGCTGGTGCAATACTAGCTAATGCTTCTAGGAAAGCTTCTCCCACTGCTAAGCGAAAGAACCCGGCCCTTAAGAAAGTTAAGGGTTAATGGGCGTCTATACAACCTCTGGTAAGATAAATACAACTACCATCGCCAACAACGTAGCTACCTTCCAAGGTGTCTCCGCTGCTGACGGCGGTATTAATGTTGTCTTAGATTCTTCTGGTAATGGTATCTACCATAAATCAGGTGCTCTGAGAGTTAACTCAGGTTCCGGTACGTCTTATTACGATTCTACTGGAGCTGTCTATAGTAACCATCTAATGGGACCCGGAAGATGACCGAACTAGAAACCCGTTTATCAGAAATCGAAGGCAAGCTAGATTTATTACTATCTGCTTTCGTCACTAACCAGAAATTATATAATGATGTCCTCAAGGGCTTCGACAACGTTGTTAAACAATTAGCAACAGAAAAACCCAAAGAAAGTAAACTAGCTCTTCCGAAGCTACTCACCGTGTAATGGAATCTGTTCACAATGTCTCTGCTGAAGTATACGTAATTGTAGCTGCTGTCTTAACAGGCGCATTTACTGTAGCAGGAACAACCTGGGGTCTTTCTTGGTCTCTCTCCAGACGCTTCTCTGAAATTAAGGGAGAACTCTTTCAACGTATAGAGAAACTCCAAGATAACATCTTAGGTAAATTAGAATATCATGAACGCCACGATGACCGTCGATTCGGTGGACTACGAAACGATCTCTGGGAAATTAGACTTCGAAACGCCGCGAAAGACGGCATCACGCTCAAAGACAGGCGTGAAGAAGAAACCTTCACGTAATCTATCTGATGAACACCAGCAACGTAAGTTACTGGCAGAAGCAGATTTAGAAGAATTTATTAAGTGGGTTCACCCTAAACGTGTACTGGGGGGTATTCACAGAGAAGTAATTAGATGGTGGACACGCTCTGAAGCGAAGAACCATCAACTATTACTCCTTCCGCGCGACCACATGAAGTCTGCGCTAATCGCTTACCGAGTTGCTTGGGAACTAACTAGAGACCCTACGTTAAGAATATTGTTTATCTCCAGTACGTCCAACTTAGCCACCAAACAACTCAAGTTTATTAAAGACATCTTAACCTCCGACAACTACCGGGTCTTCTGGCCCGAGATGGTAGAAAAAGAAGAAGCTAAACGTGAGAAGTGGACTGAACGCGAAATCTCAGTCGATCACCCTGAACGAAAAGCAGAAGCGATCCGAGATCCTTCTATATTCACTGCTGGTCTTACTTCTAACATCGTTGGTCTGCATTGTGACATTAGCATTCTAGATGACGTCGTCGTATCTGGAAATGCCTACACCGAAGATGGTAGATCTAAAGTCAAAGATCAGTATTCTCTTCTGTCGTCCATCGAAACGGTAAACGCTAGAGAATGGGTAGTTGGTACGCGGTATCACCCCAAAGATTTATATAACTCCATCACTGAGATGGAAATAGAAGAATATGATGAACTCGGAAATGTCTGTAAAACAACACCTCTCTTCGAAGTTTTCGGAGATGGTGAAGCGAGTAAAATCGCTGTGGAGTCCCTGGGAGACGGCACCGGCCAATTCCTGTGGCCTCGACAACAGCGTTCGGACGGTAAATGGTTCGGGTTCGACTCCCAAGTTCTGGCTCAAAAGAGAGCACAATACCTTAATAAGGTTCAATTCCGGGCGCAATATTATAACGATCCGCACGACATCGATTCCTCCGCAATCAAGAGAAATCTCTTCCAATACTACGAAACTTCCCATCTCCACCGTAGAAATGGAAGATGGTTCTTCCAGAATGAAAGGTTGAATGTTGTCGCTGCAATTGACTTCGCTTATTCTCTGGGCAAGCGGGCTGATTATACCTCTATTGTTGTGGTTGGTCTCGACGGACGTGGAAATTACTACATCCTCGACATCGATAGATTCAAAACAGATCTAATGGCGGAATACTATAACCGTCTACTAAAACTCTATGAAAAGTGGGGGTTTTTAAAAGTAAGAGCTGAAGTCTCTGTCGCCCAACAAGTAATCGTAAGAGATCTTCGTGAGAACTACATTCGTCGTTACGGACTATCCCTCACAATCGATGAGTATCGTCCCTCTAGATGGCAGGGATCTAAGGACGAGCGTATACAAGCAGTTCTAGAGCCACGGTATTATAATCGACAGATTTGGCACTACCCCGGGGGTAATTGTCAGTCTCTAGAAGAAGAACTAATCTTCACCAATCCACCTCATGATGACATCAAAGATGCCCTCGCTTCCGCAATCGACTTTGCAGTCCCTCCTCTAGATATATTCAAACTAAAGAAAGACAGTGAACCCCATAACTTCAGCTTCCACAGTAAGTTTGGTGGTACAACATAATGCCTGAGACAGTATTAGACCTAGAACAATTTATATCCCCAGATCGCCTGGCCGTAAAAATCACGGAGCACTGGCTCGACTGGGATATGCGGCGTCAGATCTGGAAGAACGATAAAGAAGAAACTCTTCGTTACATCTATGCAACAGACACTACGAAAACAACCAATTCTAAACTTCCTTGGAAGAACAAGACAACAGTTCCTAAGCTCTGTCAGATCATGGACAATCTGTATGCCAACTATACAGCTACCATGTTCCCCCAACGTAAGTGGCTCATCTGGGAAGCAAATGAAAAGGATGCAGATTCTGTAGCTAAGCGTGATGCAATCACCAACTACATGAATTGGGCAATCTCCCAACCGTCCTTTAAACATGAACTAGATAAGATCATCTTGGACTACATCCAATTTGGCAACTGTATTGGTACTGTCGATTGGAAGGATGAACGTATTCAGCAACCTGATGGTTCCACCAAGATGGGATACATCGGTCCGGTTGCTAAACGCATTTCTCCTTTAGACATCGTGATGAACCCCACCGCTGAGGAATTCCCTCGGTCTCCCAAAATCGTCCGTTCCATAGTGAACAAGGGCGAGATCAAGAAGATGTTAGAACGGATGTCTCCCGACGGCATGTCGGATGAATGGCAGGCTCTCTGGGATTACCTCAAAGGAATTCGGAATCTCGCTCAGACTTCCGGTCAGGACTGGGTTCAACGCAATAATCTCTATATGATCGATGGTTTTACATCCTTCCGAGATTACCTCAAATCTAACTACGTGGAAGTCATGACCTTCTACGGAGACATTTATGACGAAGAGAAAGACGAACTGTTAGAGAACTACGTCATCACCGTCGTCGATAGACACAAATTAATCGGTTGCAAACCTAACCCATCCTGGTTTGGAACCCCGCCCATATTCCATGTACCGTGGAGAAAAAAGCAAGACAATCTCTGGGGCATGGGTCCTCTAGATAATCTAATTGGTATGCAATACCGAATGGATCATCTAGAGAATATGAAAGCTGACATCATGGATTTGGTCACATATCCCGTGATCAAAGTCAAAGGATTCGTCGAAGACTTCACTTGGCAACCCGGTGAAAAGATATATACCGATGCTGAGTCGGATGTTGAAGTCGTTCAACCACAAATCAACCTTCAGATTACACTCCAGGAAATTATGAACCTAGAGCGTTTAATGGAAGAGATGGCCGGTGCACCAAAAGAAGCCATGGGCTTCAGAACACCCGGTGAGAAGACCAAATACGAAGTACAATCTCTAGAAAATGCTGCCGCGCGTGTCTTTCAGAACAAGATCAAACAATTTGAAGAGCAGTTCGTAGAACCCCTCTTGAATGCAATGCTTGAACTTGCACGTAGAAACTTAACCGGTTCTACAGTGATCAAGGTATTCGATGACGAGTTTAAAGTGGCTACTTTCCAGAGCCTTACCGTGGAAGATATTACTGGCATTGGTCGTATTAAACCAGTGGCGGCGAGACACTTCGCAGAACAAGCGGAACTAGTTCAGAACTTAACCAGTCTAGCAGCTTCGGGATTGTGGCAGGTTGTTCAACCTCACTTCTCCTCTGTCAAGCTAGCTAAGATCTTCGAAAACATATTTAACTTGGAAGATTACGAAGTGGTCCTCCCCTACATCGCTCTCTCTGAGCAGGCTGAAGCCCAGAAGATGTCCAACACTCTCCAGGAGAATGTTGCCTCCCACGCGCGTACAGCCACCGGTATGGGACACGACTTCGATATGATTCCCCCCACTAATCAGGTTAGACCGAACCAACAAGGACAATAAATGTATATAGATTGGACCAAACATCTAGATACCGACAAAGAAAAAGAAGCTTTCCGCAAACAAATCTCCAGCGCTAAGCCCGTCTTAGATCGTTTAATTGATTTGTTAGCAGAAAGAGAATTAATCCTAGATCGTACCGAAACCAATCCGGAGAGCTTTAATAATCCCAATTGGGCTTATCTCCAAGCTTATAAGAATGGTTATCGTGCAGCGCTAGGCGCAATGTACAAATTAGTAAATCTGGACCAACAGAAAGTACCACAATGACCCAAGACAGTTTACTCTCGGGAGACAATACCGAGACTCCACCTCCCAGTTTCGCAGAAGCTCTAGTCGGCGACAATAAGAAATTCAAAGACGTCGAATCTTTAGCTAAAGGAAAATGGGAATCTGATAAGTTCATTGAATTCAAGAACAAGGAATTCGACGATCTTAAGGCAGAATACCTCCAACTCCGCAAGGAATTGGATTCTAGGGCAAACGTAGAGGAATTGATTGACCGCATGTCAAAGGCCCAACGTAACTCAGATAGCATAAATAACCCTGATGCAAACGTAGAGAAACCGCCCCAATTTGATCCTACCCAGTTAGAATCTCTAGTCGAAACTAAAATCGCCCAGCGAGAGACCCAGCGTCGACAATCCGAGAATTTTAAGGTGGTGCAGGATAAACTTAAGGAAGTGTATGGCAATAATTGGCAGACACACCTTAAGGATCACATGGATCGTTTAGGTCTTGATCCTCAATTCACTGATACTCTGGCTCGCCAACATCCCAATGCGTTCATTCGCACTTTTGGATTAGACCGTCAACAGTCCGGTGAAGATTATCAAGCGCCACCTCAATCCGACCAGTCTTCTGGCTTCAATAAGGACCGTACCAAGCGTACGTGGTCTTATTATCAAGAAATCAAGAAGAGTAAACCGGCTGAGTATTACGATCCTAAAACGCAACTTCAACTGATGAGAGATGCCGAAGCCCTTGGAGATGAATTCAAGGACGGCGACTTTCACAAATCATTCTAAGGAATAAATAGATGGCTTCTGGTTTTACCACTAAAACCAACGAACATCTGATTAGGACAGACATCTGGTCACGCCAGATTAAAGAACTCCTATTAGATGATCTGATGGCCATGCGTTTCGTTCGTACGATTACGGACTTCCCCGACGGTACTACGTTGCATATCCCGTCCCTGGGTGAAGCGGAAACTTCCGACTTCTCCGAAGGACAGGCAGTCAAGTACAACAAGATGGATACAGGTCAATTTACCTTCACCATCTCACAGTACAAATACTCTGCAAATGCTATCTCTGAGAAGTTTAAGCGCGACAGTTTTTACTCGTCTGAGGTTATCTCAGCGTTCCTGCCACGCCAACACCGAGCCCTCATGGAAGCGGTGGAAACACGTATTTTCAATCGAGCAAACGCAGGTCAAACTGCCTCGAACCTAAACACCATCAACGGTGCAAATCACCGTTGGGTTGCTTCTGGTACGAGCAATACAATCGCTCTCAAAGACTTCGCACTCGCGTGGTTCGCCCTTAAAAAGGCTAACGTGCCTATGCGCAACCTTTGTGCCGTTGTCGATCCTTCCGTTGCCTACCAACTGAAGACCCAGGCCAACTTGGTCAACCTCTTGTCACCGAATCCTCAGTGGCAGCAGGCTGTCAGCCAAGATCTGGTCTCTGGCTTCCAGTTCCAGTTCAACGTGTATGGCTTCGACGTGTACGTATCGAACTACCTGCCTGACGGTATCTCTGAAACCGTCAACAGCGTGTCGGTCACCAATGGTGTCGCGAATCTGTTCTTTGCAGCAGTTCCCGGCGACGTGATGCCCTTAATCTTCGCATTCCGTCAACAGCCTACCGTCTACTCGGATTTCAATAAAGATCTCCAGCAGACTGAGTATCTGACCATCATGGAATACGATGCTGCACTGTACCGCCCCGAAAACATGGTCGTTGTCCTCTCGGACAAGACTGCTGTTTCCTAATTAGGAGAATTAACACATGGCTAATACATACTTTGATGGCGATGGTCTTCTCCGTAAGTACGGTACAACGAAGGCTGTCCCTAACTATGCAGGTGAATACAAGACCTATGGTTCGCTGCGTGAAATCGAGGTGAGAATCGATCTGTCTCTTCTGAGTACCTCTACTCAGTTGATCCTCTCAGATCAGGTTTTCTTCCCGAAGGAGCGCGTTGAAGAGGTTGTCATCGAAGTCGAAACCGCAGCCGCATCCAGCGGTTCTGGTACCCTGGACGTTGGTCTGATTCAGACTGACCGTTCTACGGAAATCGATTTCAATGGCTTCATCGCTGCAGAACTCACGTCCGCTCTGAACACGGCCGGTAAAAAGATCATCTATACCAATGGTGTTTCTAAGGCTGGTGCTCTGATCGGCACGACCACAACTAATGTCGGCTATCTCGTTGCCAACGCTAACACTGCTGTTTTCCAAAGCGGCATTGTCTACGTTCGCATTCGATATCGTCCGGACACCCAGTAACAGACGTTGAGGGAGATTCCTTACGGGTCTCCCTCATAGTCCCTTTTAAGGAGATTAAATATGGCTGGTATTGGAAAAGATATCGATCTTGGTGGTAGTACAATCATTTGTAATAACATCAAAGTGGGAGCAACAGCACCGGGTCAAGCGGGTACTGATATTTCCACTACGGAATTAGGCTACATCGATGCAGTTACGGCAGGTACAGTTTCTGCTAGTAAGGCACTCGTTGTGGACGCAAATAAGTCCATCAGCGGATTGGCAAACGAGACGTTCATCGCAGGTACTGCGACGATCGCTCCGATCAATCTGGTGGCTGGAACTAATTTAACTACACCCACAGCAGGCGCTGTTGAGTTTGACGGAAATGCATTTTATGCAACTTCGCAAGCTAGCTCTCGCCAAGTGGTTGATGCTGAACAATACATTATCCAAGCTGCGGACTCCGCTGCCGATAATAACGCCGGTTTAGACTCTTCCTCTGCTGCGGCTGTTTTTACGACAAATAACGGTGCGATCACTCTCGTAGCCGGTAAGACTTATCTCTTCGAAGGTCAGTATCTTCTGACGAATACGGGTACCACGTCTCATACGTGGGCATCTGCATTTGGTGGAACGGCTACGTTCAACGCTGCGGGTACGTCTTATGTTGTTTTCGGTAACTCCGGAACGACTGCAAATACTCCCGCTACTGGCGGATTGACGGGCTTCTTCACGGGGTCTGCTCTCTCCACGGCAGTGGTTACAACTGCAGCTTCTACTTCGGCAACGGAACAGGTCCTGATTAACGTTCAGGGTACTATTTCTGTTAACGCAGGTGGTACGCTGATTCCTCAATTGAAAGCAAGTGTTCGCCCTGGCGCTACTGGTACTCCCGGTGTCGTCCACAAGGCTGGTTCTTTCTTCCGCATCTGGCAGGTCCCGACACTAGGTTCTGTTGGTAATTGGAGCTAAACTAAATGACCAATAAAGCCCACGCATCATTAGTTGGCTCTGAACTACACGAGCCCAAAGGGATCGAAACCGCCACAATTGGGCAGGTTTACGTAGCCAATGGCTCTTCTAGTGGAGCATGGACTACCGTAACAGGTTTAACCTTTACGGGTATGGTCGCAGACTTTCTAACTCCAGTCGCACCTTCGGGTTGGCTGGAGTTGGATGGTTCCGTAATTTCAACAACCACGTATTCAGCTCTATTCAATGCTGTGTCAATCCAAGGTGCCGGCAACAGAACCGGCGGCTTAGCAGTAATCACGGGTTTGCCTACTACCACGGGCATGAAGGTGGGTTACAAGATCTTTGGAACAGGCATCACAGCGGGTACTACAATCTTATCTGTCGATAGTTCGACGCAGGTTACTATGTCTGCGAATGCTACTTCGACAGGCAACGCTACTGTTTTTGTCTCTCCATGGGCAATGGGCTCAGGGACATTCACTCTTCCTGACGTTACATCATCTGGTCGATATCGACGCTCACGATACTCTGGGGCGAACATTGGTCTAGTTCAGGGGGATCAGCTTCAGGCTCACGCCCACAACTACTCAGGTACAACTGGTGGGGATTCCGGACACTACCATGCAGGTACAACTGGCTCGGAAAATCAAGACCATACACACACTGTTCCTAATACGCTAGCGGGGGGACACAATGCAGCCTTTGGTCCAGGTGTTTCGTCTGGTGAATCTACTACTACAACATCTAATGGACAAAGTAATAATCATAACCACAACTTCCAAACAGGTTTAGCTGTTATAGATCACTTTCACGGATACTCAGGTACAACTGGTGCAACCGGAGGATCTGATCACAATGCTGAAAACCGTCCAGTTTCCCTTGTTCTAATGACTTGTGTGAAAACCTAATGAGTAAAATATCCCTCAGCTCTGTCTCTAATATCTCCAACGAGACGACGTATAATTCCACCATCAATACCAATAATGCAACTCTAGTTTCTGCATTTGACAACACTCTATCGAGAGACGGTACAGCTCCAAATCAGATGCTCTCTGATTTTGACATGAACTCTTACCGGATCTTGAACTTGCCCGATGCTCTCAGTGCACAAGAACCGGTTACCTTCTCACAGTTCGAAGATGCCATTGAAGCTTTGGATGACGGAGGCGTCATTGATGCTTCCTTTGTTACGTTATCTACTAATGCGACTTTGCAGAACGAACGTGTTCTCGAGGCTGGTCTTAACTTAGGCCTCTCAGATAATGGAGCTGGAAGCACTGTCTCGATTAGTGTTACTGACCCAGAACTGAATGCTATTGCTAGTGTTACTTCAGCCGCTGACCAAGTTCCTTATTTTACAGGCTCCGGTACGGCCGATGTTACTACTCTTTCGTCTTTCGGAAGAACACTTATTGATGATGCCAGTGCCTCAGCTGCGCGTACAACGCTCGGCACTGTGATTGGAACTGACGTTCAAGCCTTCGATTCTGACTTATCTGCTCTCGCAGCTACAGCTTCGACTGGCTTATATACGATTACTGGAACAGGTACCTCAACAACTAGAACCTTAACTGGTCCTGCGGCAGGTATTTCTGTGAGCAATGGTAGTGGTGTTTCTGGCAATCCTACGCTTGCTCTTGCTAATGATCTATCTGCTCTTGAAGGTTTGGCATCGACTGGCTTAGCTGCTAGGACGACCACAGACACTTGGGCACAGAGGACTGTTACGGGGACGTCGAATGAAATCACAGTCACTAATGGGGATGGTGTTAGTGGGAACCCTACTCTCTCTATTCCCACATCTGTTACCTTTACTGGTAAGACTGTTACAGGGGGGACATACACATCTCCCACCATAAACACACCTACCCTTACTGTTAATGATAATGCGCTGACCATTCAGGATGATGGTGACAGCACTAAAAAGCTTGCCTTCCAAGTATCTGGTGTGACTACCGGTAATACTAGAACTCTTACAGTTCCGAATGCTTCGGGAACTATTGATCTTCAAGATAATACGGCTACCTTAACCAACAAAACGATCTCTGGCTCAAGCAATACACTTAGTAACGTTGCTCTATCTTCTCTTGCCACCCAAGGTGCCTACACCTTTGTGGGAAACAATACAGGTTCTTCTGCAGCTCCAACTGCCGTTGATATCGCTGCATTAACTTCTAAAGCATCTCCAGCAAGTACGGACTTAATCATGCTTTCAGATCAGGCGGCTTCGGGTGCTTGGAAGAAAGCTACAGTATCTTCGGTTGCATCCGCTGGTTCAGTCTCGTCTATTGCGGGTAATACTGGAGCTTTTACGCTCTCTAATGGAATTACTAACAGCACTAACGATATCCGATTAGCAACTATTGCTACTGGAAATATGTTGGCTAATAAATCTGGTTCTACTGCTGTGCCTACTGCAACAGCTTTACCAGTTTTTGCTTCTCAGGCATTTACAGCTTCAGGAACATTTACGACACCTTCTAACAGCACTTCAGCTACTGTTTATCACTATCGCGCTCAAGCGGCTGGTGGTGGTGGCGGCGGGTCTAACGCTACAAACGCTACCGCTGGTGGCGGAGGTGCGGGAGGCTACGATGAAGGTTACTTCTCCGGGTTAGCCGCAAATACAGCAATCACTATTACTTTTAGTGCAGCCGGTGGTGCTGGTGGTAATACCGGTGGTACCGGCACTGCAGGAGGCAATATCACCATCGGTTTCTCGGGTGTTGGCATGACCAATGACCGTGTGATCAACGGTGGTGGCGGAGGTCTTGGGTCAGTTTCTTCGAGTACTCCAAAGTCTGGCGGCACAGGCGGAACGGTTACAGGTACTCCTATAGGCAGCTGGACATCGCTAATTAGCCAGCAAGGAGGTAATGGTGAAAGCAGCGGTATTGCTACTTTCGGAGGCAACGGCGCGGCATCTTACTATGGTGGAGGCGGTGTATTTGGTGAGATTGGATTAATCGGCCCAGGAACATCAGCTACTGCACGAGGTGCAGGCGGCGGCGGGGGTGTCGACGTTAACGGTTCCGGAGGTTCTGGTGCAGCCGGCGTCTTAATCTTCGATTGGGTTCTCTGATGAAATATACACTTCTAGATTTAACTCAAAACGTCCTGTCTTCAATGGACTCTGATGAGATCAATAGTATCAACGATACTGTCGAGTCTCAGCAGGTAGTCAAGATTATTAAGACCGTCTATGATGATATTATCGCCCGTAGTGATTTGCCCTTTCACAAGGCTTTCTTTAATCTGATTCCTTCAGGCGATAGTACAAAACCAACTCTAATGACGAAACCAGACAATATTACACATATTGACTGGCTCAAGTATAATACAATTAAGTTAGGCGATACCGTACCTAATTGGCATACTTTGGATTACTTATCTCCGGAAGATTTCATCGATCGTGTACAGAATTTTAATACTGTAGATATAACGATCGGAACAATGACGATCACGGCAAACGGTTTTACCGTTTCTCTGAACTATTACAATAACGCCGGTCCCAATTATTATACAGCTTTCGACGACAATACAATCATCTTCGATGGTTATGATTCCGAGGTAGACAGCACTCTTCAGAGTATAAAAACAATCGGCTCAGGAACACGCAATCTAGTGTGGAATGAGATTGACGGTTTTGTCCCTGAACTGCAAGCAGATCAATTCGCACTTCTTTTAAACGAAGCTAAATCTCTAGCCTGGGCGGAACTCAAACAAGCTCAACATCCTAAGGCTGAACGAACAGCTCAGAAGAACTGGGTTCACCTAGCTAAGAATAGAGTTCACATCCCGCGTGGAGAAGGCTCTTCGGGCAACCACATAATAAACCAACCCCCTCATTTTGGTCGTAAACCTTAATGCCGCAACAGCCTCAATTTGCAATTGAGAATAATTTCACCCAGGGGCTAATTACCACTGCCACTGGGTTAAATTTTCCCCCTAATGCCTGTACAGAAACGTTCAACTGTGAATTCGGTTGGGACGGCTCTGTCACTAGACGTTTGGGGTTTGACTTTGAGACTGCGTACCAAACTAAGACGATAGATCGTGCAAATAAGGCTATAAACACCTATCTATGGAGAAACGTCGCGGGTAACGGTGATACAACTCTCGCAGTTCTTCAAGTTGGTCTGACGATCTACTTCTTCGAAATTATTGCGAACCAAAGTTTTTCTTCAGGTCAAGTTTCTTCTACCGTAACCCTAACTTCAGTTGGTGGAACTAATCCAGAGATATATGACTGTGATTTCTCCGATGGTAATGGTCTTCTGTTCATCACACACCCCTTCTGTGATCCAGTGCGTGTCGCTTATGACATAAGTACTCACACAGCAACGGGAACTTCTATTAGTTTAATGATTCGGGATTTGTCCGGGTCTAATGCAGATCCGTATGACATTGTCACACGACCCACTTCAACCTTTGCCGGGCTAAACCAAGATCATCTATATAACCTCTATAATCAAGGTTGGAGCGTCTCCAATCTAACTGCGTGGGATACCGCACAAACGTCCATGCCATCCAATGCAGATGTTATGTGGCAATTTGTAGATAGCTCCAATAACTTCGATGCTTCTACAGCTTCAATTAATCGAGTTACTGCAGGTAATACCCCAGCTCCTAAAGGGCACTGGATTTATGGATTATTTAGTCAAGATAGAAATGCGATCAGCGGATTAACTACAGTTACCAATGACATAAATCCAGGAACAGTGCGTCCGGCTACTTCAGCTTTCTTTGCCGGCCGAATATTTTATGCTGGTATTTCAGCGTCTGGATATAACTCCAACATTTACTTCTCTCAAATTGTAGAAAATGTAAATCAGTACGGGTATTGTTATCAACAAAATGATCCTACTGCTCAAGACTTGTTTGATCTATTACCAACAGACGGTGGAGTAATTTCCCTACCAGAAGCAGGTACCATTCATAAGATGGTCTCCATACCTGGTGGTTTAACAGTTCACGCCGATAATGGTACTTGGTTCATTGCAGGTTCCAGTGGAATTGGTTTCTTAGCGACGGATTATACTGTACAGAAGATTTCCACTTTCCCCACTCTGAGCGCGTCTTCTTTTGTCATTGTCAATGGAATGCCCGTATGGTGGAATTCTACCGGTATCTATTCCCTTCTACCCGGTGGTAATAATGCACCGTCATCTTCGAATGACATCATTTCACAAGGTGGTTTGCCAACAGTTAAATCACTGACAGATAGCACAATATGGGCATTCTTCCAGGAAATACCTCTGGCCTCTAAACGTAAGGCTCGTGGTATTTACCATTACAACGACCGTCACATACGTTGGATCTACAAAACTACGGATACTAACGACGTTACGGCAGCCCATGAATTTGATGCAGTTCTTAATTTCAATACCATCACAGGTGCTTTCTATCCCTGGACAGTCGATAATAGTAATGTAACCATTAATGGAATTATCATCTCAGATTTAATCTCGGGTAATGTTTCTGTTAATAATGTCGTAGACAGCGGTTCTAATAATATAGTGGACAGCTCAGGCAATCAAATCATTGTATTTGAAACAACCGCTACCAATCAAATCCCCTTCGATAAGTATATAGTCTCTTATAAGAACGGTGGAACTTATAACTTTACCTTTGCAAGTAAAATTAACGCCAGCTACATTGATTGGTTCACTTACGATCTAGCTGGGGTAAACTTTGACAGTTTTCTAGTCACAGGATATAAGATAGTTGGTGGTGCTATACGACGTGCCCAGAATAACTGGGTTAGAATATTCACTGCTATGGATACCGACGATCAAGAATACTTCTTCCAGGGTATTTGGGATTACGCAATAACAGGTGCCGGAACTGGACGTTGGTCTTCTAAACAGCATATAATACACACTGATACAAATTACTCCACCGTTAGTAAAAGATTGAAAATTAGAGGTCACGGTTTGGTCTTCCAATATAAACTTTCTTCTATCGATGGAAAACCATTTACAATCGTTGGCTGGTCCAGACTGGATACAGTTAACAATCTCCCATAACAAGAAAGAAAATACATGACCGTATTTATACAAAAAGCAATTGATAACATACCAATGTTAGTGCAGGATCTTCAGATCACGAAGGCTCAAGCCGCAGGTATCTTTGGAAATATCGGAACAGAAACAGGCGGTTTTTCAGCCCTGCAAGAGCGTTCCCCAAAAGCAGGTAAAGGCGGCTACGGCTGGTTCCAGTGGACAGGACCCCGTCGTACCAAATACATCAATTGGTGCAAACTCCACAATTACGACCCTGCTTCAGATATTGCAAATTATAATTACATTGTCTTTGAAACTAAAGGTGACCAAGCAGCTAGTTTGCTTGCTCTACGTAAGACAACTACGGTTGAAGCAGCAACCAAGTCTTTCATGCAGACCAATCTTCGTCCTGGTGTTCCCAACTTGAATTCACGCATTGGATATGCCAAACAAGCATTCGCTGCAGTTCAAGGTGACAGCATCGCCCAGAAGAAAACCTCTACAATTGCAGTAGCAACAGGTGGTGCCATCGCTACTGGCGCAATTGCTGCCGATCACATTTCTACTCACTCCTACCAAGCGTGGGCGTGGATTGCTGCAGGCGCCCTAGTCGTTATCGCTGCAGGTTGGTGGCTCATTCACAGGTTCCACAAAAATGAAACGACTAATTCTCTGAAAGGTTCTAAATAACATGTGGCAATGGATTAAAGACGAATGGATGTCTTTCGAAACCTGGGTTCACTCATGGTTCCCCGGTTTAAAGACACGCATCACATCAGCCTTAGGCGCTGTTGGTAGCGTAGCTATCGTTCTTCAACAGTTTGTTACCGGCCTCCCAGTTACGAAGTGGATTTCAGCAGAACTCTTGCAAGGAGTTACCTTAGCTTTGTTTTGTCTGTCTTTCTGGTTCTCTAACATGGGTACCCGTGTAGAAAACTACGAAAAGCAACAGTAATGGGCTTTCTAACATTCCTTCTCCAAGGAATACCTGTTGTTGGTAAGTTGGTGGATGCGTTCACCAACTACACCAATAAGAAAATGGATACCGAGTTAGAGAAGTACAAGGTCGATGGACAAGTCGATCTGGGGGCCATTCAAGCTCGTGCAATTCTAGCAGCCCAGATGAAAGATGACCCCGCCACCAAATTTGGACGCTGGCTATTTATCCTACCGACTGGTGTACTCTACACCCTAACAATATTAGATTCCATTACGTCTTTCCACGGACACTTCTCAACCTTGGAAATTCCACAGTGGATGCAATACATGCCCTATGCCGTAGTTGCGTACCTATTCGTAACAGCATGGCGCGGAAACTATAAAGGACAGTGATGACCGATACTCTGACCCATTTCATTCCCAATGAGACAAACATTCGGAATGATGAAGTAATTCTAGTGATTAAACCCAGGGATGGAGAGAAGGCTCTCTCATCTACAGGTCTAGTCGATACTCGAATATTTACCGGGAAGAATAACGTTAAACTCGTCAAGGACCCGCAGTTTGGTCACTGGCGCATCAAGTATGACTTCGGAGCAGTTCCCCCAGTCTTCAACCAACAGTTTACTAGCTTCCCCAAAGCCCTGGCATTTGCTAAGGAATACTTTGCTACCCGTAACTGTGAAATAGTAGAGGTGAAAGATTGATGGTTAGAATTGCAACCACAGACGACAAAGACCTAGTCTACTCTCTAGCAATGAAGTTTGCTGAGAGTTCCCCATATGCCGAATATGTAGATGAAACTAAAATTCGTCGGGTCATTGATCACTATCAAGCAGATATGCATTCAATCATCTTTCTTTATGATGATATTGGAATGTTAGCTGCTACCATTACTCCCTTTACCTTTGGTGTAGTGAATATGGGTGTTGAAACTGCATGGTGGGTTGAACCTGGCTATCGAGGTAAGCTCGCTGGTAAGGAACTCTTGGATGCTTTTGAACAGTGGGCACAAGCTTGCGGCTGTAGCTTAGCTGTCGTCTCCTGTTTAGATAAGCAAGTTAGTAAGTACCTAGAAAAACGAGGCTACACCCTCAAAGAAAGTGGATACTTGAAAGTCTTCTGATGGCTGCAATTACCGGTGCTATATTAGCTGCTACTGCTGTTGCCGGCCTAGGCATGCAAGCCTATGGCATGTCTCAACAAAAGGCTGGTTACGATACTCAAGCTGCCGCTGCCCAAGGACAGGCGCAGGGTGCTGGTATTCAAGCTCAAGGTGCCCAGCAGGAAGCTGCAGGTGCACAGGTACAAGTCCAGGGTGCTGGTCTTCAGAACCAAGCGACTAAAGCTATTACTCAGCTTCAATTCGCTAATGAGGCCCAGAATCAAACGGCTATGGAGTTGGATGCGAGGCGTCAAGAACTCCAGATAGTTCGCCACCAACAGGTAGCCCGTGCAACAGCTTTGGCTACAGGCGTGGGACAAACCGGACAATCAGCTAGAGGCAGTTCTGCAATAGCAGGCGGCTATGGCCAGATTTCCGGAGAATCCACAACCAATATGTTGGGCGTACAACAAAATCTTGACATCGGACGCGCAATCTTCGGTAACAATGCTGGTATCTCCCAACAGCAATTAAACTACGCTGCTGGTGGAGATGTCATCAATCAAGGTCAAGGCATGATCGCCGAAGGTCAGGGTACTATAGCGCGTGGTGCAGGTGTCATTGCTCAATACGGTGGACAAGCCGCACTAGGTCAAGCCCAAGCTGGTTTAGGTGCAGGTTACATGGGGTTAGGCGGTTCTATTGCCGGCTCCGCAGGAACCTTCGCTAATCTCTCCACTAATATCTTCGGACGTACCGGACAAACAACCAATACTCTATCTGGTTGGTACGGGGGTTCTACTTCTTCTTACACTAACAACGGAGCCTTTGGTCTCTACTAATGGATCCTACCCTATCTTCCACCGAACCTAATCCGGCTCTTAATCAAGCTCCCATCCCCATTGATGCCTCGGTCTCCCCGGGGTTAGACCCCGTTTCCATTGACACACAAACTTTGGGCAATGCGCCTATGTCCGCTGAACTAGCGGCCGCGCGGGCATTCAAGTATAAATTTGCTATCCCCAATCTCCCTAAATCCTACGATGATCTATACAACTCTCTAGTCAATGGTGGAGATGCTAACGAACGTGAACAGGCGGCTGCACAGCAGAGTCAACAGGCTGCTGCAGACAAAGCCAATTCTATTTCCCAAATTGCTGCTGGACCATTAACTCCGCAGAAGCAAATTCAACTAGCAGGTTTGCTAAATAAAGATACTCAAGTAGATCCTAGATCTGTCTTCGAAGAGAACTTTGCTAAGCAATTCATGCGCGGTATCTACACAGCTCAAGCGGCTATGCCCGATACCTTCATGGACCAGGCTAGACAAGAGATCCCCAACTTTACAGATGATAAAGTTGCCCAAGGTACCGGTCTGGTCGCCAAGAGTCAATTCCTTCTCTCTCAAATTCAAGATGCTCAGGAAGAGTTAAAGAAACAATCCTGGCCAGGTTTTGGTCTGGACATTGCCAAGACATTCGTCCCCGGGTTCACCAGCGCTAAGATGCGTGGTAACATCCCGGGCGTAGACTTTCTCTCCGGAACTCTTGGTGATAACTTAGAGAAGCAAGGTTCTACTGCCTTCCACCTTCCGTTCGATCAGTTTAAACAAGCTATTACCAATACTGCCCAGAATATGAACCCTTCCATGCGTCTGCAGTGGTTGACCGCTATGTACGGCCAGTCCACCACAGATGCTACGATGAACTCTATTCTAGAGGCCTTTGACTTAGCCTCTCTCCCCGGAACAGCGAGTTCTGTCTTCAAGGTAACTCGCGTAGGAGCATCCATTGCTGTAGCCGATAATGTTCTGGGAGCAGTTAAGGGGATGATCAAAGCTACTGCTGCCCCTGAAGTTACTAAAGCTACTGTAGCTGAGGCTGCAGGTGACCTCAAAACAGCGGCGGTTCAAAAAGCTGCGTCTAATATGGTCTTGCGCCAAAAACCCAGCTATTGGGTGGACCAAACTAGAGAAGGACTAGAAAACCTCCCCATTGCTATGCGGCAAGATCTAGTGGATGTTAAGTCGAGTCCCGGTTCCCTGGTTCAAGAAGGTGTACGGCGCATTGAAGACCAGGCCCTCCAAACTGAGAATGGTTTGATGGCGCTGTTGCAAAATAAAAACAATATTCAGATGCTACCTGAAGATGCTCTGAAAACTATTCAAAGTCAGATCTTAGAGCAAGATTACGCGGGTATTCGTAACTCTCAGGTTAATGGCGAGCTCAAGTATAATCAATTAACTAATACTTATGAATGGCGTGCAATCGTTCTAAAACCCGGAAATGAACTATTTAGGAGCCCTGAAGTTGCTAAAAATTATGCCATTCGTAATGGTCTTTCTGATCATGTCGTCACACCTTCACGACAAGGCATCGGATGGTATCTTTCAATACAGAAACCTCTCGATCAGTTTTCCGATATTGTCCGGGACACCACTATTGACGCTGATCTGTGGAAGTCTCCTATTTCAGCCGTAGATCGGTTCACCCCTCTGAACTGGATTAGAACTGCCGAAGATACCATGGCGCAAGCTCAAAAGAGCAATCGCCACGTAGCTACTTATAGTCCGGGTAAACTCTATGAAGTAATGAAACCCCTGTTCGACACTGTTCGTGAGAACGTGGGGCGTAGAACAGGAAGTACCTCCTATCTAGATAAGAAATCTGGTCAGATGTTGCCGGTCTCTAACAATCAAATTAGGAAGGACTGGAACCGTGTTGTTATGTGGGCCAGGGATCAAAGAGATGCCGATGGCAAAATGGGGATGTTCTTTAAGAACCCTGAAGAGCTCCAGGCTGGCTACTTGCAAACTGTAAAACGGCTTCCTTCTGAGAATGAGCAGGTAGCCTATTTCGCTTGGAAACAAGCGGTTGAGTCTGACCGTGTTCTACGCAACGTAGCCGTTCGTAGGAACATGGAACGCTTGGGAACCAAACAATATCAAATTACTTCCGTGGGCCCAGATGGCCGTAAGACCACTAAGTGGTTCAACGGAGTAGTCAGAGATGCTAAGGTTCCTGGTGGTGATGGAAATACCATCGCCGTAGTTGATCCGGAATTAGGGCAGGAATTCACTAAACGTACTGGTGAAATGAACCCTGCTGAATACAAACAACTCGCAGATCGCATTAAGAATGGTCATCAAGTAATTGAAATCTACGATACTGAGTCGCGTCCTCTGAAGGATTTTGGTTCTCTCAAGAATGAGAAGATCCGCTATGTCTTGGCTAGGAATGTAGAGTCCAAACCGCTAGATTGGGATCAAGTTCCCCGTCGAGGTGGCGGACACTTTATCTACGATTATGACCATTACCTTAAACAAGCTAATATTGTTGAAGAGACCATTAACGGTAAAGTTATTCATCATTACGAAGGGGATAATACAATTGCTTCCCTCTTCAATAGAGCTGAAGGGATAAAGTTAGTTAAACCTCTGAATCAAATTAGAGAGTTGATTAAAGCTGATAAAATAGCCGAAGCCAAAGCTTTATCTGAATCGACGATGCCCCGAGATGCCCAAGAAATTATTGACTGGTTTAAAGGATACCCCAAAGAAGATGGCACCTTCCAACCTCCGCGTCTCAACCTCAATGAAGAAATCAGAGTTGTCCCGCATGACAGATATATCGCAGACTTGGACAGTTCCCTCCGCGATAAATACCCTAACTCCTTCCGCGACGGAACCAAACAGGGATCCTTGGCACGTCAATTCCAAGTCCAGTTCACGGGGGAGCGGGATGTCGATCATCTATTTACTGCTCGCGACGTGGGCACTAGAGCTTCTCCTGTCTTTAATTTAGAACCTGCTACTATGCTGGATCCTCTTCCTGCTCTGCAACGTGGGTTAAGTAAGGTTATCAATCAGACTTGGATGGACGACTATAAGTTCTTCTCTGTCCAACAGTGGCTGCAAGAAGCTGCGCCTTTCTTGAAGGTACGTAACCAGAGTGAAATCTGGCACGCTCCCTTCTGGCATTTCCACAATCCTGAATGGTTGAAAGGTGCAGATACCGCTGGTAAGTATGCACGTATTTCAGATCAAACCGGAGAAATGCTCCCCGGTACCTTCTCCAATCTAATGGCTAATCGCTTTAAGATTAACCAATTGATTGGTACTCCCAATGCCTTCAACAGTTTCATCCACGCAGGTACTCAACTTCTAGCTGACTCCGCCTATAGTAAGTTTGGACCAACCGGGTTAAAACTGACCCCTCCGTGGTTGTTAGGTTGGTTGAGAGATCCGTTCTCCTTTGTTAGAGCCCTAACCTTCCACGAGAAACTGGGACTATTCAATATCCCTCAATTCTTTGTGCAGAGTCAGACCTACGCCAATATCTGGGCTATCGCAGGTGCCAAGCACGCTGCGCCCGGTACCTTTGGAGCCATGCTACACGTTTGGAGTCGTCTGAATAACTCTGAAGAAATATTAGATCACCTGGATAATCTAGCCACTAAGTTCGGTTGGAAACCCGGTCAATGGAGAGAAGCTCAGCAATCCTATATCAATAGTGGCTTCCACAAAGTTGGAGGTGAGAGTATCATGAGAGATGATCCACTCTCGCAACACTTCGTTACGAATGGTGTCCAGAAATTCCTAGACTGGGGTACAACCTTCTTTACACTCGGTGACCAGAACTCACGTAATGGTGCGTGGTATACAGCCTACCGAGAATTCCGTGCTAAGAACCCCCTGGGTAAACTAGATAATGAAGCTCGTCAGTGGATCTTAGATCGCGCAGACCTCTTGAACAATAATATGTCCAGAGCTTCTGCTTCTATGCTTCACACAGGACCTATGTCGTTAACCTCTCAGTTCTTGTCTTATCAAATTAGAACTGCCGAGGTATTGATGAGCAATCGTTTGACAGCGATTGAGAAAGGTCGCTTGGTTGCCTATAACGCAATGTTATACGGTGTTCCAATGTCTGCCGCTATGATGCCTCTGGGAGATGATATTCCCGGTTTCCCCGTTGGAAAAATAATTCGTCAGAATATGATGCGTAATGGTTTTGTGGTGGGAGATAACTGGTGGAAATCAGTTCTAACCTTCGGTATTCCAGCCGCTATATCTGCAATGATATCGGGGACTAGTAAAGATCCAAACTTTGGACAGAACTTAATTGAACGTATGCGCACAGGATCTTGGCAGAATTTCGGTGGTCGTTACGGCAACGCTGGATTCGACCTAAATCAAAATGGTGATCAACCTTGGTATAAGTTTATCCTGGGTGCGTCCAGTTCTACCATTTTCAATTTCTGGGATGCTATGTCTCCTTTTCAGAGGTTCATGGCTTATCGAATGGGTGGCGGAGAACCCTTCAAACTTAAAGAAGAGCACTTCCTAAAACCTCTGGAAGAGGCTACTGCCTTTAAATCTACCCGACGTCTACAGATAGCTCTGGCCACAGGTAACTGGGTCAATTCTAACAAGCAGATCATGGAAAATGATGTTTCTCCTCTGAGAGCATCTCTCCAATCTCTATTGGGCACTCAAGATCAACGCGTAGCCGATATTCACGACTATCGAGATATTAAAAAGGGTGAAGAAGAGAATTTCAAATGGGCTGAGCAGAAGTTCAAGGAAGAGTACAGACAACATCTCCTAACAGCTAAGGATAATCCTGAAGTATCTTTGGATCACTATAACAATGCTGAATCTTACTTAGCTTCTGTAGGATATCCAAGAGATAAGCTTCCAGCCTTGAAAGCTGCCGCAGATCGGGAGTGGAGACCTCTGGTAGAGGCTGTTCCAGACAGTTTCTATAATAAGAATGTTCCCACCAAGAATAAGCTTTTAGGTGTCACCACAAATTCTAATGTGGAAGGAACCATGCAAAATGCCTGGGAAAGTTACATGAAAATTCAAGCTGAAAGAAAACAATTAAATGGCCCAGTTCAACCCTAACGTCCCCCAAACGAATGACCCAGACTACCGTCGATACTCCCATCCTATAGATAGACCGGAGTCAGACAAGTCTGCTGTCTACCAAGGTGAGGTTGGTAAATTCTCTGGTGAATCTGCTGAATATGCAGGTAAACAGGTTGGCTATGACTACCAGTCTCAGGCTGCTTCTCTGCAAGGTGAAGGGAAGATGCTCTCCGATGCGGGAGAGATCTTCGGTACTGCTGTCCGTGCTGGCGATGCCTATGTCAAGAAGAACATCGATGACACTGTCTATGACCGTGCTTCTGCTACCCGTGATTATTACACTGCACAACTGCAGAATAGTCCGCTCTCTCAAATAGGTCACCCGGGACAACTTCTGCCCCAGAGCCCTACCAATGCTTCTACTGAAGGTGGTGGACAGAGAGATTCTAATACACCTACGTCTGGACCCTCCGGGGCTCCCATGAGTCTATTGCCTGCGGATGCTCCCATTCCCACGGCAGTAGCCAGTGCTTCCGACGATGCGTCTACCCTTCTAGCTGCCCGTATGAATGGTAAACTGTCTGAAACAGATTACTGGATGCGTCAGAACAATCTGGCTAAGGATCTACGTAATCAATACCCGGGGTACAAAGAATACATCGACCAACAGTTCGAGAAGGTTACTGGAGTTAACCCTGCCAATGCAGTGGTTAAGTCTCTGATCTCCGATATCAACTCCAATTTGATGAATAACCGTTCCCTTACCCAACACGTAATGAACGAACTCTCTAACTCCAACATTCCCAATGCCGATGTCTATTGGCGAGCTCTCCGTGACGGTAGGATGGACCCAGCCGATGCTGTGTCTTTCTTGAACAAAAGTAATTTCTTCAAGTATAAACTTGAAGTTATGAAGGCTACTAATGAAACTGAAGCTGCCGGTCAGGCTATGAGTGAGCGTGAAGCTACCAATGCCTTGAACCATATTGGTCCCAGTGTCATCGATAATTACGTCTCCACAGTTGCTGCTGAGTCTGGCTTAGGTACTACTAAGAACATGGGCGAACTGGTTAGAAAAGCTATGAGTGGTGAAATCCAAATCACCGATGACCAAGCACACGGCATGATGCAGTCTCTTCAGGCCCGACGTTCCGCCGTTGCTCAGGCCATGTGGAATTCCGCTGTTCAAGCGGGTATGGTCGAACGTATGGGAGGTGCAGATAAACTGAAGAAACTCATTGAAGATCAGATGGTCCCCTTCGACCAAATTGCCTCGCAGATTGGTAATAAAGAATGGGGCTTAATGTACACAAATATGAACCGTGTCAAAGCAATCACTGAAGATACCGGTATGGGTATGTTTCAAGATAAAGATACTGGACTGTGGAACCGTGTTCTTGCCGCTTCTAATAAAACCTTTGGTAATCAAGTGTCTAATTCGTTTATGACCGCACTTCAGTCTAAAGGTTACAACAGTGGTATGTACAAGATGCTAGCTGATGAAACCTTCAAGAATATGGCTAACTCTCCTGATATGCGGACATCTAGTGTTCCCGGTCTGAAATCAGACAATACGCCTTATACCATTGGTGATTCTGTCGATACCATGAGGAAAGCTGGCGTAGCTGGAGACACACCCCAGGGTAAACAAGCTTTTGCCGACATTACCAATCTTCCCTTACGAATAATGGATCCCAAGGTTCCTGACGCAGGTAAGATTGCCCTAATCCGATCTGCCTTTGATCCCAGTAATATAGACTTCATCGGAAAGATCATGGACTCTGGTGTCGACTCCAAGGGACGTGCCATACGTGGTAAGTATGAGCTGTTCTCCGACTGGACATCTCCCAATATGACTAAGGAGATTCGTCGTCTGGATCAGCAGAACCCCGGTAAGGGTCTGTGGAATGACTATAAAGATTGGGCCGAGACGACCTTCGGCAGAACCCTCTTCTCTAAACAGATTAACGATCTAAAGCCCTTACAAGATCGTGAAAACATTCAGATCCGGTATCATCCTGCCAATGGCGATAACCCTCCTCAATTTGAACTAACTAAACTTCCCTTTGGTGATAAAGGTTTGGATACCATCCACCAGCGTATGTTGGGTGGTGAGATAGCCGGATGGAACCAAGGCCAGGATACCATCAAAGGATTGAACTCTGGTCTCCGATCTATGGCGGCTATTGCTAAGTCTGAAGGCAAAGACCCAGACGCTTATGTCCTCAACCAGCTGGTCCAACGTGGCTTCGATCCCACCGCCGGTAAACGCCCCGTCGGTGACATTGTCAATATGCTAGGCGAAGCAGTTAAGCAGTCTCGTGATGTTCCCATTTCAGCTAAGCCTTCTACTAAAGGGGAGATAACTGATAAAGCCCTCCCCTATAATGAAGAGAACGCCCCCAGTAGTGGCGTATTGCCACAGAGAGCCTCACTGAGCGATTGGTTGAGGCAGCCCACTGGGGTAGTAGCCCAGAACAAGCAAAACGCACCAGTGGTCAATTCTAGGGCTCCTAGAGGTATTCCACGTAAGAGCATTAATCTGAGTGATGATGGACCGATCATGGGCATTCAGACCACTGATATCCCAGCTGGTGTAGACCCCAGGCAAATGATTCGAGCTTTAGGAAATCGTTAATGCCCATCGGCACTTCAGATGGTCAACAGTTTGAAGATGAGTTCAACCTTGCGTTGAATCGACCTATCACGGCTGAAAATAGTGTTGCGACAGCAGCACCTAAAGATACTTCTACACCAGAGACTAGTATTGATTATGCTGGTGCAACCGGTGCTCTGCTGAAGAAGTCTGCCGAATTAGCAGAACCATTTACCAATCCAATTGGTAATGCAATCCAGAAAGCACCTGAAGTAGCTAATCAATTAATCAATGCCTTTACACTACCGGGGGATGTAGTCGGTGGTAAAGTAGATCCGATGTCTGATGAAGGTATTGGCAGAGCTGCCGATTTAGCTGGTGTCCTGGTCATGGGCCCTGCACCACTGGCAGGTAAGATAGCTGACGGTACTTTAGGTTCCTTTGCTGGCGCTTCTTCTAAAACGGCTGACACTAAAGCTTTGGAAGCAGCCATGGTATTAGACCGTAAGGGTTATCCCAGTTCTGAAATCTATGACAAGACTGGATGGTTTCAAGGCTTGGATAAGAAGTGGCGCTATGAGATTCCCGATCACGAAGCACAGTTCACAGAGAACTTTGCTGATAGTGCAGCTAAGAGTATCGGTGATAAAGAACATTTCGATGGAATGTATTTAGATGAAGCAATTAAACATCCTGAATTATTCAGAGCTTATCCTGAATTAAAGAACGTAGAACTTCAAATTGATAATAGTTTAAAATCTTTAGGCGCTTATTTACACGGAGTTCCAACTAACGTTTTTGAACGTGCAATGGGTGCAAAAGATCTTCCAGATACAAAGCAGATTATTGCTATTAATATGGATAAGATTTTAGATAATCCTTCGATTCATCCGCTGGAAGTTGTAATGCACGAAGTACAACATGCAATTCAGAGACAAGAAGGTTTCTATACAGGTTCTTCTCCAACAGCGTCTTTAGAATCCGCTTTAAACTTCCTCTCTAACAGAATTTTTCGAAAGGGGGCAACAGATGAAGAAGTGGCACGTCTATCAAATCTACAGGATGTAATCAGTCAAGATCCTAAAACATCTACGGGTAATCCAATTTCTAGAGTACTCTATAACAGAGATCCCGGTGAGATAGAAGCTAGAGCAGTTGGTGCTAGAGCTACACAACCTAGAGCCAGAGAGATGAGACCCCTAGAGAGTATCAAATATGAAGCAGATCCTCTGATCATTCCTGGTAAAGAAACCGCTGCCAATGCAGAGAGTAATGTAATCAATCATCCTAATATGGGTGCTGCTAATCAAAATATAGACTTTTCTAAGATGTCTATGAAAGAATTACAGGATGCCCACATCAATGCAAAGATGGATTATGATCACATGCTCTATACAAATGAGACGACACCATCTTATAGAGATAAACCGTATCCGCCTGAACGTGTACAAGCTGCTAAGGGTAAAATGGATTTCCTCTATGAAGCACGTCAGAATAAATTAAATGAAGGTGTGGATGAATACATGGATAAAGCATGGGAACATCTTCACAAAATAAATAAAGATGCAGCGAAAGACGCGTTAAAAAAGAAGTTAAAACTAATTATAAATCCAGACAAATAAACTTCATTTAGAATTTTAGGCACAAAAATACCCCGGCCCTCGTAAGAGGAACCGGGGTATCTTCGTTTCTAGTTGGTGGGTCTACCTACCGCCTACACCCACATCCGTCCGGGCGGCTAGATCAACTAGGTATTGGGACGTTCAAACAAGGTTACAGGAGTAACCGAGAACACACAATATGGAGGTTGGCTGTTTAAACCAAATGTCTCCATATCGGATGGACTATTGGGATCGTAGTATTCTGTGGTGATCCCTAATTTCGGTATACCCAGAACAACCTTGATGCCTCTTCAGGCATAAGTCTTGGCCTTGAAAGCGTTCAGCGCCTCCAAACCCTTCTCGGGACCGAGCACGATGATCGTGTCCTTGACGTCCGCGGCATCCTTCGAGATCAGCTTCAAGGCAGCCTCGTAGCCTTCCTCGTTGCGAGGATTCTTGGGATCCTCGAGCTTCAGGTATTCGAAGATCGAACACCACTGCGAGAGCTTCTGGTCATCCTTGCGGTCACCATTCACTTGGAACCAGCCATTCTCCAACGCCGCCTTCAGGTCCCCAACCGTCTTGATCTTGGGACCATTGAGGTTGAAGGTATAGACAGCATTGGTCTGCTGGATGTCGATGGCCTGATTGAGCGAACGGATCAGGTAATCCTTCTGCTCCTGGGCTTCGGTACGCGTTTCGGTGCAGTTCATAGCACATTCCTTTTCTTGTTTCGCTGTACAGATTGCCTGTTTGAACATGGATAAACTGGCTGGCACCTGTGCAGGGGTTGCGTTCTTACAACCGAAGATATTATCGGGTTTAAATGTGGCAAAACTATGTCTGTGACTTGCCTCACAACTCGTAGTTGTTTTCGCGGGAACGCAATCACTTAAAATATTCATCTGACTTTCCATATAGCTCAATCTTATTGTTTCTTGGCAGCTAGAGCTCTGTTTATCAAACCACCTTCGCCACATTGAGAAATCCTTCTCTGTATAACCCTGTGATTTATGATAGCTCCAAATGTATCGGAGTTGTTGACGTTCAGTTAACTTCATAACTATCTCCAAAGGAAAAGAGCGGGTACGCTGTCGGGACATGGCACCCGCTCTTCCTGCTGTACGTTATTTCAAGGGAACGTACTTAGTCTTCGGTGCCGACGGAGTCTTCCGACTGCACCAGGATCACGTCGACCGGCTCACCGGTCTCCGGATTACGCCGAAGCTCTTCCGGGAGGTCGAGCTGCTGGGCCTCAATGGCCTCAACGGTGTTGATCTCTGCGTTCATTTTCTTCTTCCTTTCTTGGGTTCAAAAGAACCAAATTTTATTACTTCATCAATAGATGGTTAATGACGGGGTGGTTGACGAATTCGGTTCGCGTGACGACTAACCACGCGAGTTGGGACACGCGATAGTGAACCTCGCCTGTGGAACCCGACATGGTCAAGCTCCATTCCGTCACCTTTACGTACGCGGCCAGCGCGTTCCGCCTTAGTACGTGCTTTGTTTCGTGCTTCTCTTCGTTTAACTTGACCGGGACTGGCTTCATAAGCAGTCTCCTTTGAGTAGTTGCGATCAGTTCTCTTCTTGTGGTTTGCGGGCCATCTCGGCATTTAACCTTTCGCCGGACTGGTCTACCGACTTACTAACCTCCTTAAGTTTTAATTTTACCGTTACCATCTCCGTTGGGAGAAGGGACGGGATATCTATTTCAATTACTTCTCTACGCGACATTCCGCGCATAGCGTACAAGTGACTCTCAACTAAGTCCAAGATGGTCTGTCGCGTCAATTGAACTTCGCGCCACTTGTTGGAGTTCATCGGAAGTTTCCTTCTCTCTGATGAATTCTTTAACCCGAATTTTACGGGGCTTACGTTCTTCATATTCTTTCTTCAGCGCTAATCGTTCAGCGCGATTGTGTGGATGATGTTTCTTCTTCATTTCTTACCACAATAGGGACAACCTATGGGGTCTCCTAACTTCCAGGAATACCATATCCGGCAGCCTTTACATTCAATTAAGATATAACCGTCAGACATCGCAAGGCTTTATCCCCGGTAACTGTATGAACTTCTGTTCAACTAAGTATTCCAATACTTCAGCTTCCGTAAAATCATTCAGTTCAAGTATTTCCTCTAGAGAGTAGGTCTCTAGATAACGCTCGTAGTCAGTCAGGGTACTAACAATCCTAACACTAGACAGACACAGAACATGATTGCAAAACCCCAGAATAATCCGTTCCACCAACCATCGTCATATGCTTTTATTTCCATTACTTTCTCTCCACCGTGTCACCACACATGGGACACTTACCACTCCTCAGTTCCCATTTATACCAAATGAAATGACAACCGAGACATCTGTAGATTGTTTCACTAATTGACATTCTAGAAACCCTCTAACCATTCCTGTGGAATTACTCCCCAGGCATACTTGAAACCGTGCTTAATGGACCACTTCTCATACTTAGCAGAGTAGCGGTAGAACACCATCCGGATATCTAGTTCGGGGTGTTGTCGTTTGACGGCAACCATTTTCCGTTTAGCTTCAGGACGAAAATGTCCCTTAGCTTCAATGTAGATCTTACCACTAGATGTGGTAATAACATAATCTGGTATGTAATGACCTGCCAGGACATAGGGGATCTTCTCACTTTCGTAGGAGAACTTAACTTTAGCCCGCTTCAGTTGAGCGGCTATCTTGGTCTCGAATTTGTTTCTTAATTTCTTCAACTTCTAGTTCTAAATTCTTGAGTAGTTTCTCTACTGCCTTGGCTTTTCCCAGAGCAATCATAGCTAACTGCTTACCTTCAACCACCATAAACTATTCCTTGGTTTTCTTACCCCACACGGTATCGAGATGTTTGACTACATCTTCCATATCTTTGTGGTACAAGGTGTGATCCTTGGAGTGTTCCCAAGCAGAACCGGTAATAAAGCCGTTCGCAATTCTTTGAATTGTAATTCTATCAACCATTATAAACTATCCGTCCTAACTTATCAACTTCTGTAGCATCCCTGGGTCTCTTCATCACTTGGGTGAAGTAGACTGGCCCCCTAGCGTATATGAAGGTACGAATGTTGGGGTAACAGCAGAATTTGTAGGGGCTATAGTTAGCCGGGTAAGCCAAGATATAGTTGCCTGACTTTCCTTCAGGGACGACTCGACAAGTACAAGTCGGTGGCTTATCGAACGCAACGATTTCTTTATAGCGTTTAACTCTATCTTTAATGAAGTCTGCTCGGAGCTTGTGTTCATAACACGTCATATGTCCTAGTTCTTTGTGGATTGCAAGTATATAACCACGATCCTTTACCGTAACAAGTGGATCATCAGCAGAGCCCAACAGATATGCGTCAAGTTGGCTGAGATAACCCCAATCATCCAGACCTTCCACCGCCTTAGACTTCCACTTCTCAAAGCCACGACCGTTAACGGATTTAACATCAACAATGCAACCGTCAATGACACAGTCACGGTGTCCCAGGATGCCGTCAACAGAGACTTCATCTTGTTCTCCTGTGACTAGGTGTCCTGAAGCTCTAGCCATCATTATGGCTTGAGCCTCGATGATGTGTCCGAAGCTGTACTTGAACTGTGCCCATGGTGGCAGAGGTTCTGCCAATTCAGGATGGTGAACAGAATGCCACAAAGCGCAGGGGCACTGTGGCCCCATGCGCGAAAGACGCAAACCTCGCTTTTCAGCATTGGACTGGAATTGTTCCGCTAGACGTAAGCCTACTTCTGACCCAAATTGGGTACGGAGTTCCGATGACACCCAACCAGTTTGCGTCAATAGATATTGAATATCAGGTACTAGAGTATAAATAGATTTCATTTGCAATTGACGGGATTGAACTCAGAGGTCCGTGTACCCGTAGGTTAGTGGAAATACGGCCACAAGATCTTGGACCAAATCAGTCCGAAGAATGGGCCGGTGATCAGTTGCCAGAACAAGAGTTGGCCAAAGCCAAACTTCTTGGTGAAGAAGCTATCCGGCTGCTTGTTCTTATCTTCAGCCTTCTTCTTCTCCTGCTCTTCCTGTTCGATCAAGTCACGGACATCTGCCTCGTGTTCCTTGATGAAGTAGTAGAGGTCAACTAGGTTGTTAGTCGTCGCCCGAGGCTGACGCCGAAGGTGACGACGAATTACAGTCTTCTTGCTGGACATTGTCTGCCTCCTTCTTTTCTTCTTGTTGTTGTTCCTTGATGATCTCTTGTTTGATCACCCTAACATTAGCAGCCAATAAACCTTTTAAAGTGGCGTTTTCTTTTTCTAGTCGTTCGAATTCTTTACCCGTACGTTCAAAGTATTGAGAACCGGCTGCATAACCGTCATCATAACCAGCACAATAAAGTTGCGAACCTTCAGACATGTATGCCTGGTGTTCCTTCTCCTCCCAGAAGGGGTTATATTCTAATCTAACTCCGTACATTGTTCCCATTGTTTTCTCCAGACATCGTGAGGAAGGTCGCTGGACCACAAGTCTTCCCGCTTGGCGGGCTTAAGGCCACTGCGCTAACCTTCCTCACCGGATCGTCTCTTCTATCCTACCTAGGATCGTGCGTCTAACCTTCAGAGGGTTAGCTGGTAGCTATTTACACCGTAGGTAAGGTAAGAACCGAGACCACCTCGGTTAAGGAGGTTCCCACATTTGGGGCAGTATGCCCATGCGGAACATGCGGTTGGGGGTTGATACTGTGCTCATATCTGCCTCCGTAGTTGAGTTGCACTCAAGAGATCACATCCGCGTGATTTCATCACACAACTTACGCAGGTTAATGAGACCTGTTCGGGTTGTGCTCTATCTGCTTTTCACTATCCAGTCTTATGGAGATCGTTCCGGAACACAAGCCATTGGTCCTTGTATCACACACAATCGTGGTTCGCAACTGTCTCGTGCGAACACCAGCGGTGGTGGTTTATTAGACCGGCTACCCATGTGAGTGGAGCGGTTCAGCGTACTAGAAGTCCTGCTGTATTCGGCCATTGGGAGGATTATCCAGCCTCACTGCTATGACCTACTTCGTGAACACTTTGCCTCTGGTCAATTCAGCTACCAGTTTCGTAGACACGATGTTTACGGCATCGCGGTAGCCTACGAGGACTTTTGGTCTTGCCGTCGCGTTTTCCAATTTCGCCACATCTATTGGGATGAACGTACCGGGCGCATCCGCAGATGGAGGGACTCGAACCCTCATGTCTATTGCTGCCGGGTGGGTTCGAACCACTCAGTCGGCTGCGACAACGGTCAGCTTGTTGACACCAGATTGTGCGGGACCTTTTCAGGGGGCTCGTCTCTTCTGTGTGTCTGATGGGGAGCACCGTACCAACGGCCTGCCCCGGCAACCTCTGTGCCGTAGATGCTGAAGCAGTCAGCTCTGTCGAGAGTGTGCACCTCTTACTAGGCATTCACGCCTTGAAAGGACTCGAACCTTCCCTCTCTTCCGACATATCCCTGTTTCTAGTCATCCGTAGATGAAAGAATTCATAGGGTGGATCGGTGAATATGCTTACCGACTACATGGGGATCACATACCCATGCACTCTTGAAGCATCGAGACAGGAGACTCCGGTCTGACAGTTATCGGCTGCCACCGGTCTACGTACGTTGCTCTGTCTTCATTTCTGCATAGGTCTCCCAACGTGGGCTTGACACCTACGCTCTCTAGTTGCCCTACAGCCTTAGGAGCTGCGATCTACCAAGCATTCCCTGGATCTCAGCCAGCTATTACTCTCAACCGAGCCCCCTGTTGGTTCAACAAGCCTCTTTGTCTGAGGCCACCGTAGGAGATCAGTCTGGCACTGTTGATTTACCGGTCCCTCCGGGGACCATCGGCTAGCGGGTAGATTTCTAACTTGCCCACGGATACGGTTAGTTCCGTTTGTAACGTCAGTCTAAATCCTGATGACGGGGCCAGACAGGTTTAATACAGTACGTGGTGGGTTTCATCAACCCTGGGTACTGCACTCCTAGCTCTACCTTTGGACAGGAGCGGAGGAGACGGAGAGAGTACGCTACTCCTCTAGCACCAACCACTGGCGAGTAGACAGCTCGCCTGCCGCAATCGATGCTCGGCGTCAGCACTGGAACTACTGACTGCGATTTTACTCCGTGGTCTGGGAACAAGAAAACCGGCAGGGATCCCCTACCGGTCTTCTTACGTCCACTATGACCTAATGTTATCGCATACAGAAAGTTACAATATTACCAAAGTTATGGCAGTTCATTAATCCATAAGTTAATAGACAACCAACCGCACCACCAACTACAAACCAGAATAGATTATTCATCATAGATCCTCAATTGTAAGTGAACGTTCCCGAGCTTCCCAACCTGCATTAAATACTAACTGAATATCTCCCGGTTCAAACATACCAGGAATAAATAGTTTACTCGCACGCCACTCTTTAAATGCAGCGTCCCGCTTCTCATCCATCAGAACATATCCTCTGCTGCTGAGCGTTCCTTCTCAAACCCTTCCTTGGCTTTAACTTCGTGAGGGAAGTCATCCTTCACAGGTTCATAGGGAACTAAGTTATCGATACGGGAAGATACCCATCGCATTGCTTTGGCTTTACCACCACCGGGTGTTCCGTGGGAATACACTTCAACTTTAGTCGTAACATCACTTCCATTTCCAACTGCCACTCCGCGTACAGGGTGTCCGTCTTTATCAATGACCTCTGGAGGCGTAAGCGCGACAATCTTAACTCCCGCTCCAGGAGTTCGTCGATTAAGCGATGAAGCTCGTCCAATTGAGATAAAATATCCATCATCATCTTTCTTCAGGACATTCTTCACGCCTTCGGCTTGAAGTTCTCTGATCTTCTCTAGGGACTCGTTATCTGGATAGATTACGTGGGACCACTTACCCCAGTCGTTCAACTGCTCTGGGCGAAACCACTTAACCTTACCACGAAAGAATACATATTCGTTAGCCAATGTTAACCTCTTTTACTTCCTCAACCTCAATGCCAAAGGCATCGGTATAATTATCTCGAACATACTCCAGAGCTAAAATCTCTGCGTGTTCCTTGTCATCTGCCATCAGCGTAGCAGTTCCCCACTCTTGAATTTTATAACTAAAATCTACTTCATAGTTAGGCATTCGTAACTCCTAATGTATCTCATACCAATTAAGTCCCACGTGACCGTCACCGGCTAGTGGACATTTCAATTTATATTCTTCACCAACCGCTGTAATCATACGACAGAATATATCTCTAACGTACTCCGCCTTACGTACATCGTTGGATACTTCAAATATTACTTCGTCATGTACTACGTTAACTAAGATGGCATCTAACTCCTCTTCTAATATCTTGTCAAGTGTCTTTATTACGCTTCGTTTAACAACGATGGCTTCACCATTCTGAAGGTACCCAGACATACAGAGATGACGTCTTGATCCTTCGGTTTCTCCTGGTATTCGAACTGGACGACCGTCCACGCCGATGAAGTATCCCTTCTTCGCGTCTTTAGGTATAACTTCTTGCTTAAGATAAGCAAACCCGGTGTATCGCTCAAGTAGGCGATCAAGAGCACTTTGGGCTTGCGTGTTATCGCACCCCAATATCTCAGCAAGCTTTCCAATTCCAGCCCCAAGGACGAGAGCGTAGATGAACCTCTTGGCCGCTTGTCGCGTACGACACACACTACCAAGAACTCTCTGGTTAAGCGAATGCGGATCTGTCTTGTTGTCCTTGCGACCTTTGACGAGGGCATCGGTAAACTCCGCATCGTTGATGTAATGAGCAAAGATACGTAGTTGAATTCCTTCAGCATCAACCCCGACAAGGAGACGGTTCTTCGGAGCACACCACAAAGAACGCATCTCCTTGCCGAGGAGCTTTACCGAGCCATCCTCTCTAAACTCATTCGGGATGTTCGCGGTATTAGGCTGCTGATGGGCCATCCGGTGCGTCCAAGCACCGATACCCATGAATTTTCCATGAATACGGCCATCATCTTGAACTAAGCCGAGCCATTCCTCTAGGGAACGGCGACGACTTTCCAAGAGTATTCTTTTCGCTAGGAGCTTAGCTGCGGGGGGAGCAGACTTTGGGAGAGTGGCTAGGTTTTGTTCGTTGATCTTCCAACCATACTTCTCCAGCCTCCTCAGATCAGTATAGAGAAGTTGTTCTCCTACGCCAAGCGTACTTTGACCTCTAGATTGCCTCTTGAGCTGGTTTAGCTCCCGAAGCTTCTCTACGTGGGTCTTCGTTTTATCAATTGGACGCCAACCTGCTTCGTGTAATACTTCAATTAATTGTTTGTGTGAGCTTGGATTAAATTCTTCTTGGCGCGTAAGTTGATATTCCTTACCAATCTCATATAAGTGGATTTGGCTATGCAACCGTCTTGGTACAGATGTTTTAGAAATGGTGCCGTGAAGAGTAGCTCTCGGTACGAAAGTTCGCTCCACAACGCATCGCGGTGGGAATGCATCTAAGATATCCTTGTCTAATGTATCTAATTCTTCGGAAACTTTTTCAAGGAGCTTTGTAGCTTTTCGACTGTTGAAAGCAAAACCATTAGCCGTAAGTTGATTGCCAATAAGCTGAAAGTCGTGCTCAAGACGAACAGCATTGTCATAGTTTGGATTATTAATGAAGCGTCTATATTTGTCATAGATTTTATGTGTTATCTCCACATCCCTAATACAGTAGTCTTCAAGTTCTTGACTGTATCGCTTAAAGTCTGAAAAGCTAATCTTCGATAATCCAAATTCCTCGCCATAATTCTCCACAGAATGACCTTTGCGGGAATAGTCGACCATTTTAGAAATGACGAGAGTATCAATAAAGGCAGTAATATCGGTAACAGTAAAACCCAGAAGAGAGTGAAGCACAGGGTAATCATACCCAAGAATATTGTGCCCAATCCAAAGGTGAACGCCTTTAGCAAATTCAAAGAAATCCTGTCGTCCGCTGCCCAACTCGGTCTCTGTGACATTTCTAAATACCTTGAGTATACCGGTGTCTATGTCCTTACAGACGATACACCAGATCTTAGTGGGATTGACTAAAGAATTAGCCTCTATGTCAATTACTACGCGCAATGAATAACCTTTGTTTCTATACCAGCTTTCTGTGCCTGTTCTACCATATTCTTGGTACCACGGCTATCTGGATACATGAAAGCAATAACTAAATCTGGTTTTCCTTCAGATAACATAAGCTTGTTTCGAATAGGACCCGCAGCTTTTCCGTGCTCCTTCCACTTAGCAGGGAAAGCTCGGACATCGATGCTGTGTCTCTGAGCGTATTGTCCAGCCAGAGTATCAGCTCCTCGCGCTGCTCCGTGGATAATGGTACTGAACTCTTCACGTTCTTCTCTCAATTCTGTTAAGACAGAAGACATCAAATTAATATCATTAAAGTGTCTACTACCACAAACTAATACTCTCAAATTGATTTTCCCTTAATGACCATCCACTTATCCTGTTTACCCATACGAATAAAACCAAATGGTAGATGGATTTCTATATTCGGTGCCAAGGGATAAATGTTAATCCCTAGAGACCAATGCCACCAGTCAATGAACCAGTAATAACAAACCCAGCCTTCTTTCTTAAACAGACCGAAGGCTTGTTTCTGTAATCTTACACCCACTGTTTTAATTCTTTCTTATATAAATCTCTATAAGCTGTAATAGCTAGCTTATACTTTTCCGGGTTACGGTTCAAGCAATCTTTTGTACTCTCCCGTAGTTGACGCATAAAATACCAACTATCTGCATCAATGGGACCAATAACGTTATTCAACATATAACTCCTTTATTAGATTATTCTTACTACAGAATACATGATTATGACACCAGAACCACTCTGATGTATCTTTAATACCTTGTCTATGGTTCCTCCGTAGGAGAGAGACAGAAGGTACAGATTTAGCCATTAGAGTATACTCATAGAGATAATAATAGTTACTACTTAAGAAAGTAGTACCAGTAACCATTGGTGTTAACCAGTCCGTAGGACCTTCTTTTTGACCTGTGATAGGAACTATATTCGTCTCTACCACGTCCTTTTCAATTAATTTCAACGCTTCCTTCATCTGAAATCCAATCCATTTATTGCTCATAGAATGCCCCTAGGATGCGTTTTAAGCCTCGCTGGTGCGTTATTCTGGGTGGCCCGCTACCCTAGTAGCCTACGACTTTCCTCTGTAGAAAGATCGGTGTGGTTCCAGAGGGAAATTCCGTAGAAGAGGGCCAAGTTCAAGATCGTATCCACCTTGGGGTTTTTGACCTTCCCGTGTTCGAACTTATGGACGATGTAGTCCGGGAGACCACATTTTTCGTGGACCTTACGGTAGGTCAACTTCCGATCCTTCCGCCGCTTGATACACTCAGCGCGAAAGGAGGCCATGTTGAAGTTGATGGCTTTCATAGCTCACCCGCCTTGTAGTCGATCTTGGGGAGGATCTTCAACGTCTGATCGGTACTACGATCCGTATAGGCGACGCTGTTGAGGAAGTCCTTCGGATTGAAGTTCAGCGAGAACACGTGGCAGGTACAACACCGAAAGATGTAGTGGTGGACCAGCGCATCATAGCAGAGGAAGAAGTCTCCGTCGTGTTTACACATATTCACGATCCCAAGGGGCATAGTGCTTCTCCCAACGTTGGACGTTGTTCAGACTCAGGCGCTTCCACGAAGGAACCTTCGGGATGGGCTTCTTCAGTGGGCCCTGGTATTGTTCGTGGATACTGTGCTTCTTCAGACCCAGGACATTCAGCCGTTTGACCATAGCCTTGGCTGCTTCGTTCACGGCCAGCTTGTGAACCCGTTGGTTCATCTGTTCAGCCAGCACGCGCTGGGTAGCTTCTTCGTAGCTCTCACCCTGGAACAACCAGTGCAGCGGACGGTACCGCTTGCTCAGCCGATGTTCCTTCCAGATTGGCCCTTTCAGGCATTCCATGTCACTTCCCCTGTGCTGCCCGCACCCTGGCACGGCTAGCCAGCCGGCGTTCGTGATTGATCATCCTCCGCTCGAACATACGATCGAGGGAATAGTGGACATACGTGGTCTTCGTGGCCATTCTAACCTCCGAGGATTTTGTCCAGGCGCTTTAAGTCCTTCAGACGTAAACCGTGGACGGGTGAAGTCTGTACGAAGAAAGGTAACTGATGTGCCGCAAATTCTGCGGTATCATCTAAGATTGCATAACGTTCTGGCTGATACTGTGCAGTCCAATTTGCAATCTCATCTCCACGCTTTCTTCTTGGAAATACCGGAGTATGATCTACAAAAGGAATGCCCGCCGCAGCAACTTCGGCTGCCATGATCGGGTCCGTCCGCCACGTCGAAGAGAGAACAATATTTAGACCTTCTTTCTGAACAAACCAGTCCTTAAATAACTTAACCAACCGCAAGTCCAAACCTCTAAATCCCGTTACTGAAAGTTCTTTAGTGTGTTCATTATTCAGAACACCGTCAATATCCAGAAACAAAATGTTCATGGCAGCCTCCAGTCGATGGGTTCCTTCAGATGTTGGTTAATCGTACTAAACATACGACTACCTAAAAATGGATGAGCTGATAAACGATTAGCCCTAGGAGAGGGGTGACTAAAGTACAGGCTACTATGGCCATCAACCAAGTGCTGATATCGTCGCGCGACTGTTCCCAGGAATACGAAGACGATGTCTTGCTTTGCATTGAGGACATGGATCATCTCCTTGTTTAGCTCTTCCCATTCAACCCAATCATGACTAAGAGAACTGAAAGCAGTACAGCTAGGAATGACATTCCATAATAGAACACCTCGTCGACACCATTCTCCAAGATCACCGTTCCCGGGGGCTGGATAGTGAAGATCATCGTGATATTCCGTCAGGAGGTTAACCAGAGTAGGAGGGTATTTATTAACCGGTACATCTGCTGGAATACTAAAAGCCACACCAGTGCTGTAACCAGGGCTAGGATAAGGGTCTTGGCCACAGACAATGACTCTGGTGTCTTCATAGGGAGTCTCCTTCAATGCTCTAAATACTTCCTTACGAACAGGGTTAATCATCTGCCCTGACTTCTTCAGGTCATTCCAACGTTCTTTAATTACTTGATATTCTCCTGTCTGCCAGAAGTTCAGTTCAGTCCATTTCATTCAGTCTTTCTTTCGTGTTTCTTATGGGCAATGAAGTACAGAGAATTAATCTGTGCTCCCTTAACGATAAAGTAATGATCCTTGTAGGTATGAAGGCGGTAGACTTCGATGGTTACGGTCGTACCATCCGGAAGACGATCTGATCTAGAGTTGTGGATTGTTCCGTACACTAAGCCATTGACGAACCTGAAGTTACGCAGCTCGGCTGTAGGGTTCTCCTCTGACCACTTCCTTTGACTCCATTGCTTGCGGTTCCCGGTCATTTGCTGCTTCCTCTTTGAACGTGTAGGTATCTCGATCGAAGATCAAGCTACCCACGTTACCAGTGATACCAGGGTAACGACTAATGGGAATAGCCAAACGAATTGTGTTTCTCTCTACCGCACTCTCGGACATCATGTCTCTGGTTGCATTGATTTGCAAATCACAGACCTTAGTTAACCAACGTGAGCCGCGTGTCTGACCTAGGTCATTGACGTGGCTCACCATGATCAACGCGAAATCCAACTGCTTGACCATCATCTCCAATCGAGTGGAGAGGTAGTCAATTAGTTTTCTCTCGTCGTTACCGCCAAGAATTCCGCTAACAACCATACTGATGTGATCCACAAGAACATACCGACAACCACGGGCCGTAACGAGAAACCGAACAAGATCGAGGAAATCTCCGGGATCATCGCTCCCAAAGTGAGAATAAACATGCAGCCGGCCATCCACCTTAACCACGTTCTTGAGGGCACCAATGATTTCATCGCGGGGACGATCCGTCTGCGGTAGGTGGATCGGAACCCGCATCTCAATGCCAGCCAGAGCCTGAAGATGACGTTGCGGAGGTTCTTCGAGGAAGATTGATCCGACATTGTCGTTAGTCTCCTTCAAGATTTGATGTTCGATGAAGTGCATCAATTCAGTCTTACCCACCTTTTCCTGTGCGGTGATTAAGACTGTCTCACCTGTGCGTATTCCATAAGTGAAATCATTTAGTATCTTGAATGGATAAGGCAAACCAATCTTCTTGGGATTATCTAAGATCGTCTCGAACTCCGAGAAATCCGAGACGATGTCTTCGGGTAAATACTGCTTGGAATTCCACCACACCTTCTTCAGTTGTTCAGCTTCTCCAGCCACGAGGCAAGCATTTGCATCCTTGTGTCGAGTAAAGCGTACAACGAAGACTTTGTGGTAATCAAATAGGCTCGCGACGCTTCGGACAGCTTCGCGACCTGCTTGATCACCATCGAAGGCGAGGTAGATCCGTTCGAATGAATTGAGCCAATCATAATCCACAGTGCAATCCCGCTTGGCAGAAGAACTGCTTTGCACACTGACCACAGGATATTCACCGAGGACCTGATGAAGCGAAAGAGCATCTAGTTCTCCTTCTGTTATTGTCACGAAGCGTGACTGGCCGGCCGAGAATTTATCACGACCAAATAAACCGACCGGAGGATGATCCTTCTTGGTACGAAAGTCTTTCTTACTTAAATCCCTAATCTTAAATTCACCGTTAGGATATTTATAACCAATCTCTATGGGCTTACCATCTGTATCGATCTTGGTCTTAACATCGTAGAACGTCATCGTTTCCTTGGTGACTTCTCTCCAAGGTAAATACTCATAGGTATATTCCAAGTTATCCTCTTGTTTCTTATTTGGTAAATATAAATACTTACAACTAAAACAATAACCGTGCCCGTCATCATAGAGGCAATAACCATCGCTACTAGGACAGACGGGACACGGTATGTGTCGTTGAACAATCTTAGACCCAGGGCGGGTCGGGCGGGTCGTATTCATTCTTGGTGAACCGATAATACTTCTTAATCAAACCCTTCTCGTTGTCGAAGGAACGAACCAGGGGATGGTTGTTGGTCAGGGAGATGGTATCTTCCCAGTAGTTGGGATCGGCAATGTACATCCACGCCATCGATCGGAGAACGCCGGGCTTCTTGACGTAGCTGGAATTGATGATGATGTCTCGCGCCATGGCCTCGGCCTCGGCACGGGTGAACCTCTTCTTCAGGTAGTGCTTGACCACCTTTGCATTGGGCTTGCTCTCTTTGCCCAAAACGTTGCCGGCGATGCCCCGGTCCTTGAACAGTAGTCCTTCATAAGGAACCACGACCGAGACCAGATTGCGGTAGCAGGATACGCCGTTGAGCTTGTATTTGTCAAGGTCAACGAAGAGACCGGGGTGTGCCCTGACTAGCTCACCCTTGATGGGCAGCAAGGCCGGACCGTTCTGGTAGTTCAGGTCAGTGGCGAACGCCAATGCCGTGGACCTCTTGCCCAGGTCATGGCGCAGTAACATGAACTTGCCCTGTGTATAGGCAACGTCGTTCTCGTACGGCTCACATTCGCGGATCAATTCGTTCTTGTGGTGACCGCGTTGCATCTCATCCGGAACGAATAACCACCACCATTGCCGTCGAAACAACTCAGGCAGATCAGGGGTGTATTGAGACCGAGCTTCGACGGCATCAAAGAAGGCTTGGAAACGTTCCGGCTCCTTGATCTGCGGAGAAGGACGGGCGCGTGTGAACACACGCTTCAACATCTGAAGCATTTACGTAGGCTCCTAGATTGCGAAAGGAAAAGGAAATACCCCGACGGCAGCCGGGGTTGGGAGGAGGGAAACTGCCGTCGGGGCACTCCGCGCGGTAGGGGGTTACCGCACGAAGCTCTGGATTACGCCGCCTTCTTCTTGAACTTGTCGAAGGGGTTCGGCTTCTTGCCGCCACTGACGGGCGGCGGAGCCGGCGGAGGATCGACCGGCTTGTCGTCGAGCGGCGTCTCCGGCGCCACCGGCTGGTCTTCCTCGATCTTGGTATCGGTCGTGGTGTGCGTCGGCTCTTCGACCATGAACTTGGTCAGCTCGGTGCTGAGTTCCGTGATCAGGAGTCGGATCGGAACCGTATCCTTTTCCTGGATGCACCGGCTGACGAACCAATCAATCACATCGTCGTCCCAACGCAGGACTTCGATCAGGTCCCGTCCCATCTGAGCAGACCACGGTGCCGTCTTGGGGCCGTTCTTCAGGTCATCCGGATTCAGGACCTGGGCGCCAGTGATCGCCTTGACCTTGTCGGACTCCAGAAGCTCGTTCAAGATGTGCCGCGTCTTCTGCGTGATGATAGGGGCAAATCGCTTGTACTTGGGGTTGACCTTCTCCAGCTTCTCCCGCAGTTCCTTGCCGGCCTCTGCGAGTTTCTGATACTTGCCCGCATTCTTCGCCAGCCATTTGTCGTTCGCCGGAGCATCTGCTCCAGCCATCATCTGTTCCTTGGTCAGGCCGATCGAAGCCGCGTCGGTGTTCTCGTCGTACCACGCATTGAGCTTCTTCCAGTCCCTTTTCTTCACCAGATCATCCGGTGGATTGATCAGATACGGAGGCTTGACCGCCGTCGCGGTCTTCGCGTTCTCCTTGGCAATCGAGGTGACTGCCTTGGTATCCGCGATGACCGGCGGGTTCTCCGCCACCTGCTTGTTCTTCCGGATCATATTCAGGAACCGGTTGGACAAAGCCTTCTGCTCCGTCGAGACGTCCTTGGACGATTGCTCGACGAAGTCCAGCCTGTTGGAGACACGACCCCACGGGAAATCCTGTCCCGCCGGGTTGTGCTTCTCGAACCAGAACGCGCGGCCAGTGATGGTGTACAGGACCAGAGCGCCGCGATGATCGCAGAAGTTCTCCAGCGTGGCCTTGGTGGTCTTGTCGTCCAGTTCGTCCTCGAACTTTTTCAGGTCACCGCTGCACGTCTTCTCGTAGGTCTTGATCAGGAACTCGGCGATGTCCGCCAGGACTTCCTGCTTGTAGTCGCCTTCGATCACGCCGACGACCAACGTATTGTTGTTCTCGTCCGTGATGAACGGATACGGCGGCTCCGTCTCCTCCGGCAGCTTGTCCTTCAAGGCATAGAAAGCGTAGATGGCGTGGTCGTTCTTGTTGGCTTCGAGGTCCTTCATGAACCCCTCGAAGTCAGGCAGTGCATCGTTCCAGCCGCAGACCAGTTCGGGCGTGCCGTCGTTGACGGCGGTGGCCGAGGCGATGAGTGAAGAAAATGACTTGTAGACACGTTCCAAGTATTGCTTGGGCGGAACCTGCCCTGACTTGACCTCGATGATCGTACCTTGCACGGTGTGCTCCTATGTGCGCTTGAGTTTCAGTCCACGCGCCATCCCACGTTGTCGTGGAACAGTAGCCTTGACGCCCGGCGGTGGACCTGGAATGACGACCGGACGAAACAGCAGGCGGTGCAGCTTGAAGTTGCCCATGCGCTTTGCGATAGCGTTCTTCACGGTATCGAGATGGCGTTGGGAAACCTTGTCTTTGCTAGGTGTGATCACTTCGACAGTGTTCCAAGCTTCTTGTTCTTTGAGACTGGGCAGTTTCAACTCATACGCACACTGCCGGTAAATATCGTTCAGTTCGGTATAGCTGATGATGCCTTGCATGTAGTCTCGCATGAAGGCATTGCGGATGCGATCCGCCTTGTAGTTGACCAGCCACTTCCGTCGTTGGCGCTTGTTCATCCGATGCCTTCCCCGAAGTTTCTTTCCCTGTGCACGCATTTGGATTGCCGCTGCAATGGCCAACCCCAAGACGATGCAACAGAGGAAGAAGATCAAGATACGCATTGGATCTTCGGCTTGCAGCCAAGCGTAAACTGCAACCCACCAGTCAGTTAGGTACATAGCCTCCTTCTTTCGGTTGGAGAAGTGGTGCCCACCGCCGGACTCGAACCGGCAAGACCGGAATGATCGAGGGATTTTAAGTCCCTTGCGTCTACCTATTCCGCCAGGTGGGCGCTGATCTGACTCTGTACTTCCGGATCAGCTAAGTCAATCACTCGGGCTGCTGCATTCCGCAGCATGGTAGCCAACATGCCACCCTGGCGGGATGCAACAACCGTAACCGGCACACCCTTACTCTGTAATTCGTGGACGAGAGGCGTGAAGTCACCGTCACCAGTGACCAACACGATCTCGTCCACGTACTGACACATACGCAATGCATCGATGGCGATCTCAATGTCCATGTTACCCTTGACCTTGCGAACGCCATCGACTTGAACCCAGGACTTGGCCATCTTGGTGACTACATTGTACCCTCCTTTATCCATCAACCAGTCCAACAGCGGTTGAATACGACGATTGCCATCCGGCGTCTCATCCACAGCGGTGTAGTAGCCCCACCATACCACCTTCGTATCTCTCCGCATGAACAACTTCTTGAACTTACCGTAATCGATACGGAGTTCAATCTGATTGGCCATGTAGAACAGGTTCGCGGCATCGATATACACTGCGCATTTGTTCGTTAATCCACCAAACATTGTGTGCTCCCATCAAACAAAAATAGCCCGGCAGCCAGTACACGGAGTACTGAACTACCGGGCTACGAGTTAGCCTCCAGTTGGGGAGGCTGCCAGCGCAACCAGTAGCTTCGGGGAGGGAGCTAGGGTTGCGAACTTGTGTACACGCGCTCCGCCTTCCACGTTATTGTTGATTGTCGGAAGACTTCCTTAGCGCGATCGGCACTGCCATATGTGATTGACCCGCGCAGCACGTACTTGTCCTGTTGCACGAAGAACACGCAGGTCTTTGGACCATTGTAGAACATGCGCGTAATGGAAAAACGCGTACGTTCTACGATCACACTGGCAAAGATATCCTCTACTGCAACTGGCGGAAGAATGGCTTCAATAGCCTGTCTCTCCGTGCTGGTAGCCTGCTTGAAGAATGCATTGGCAGTCAAGTCAACTGCTCGTGGCGGCATCTTGGCGTGACTGTGCACGCCCAAAGTATGGGTGATGTCACCCGTATGACGCTGCGTGCCTAAGCCGCGCATCTCACGGGGAACAATGCCATATGCGGTATTGTCCCGCACACGGACATTCTCAGCCCAGAACTTGGCCAAGCCATTGGACCGACTATTGAAGTCGGCGTCCACTGTGCTAAGTTGCGAGAATTGTTTGAAGGTTCCTCGTCTACGCTGAATGCGTTGACGGCGCATCTTGATAACCACCGGGTTCCGTGCCATGCCTTAGTCTCCCCATTGTCTAAATAGTATAGCAGGCTTGAATTCTTACGCAAACAGAACTCAGATACAGAAATCGTCCGGATCGTGCTTAAGCCAGACCAGTGACGGCAATGGCTTAGTCCGTTTGTAGATTTCGGCCTTAACTCTGCCGTCCTTCCACACGGTGAATGGTTGACCCGTCTAGTAACACTTAAAGATAGCCTGAGCGCAGGCGATGATGACATCGTCGTCCACGACACGTTACCTCATGATTAGGAGATGTTGAGCCATCCAACTGGCATGCGCCAGGTGCTCTGGCGTACCACCTAAATCACAGAATGCCATGGCAACTAGGGCTGCTGCCCACGCTGCCCCTATAACTGCCTTTAACTGTTCGTATGTCATAACTACTCCTAGCGCACGATGACGTGCGGAAACGTGTTCTTGATGTGGTATTGAATGCGTGCCAAGTTCAGCCAGTGCAGGCCGATCACGACACACGCCATCATTGAGAAGCTGATGATTGCTTGCTTCAGCATGGTCAATACTCGTTCTTACGCGCGATGCGTTCGCGCTTGCGTTCCTCGTACTCTTCGAGACTATCTTCAAAACAGTCGTAACACAGCTTGTCTTGCAGAAAGCCGTTATCATCATCGCCGATCCACTCGGCTTTAAACGCGCCACCGCACCGTTGACACTTGAGCATTGTTTTCCCCGTTGTTAGAATTGAGAGGTAGTTTATAGTCATACCCCAGGACTACGCGCACTAGATGCCGGCAGTGACTTTCTTCAGATACCGATCTAAGAGATCGGCGTTGCTGCCCTTGGGCCAGATCACGCGGCCGTCGTAGACGCGGACGCCGGGGCAATCCAACGCATAGTCAATCACGAAAACACCGTCATCCGTGGTCGAGATGACCACGTTGGAGTTGAGTTGCTGCGTGATCCAACCCGCAACACTCAGAACGATGGGATAATCCCCACGTTCCAAATCTGCCACATCCAGCTTTTGACCGGACATGTTAATGACTTCCACAGGTTTGGACATCTGTGCTTTCCCCAGAGCTAGCAATCGAAGACGATCTCCGATTGTATTTATAGTATAGCATGCTTAAGTCCTTATCCAAAGCTACCAACCCACTGGGAAATCATTTAAACGCACGTACGGCCATTTCTGTGGCTTTACGGGGCATTCTATAGGGCATCTTAGATGGCTAAATGCAGGCAAACAAGCGTGCAAAATCGACCTATCATGCTACATGGTGTGGCAAAAATGCCACAACTTCTGTTGCACAGAAGCAACACAAAATAAAGTGCGACATAAATGCAACACCACGCAAGGCAATAAAAAACCCCGCACTCCACAATCAAGTGGAGGCGGGGCTTGGGTAGTTGGGTAGGATCAGGCGGCCGCTTTGGCAGTCTCGGTTCCCATCGTCAGGGCATCCACCTTGACTTTGACGTCCTTGTGCTCAAGGATGAGCGAGAGAGCGTCATGCAGGTTGACCAAGGTCTTAACCCGGTCATCCGCACCATTCTCGCTGTAGTACGCGATCAGGGCGCGGAAGTCTTTCGCGTCCTTGCGGGCCGCTTCGAGGTAGTGCAGTTCCTTCGAGGTAGCCGTCTCGAAGGCAACGGGGCTGTTGACGTGGAATTCCGGCGGCGTCTCCGGCGGCTTCTCACGCTTGTTGGACGTGATGAAAGTGCCGTAGGTCTTGTCGCCGGCCAGCGTCTTGTCCACGCTGAGCCGCAGGAAGTTCGGGATTGAGAACAACATGGCTCGCGCCGCGTTGGTCGCATCCTGCACCATGATCAAACGCGGAGACTTGCGGTTGATTTCCGTCTCCGGCCTGCCGTCCTTGCCGATCACGGCCTTGCCATCGTTACCGATAACCGGGTTCGTGTCGTACCCCACCGTGACAGACGGGAGACGTTCGTGAACGTCGCGCATCTGGTGGTAGAGTTGGACGGCCATGCGCAGCTTGCCGTAGAACGTGGTGAACTTGCCATCCAAGTCCGCCTTGGCACGCTTGCGCTCGTGCTCCGGCATCGTCGAATATCTGTTCTTCACGTTCTCTTGCTGAGACTGCGAGACCATGCTGCGCTCATCGAGGATGAGCTTACCCACCGGGTGACGCTCGGCCACCACCCGCCAGAACGATCCGTCGGTCTCACGACCTTCGGGGTTCTTGTAGCGGAAGAGATCGAACGGCTTGTTGCCGGTATGTCCCTCGATGCTACCCACTTCCGGCCACATGTCGAACGACATCTCCTCGTGCTCGGCCATGTGTTCCATGAGCGAGAAGTGGATCGCGGCCGTGGAAAGCTGGTCCTCGAACTTCACCTCCACGGCGTGTTCGAATTGCGCCG
>Ga0070684_100000131_pt1 | contig 49644 bp, 29 predicted proteins | sample KBSC723LmetaG_FD_65653 | JGI IMG/M metagenome (GOLD analysis project Ga0070684, IMG submission 65653) | Corn rhizosphere microbial communities from Kellogg Biological Station, Michigan, USA - KBS C7.2-3L metaG | ecosystem: Host-associated > Plants > Roots > Rhizosphere ...
AGCGCTTTCGCCATCAGGAACGCATACTCGATCTCGTCATCCTGCGTCGTCTTGACGTTCATGTTGTAGCAGAGGACCTTCAGGTCGATGCCGGCGTCCTCGATCTTCTTGCGCACCGGCTTGAACGTCGCCTCAGTCGCAGCCTTGCGCCAGTCGCCGAACGCCTTGATCGCCGCGTCGCGTTCGGCCTGCTGCTCCGGTGTCAGCGGCGCGCCTCGACGTCCACCGCCGCGTCCCGCGCGCGGTGCACCCGCGAGCTGCTCGGCGTGATTCGACATCAGCTCCATCTCCCCCAAGCCGATGTCGACGTAGGCCTTGATGATCTCGTCGGCGTCCGGGATTGAACGGAAACTGTAGGTGATGGCGCCGATCTGGACGCCTTTGATGCGCGAATTGACTTTCTGAGCGGCGGACAGCGGCAAGCGCGCGAGCAGCACGGATGCCGGCACGCCCGCGAGCGTCAGCCGCGCGAAGTCACGTCGGGTCAGGATTGGCGAGTCTTGATGCATGTTAGAAGCCTCGAACGCTTGAAAGGAGGCTGGCACTCTCCCGCAAAGGTGCCAGCCTCCTTTTTGGACTGATCACGGGATATCCTAAAGAAAAGACAACGGTTGTCGGCCCGGAAAGGACGCTCCAGGACAAAAGGTGGCTGGCACTTTCCTGCAAAAAGTGCCAGCCACCTTTGCGACTTTTTCTGCGAGCGACGATACCGGATTCCTGACAGCAGAGGCAATAGAACCATTTCATGAACCCCTGGTCCCGAATGGCCGACTGGATGACAGTGCTCACCCTGGCGGCGGTGACACTGGTCTGCGGCTGCACAGAACGCCCCGCGCCGGCGCCGCCACCGCGCGTGGCCACCAACGTCCTCATCATCACCGTCGATACGCTGCGGGCCGACCGCGTGGGGATTTACGGCGCGACGAACATCGAGACGCCCAACATGGACCGCCTGGCGCACGAGGGAGCCTGGGCGCCGCAGTCTGATGCGCCAGTCCCGCTGACTCGCCCTTCGCACGTCTCGCTCTTCACCGGACGCTATCCGTCGGAGCACGGCATTCGCGACAACCTGTCGGCACCGCTGAACGCGGACGTCCCCCTGCTCTCCGGGATCTTCCAGCAGGCAGGGTTCGCAACCGCCGCATTCGTCGCCTCGTCGGTTCTCGATCGCCAGTCCGGTCTGGCTCGCGGATTCGACGTCTATTCTGATCGCTTCGGTGGCGCCGATCAAAGAACCGGCGACGTCGTGACGGCAGAGGCGATTGGCTGGCTGCGATCGCCGCCAAAGCCCAAGTTCTTTGCCTGGGTGCATCTCTACGACCCGCACGCCCCCTACACACCGCCAGAGCCATATGCCAGCCGCTACGCAGGGCGCTTGTACGACGGCGAGGTCGCGTGGTGCGATGAACTCGTCGGCCGGATTGTCACGGCTCTCCGCGAGGCAGGAACGCTCGACAACACGCTCGTGATCCTCACCTCCGACCACGGCGAAGCGCTTGGCGAACACGGCGAAGACGTCCACGGCTACTTCGTCTACGAAGCAACGCTCCGCGTGCCGCTCATTGTGCGCGGACCAGGAGTGGCACCGGGCACGCGCCTCGGGACGCTGACGAGAACAATCGACCTGTTTCCAACCGTGCTGGATCTGATGGGCGTGCGTGCGGATCAGCCGTCTTCGGGCAGAAGCCTCGGCCCTGCACTCCGAGGCGGCAAAGTACCGGACGAGCCCGCGTTCGCTGAATCTCTGGTCCCGCTCCTTCACTACGGATGGAGCGATCTCCGATCGCTGCGCGACGGCCGCTGGAAGTACATCCTCGCGCCAAGGCCGGAGCTGTACGACCTCGAGGCTGACCCTGGCGAGCTTCGCAACCTCGCAACGGAACAGGATTCACGCGCCCGGGCGATGCGGAGCGGACTCGAGAGTCAGTTGCGGAACGAGCGGTCGTCACCAAAGTCAGCGGACGCGTCCGGCATCTCGCCCGAGGCGCTGGAGCGTCTTGGTGCGCTCGGGTACGTCAGCCCTGGCGGATCGATCGACAAGAAATCCGCTGGAGCCGATCCGAAGGACAAGCTGGAAGAATACAAAGCGTTGAGTGGTTTGATGCAGCAGGCACTCGTGGCGATGCGTGGCGGGCGGAGCGCCGAAGCCGTGCAACACCTTCGCGAGGTCGCTCGGCGCGGCCTCGATAGCTACGAAGTGCACTTCTATCTTGGACGCGCGCTCGCTGCCGGGAACCAGTGGCGCGATGCCGCCCTCGAGTACGAAAGGGCGACCAAGAAGTTTCCGGCAGGGGTTGAAGCGTGGCGCGGCATCGGCGAAAGCCGCGTCGCACTGCAGGATTCCCGTGGAGCGGTGCACGCATTCGAGACGCTCGTATCGCTCGCACCGCAGGATCCGGTCGCGCTGATGCAGCTCGGTGAGACCTATCGCGATCTCGGCCGATGGGACGATGCGACGCGGACCATCCAGCGCGCGCTCGTCATCGATCCAGGACCCGCGCAGTACTGGAATTCATTCGGGACAGTGCTCGGCAGCGCCGGGAAGATGTCGGAGGCGGAGCACGCATTCGGCGAAGCCGTGAGACGTGAGCCGACCAACGGCCTCTACCGTTACAATCACGGCGTGGCCCTGCAGCAGCTTGGGCGACGTGACGAAGCGATGACGGAGTTCCAGCAAGCGCAGGCCCTCGGCTATCGAGGTCAGTGAACCCAACGGAATGACTCGATTCGGTTCGGATCCCGGATCCCGGACCACGGATCCCGACTGAGTAACCGCACCATGACGATCACACTTCTGCTCGCGCTCTTCCATGTGTTCCTTCAAACATCGGCGAGTCAGAGCACTGCCACCGCTGCCCACAAAGTCGTCGGCTACTATGCCGATTGGACGGCCGAACGCTATCCGCTCGCTGACATCCCCGCCGATAAGCTGACGCACGTGAATTACGCGTTCGGCAAGATCGATGCGAACAACAAGCTGACGTTCAATCGAGCCATCGCGCTCGACCGTGTCTATCCCGGCGATTGCACCGAACCACAGTGCCCTCACGGCCTCTTTCATCAGATCTCGCTGCTCAAAGAGAAACACCCGCACCTGAAGTTCATCCTGTCGGTGGGCGGCTGGACCGACTCGGGACCGTTTTACGAGATGGCCGCGACCGAGGAGAATCGCCAGACATTTGCCGGGTCGTGCGCGGAGTTTCTGAAGACCTATCCGCAGTTCGACGGTATCGACATCGACTGGGAACATCCGGTTGCCGGCGGCCTCCAGCCGGGACAACCGCGCGACGCGCACAACTACGTGCTGCTGTTGTCCGCTCTTCGAAGCGCCATTGGCCCCGGCAGGTTCCTCACCGTGGCCGTGGGCGCCGGAGCTCGTGCGATCGATCCACTCGAGTACGCCGACATGTCGACGTCGCTCGATTGGGTCAACGTCATGACCTACGACTTCCACTCCGGTGGACGGCGCGCCGGTTTCAACTCCGCCCTCTACAACCATGACGACCCGATGAACCCGCGTTCGAACACCGACGCTGCGGTCCAGGCGATTCTCGCGAAGGGTGTGCCCCGGACGAAGCTTGTCGTCGGCGTCCCGTTCTACGGACGAGGATGGCGCGGCATCGAATCCGAGAAGGGATGGACCGAGGGCACGGGAACAACACAGGTCGGCGGCTATCGGGCCATCGCCACCAATCAGCTTCAATCGTCAGGGTTCGTGCGCCGCTGGGACGACGTGGCCAAGGTGCCATGGCTGTACAACGCCGACACCAAGGAATGGATCACGTACGAGGACGCGCAGTCGATGCGCATCAAAGGCCAGTACGTCGTCGATCAGGGCCTCGCGGGCGCGATGTTCTGGGAATTGTCGAACGACGACGGGACGCTGCTGGATGCGCTGCGGGCGGGGCTGGGAGTCTCGAAGTTGCGTTAGCGTCTGCGGAGGAGACGGAGGAAGCGAAGAAGATTCACTCCGTCCCCTCCCGCGACGCCAACAGCCGCAACCCGACCACACCGAACACGAACAGCCCGATCCATATCCACGCGGCGATCACCGGCTCCACCCCGAACGCCTGCGACGGGATTGCATCATGCCGCAGCTGCTCATTGAGAAACGCCGGCAGCGCGATGTCGAACACCGGATTCGAGAACTGCTCCGGCATGATGTAGAGCGCGGTCGACTTCGCAATCCACACCATGCCGATGCCGATCGCCGAGGCGACGTAGAGCCATCCGCGAAATCGTCCCGTTCGCGCCAGCGCGGGGATTCCTTCGTAGAACAACAGCATCGCCAGCGGAATCAGGTGACGCGGACCGTACGCCCAACCGCCCCACCACATGAAGTACGACGAGATCAGCAGCACGTAAAAGACACTCAGAAGACCGAGCGGCGTCGACACAGCGTCGCGAAATGCGCGAGGCCCCTTCGTCAGCAGATACGCAAACGCCACGATGATCAACGCCGGCGCGTAGAAGAACATGCCCCGATACGTTGAAAACAGGAGTCCCCAGATGGCCTCGGGCTGCGGCAGGTTGATGCCATAGCCGGAACGCATCTCGGTAAACGTGCTGTCGGCGATGAAGTCGTACGGCATCTTCGTGAACGTGCCGGTGATGGCGTGGTTGTAGAACAGCAGCGCCGCGACGCACGGAAGCCCGCCGAGCACGAATGGAATCAGCTCACGTCGATCGCGCCGGCCGATCGTCCATGCCCAGATGGGCAGCGCCAGTGCGGTTGGAAACTCCGCCAGTACTGCCAGCCCGAGAAGAAATCCGCAGAGCGCAGGGAGTCTTCGTCTGATCAACAGAATGTAGGACGCACAGAGCAGGACACCCGCGAGCACGTGGCTCATGAAGACGCCGGCGTACGTGAACACGAACGACCCGTACAAAGGCAGCATGCACAGCGCAACGGCGTCCGCCGACGTCACATCTCGTACGAGCTTCCGCAGCATGAGCCACAACAGCAGGACGAACGGCACGCTTCCCACCAGAAAGTCCCCGAGCAGCGTAGCCGGCAGCCAGCGAGGTTTTCCGCCGGCCGGCTCCGTGAGGTGAAGCCACTTCAGGACGCCGTAGAACGGCAGCACGATCCAGGTCGTCAGCGGCGCCTTGTCGGAGTAATAGTGGCCGTTGACGTAGCTCTTGTCCATCGTCGCCTTCTCGTAGGTGTCGATGGCGTACCGGCCCTCCTCGTAGATCGTCAGCACGGGCAAGGCGCGCGACGTCGGATTCGGGCTTGGCACCGCGTCGAGAAAGTACGCGGACAACACGAGATTGACCACGACGAAAGCAAATCCGAGCAACCATCCAACCGTCCCGGAAGGAGTTCGAGAGACTGATGCGGACGGGCGACGTGGCGATAAAGAAGGCTTCCGTTTGCGAGGCATGAGCGGACGATCTTATCGGACTCCGCGCACCGTTATAATCGCCAAGAGACAGTGGTCATCGACCAGTGCTACGGCGAGGCAAGGCTGCGCGGAAAGAGCCGCGAGCGAGCGCAGCGAAGCGAGCCACGCGAACGGAGCGAGCCGGCGAAGCGGCTCGCGAGAGAGTGTGTTGGGGAGCCCGAGGGGCGAAGCCCCTCGGAGTGAAAAGTGACCCGCCCCAGGAAACAACCGCGATCGAGTGCAAAAGCCGGGACCGTTCGAGCCACTCAACAACGACCGGTAGTTCCTCTCCCCGCAGCGAATCCGGGAACGCGCCGGCTTGCCGCCGCGGCGCTTGGCTTCGTCGTCTTCGCAACCTACGTCCGCACGCTGGCGCCAACCGTCGTCGGCGGCGACAGCGGCGAGCTGATCACTGTGGCCTACACGCTTGGCGTCGCGCATCCGCCGGGCTACCCGCTCTACACCATCCTCGCGAAGCTCTTCACGCTGATTCCGATTGGCTCGATCGCGTGGCGGGTGAACCTGTTCTCGGCGGCGTGCGGGGCGGGAGCGGCGACAATTCTGTTCCTCGCGGTAGCCCGATGGTCAGGAAGTCTGTGGGCGGCGCTGGCGGCGGCATCCCTGTTCGCGTTTTCGCCGCGCGTGTGGCCGCATGCGGTGACCGCCGAGGTCTTCGCGCTGAACAACCTGTTCATCGCGGGCCTCCTGTACCTCACAGTCCGCTTCAGCGAAGCCGCGACGGCGGCCGACCGCAACAGCGACGAGCGAACGCGCCTGATGCGTCTCGTCGGGTGCCTGCTGTTCTTCTGGATCGGCCTTGGGCTCACGAATCATCACACGCTGATCTTCTACGCGATTCCGGCGGCGTTGCTGGTCCTCACGAGCAGCCCGGCCATGCGCACAGCCCGGCAGATCGGCATCTTCGCGCTGTGCGGTCTCCTGGGCCTCGCTCCATACGCGTACATCCCGATCGCCTCCCGTCGCGCCCCTCTCATGAGCTGGGGAGACCAGACCACACTGTCAGGGTTTCTGGATCATCTGCTGCGACGCGAGTACGGAACGTTCCGGCTGGGCGTACAGGAGCAAGGGCCGAACCTCACCGAACGCCTGGCCGCATATGTCTCGGGATCGTTCGCGGATCTGTTCTGGATCGTTCCGATTCTCGCGATTGCTGGACTGATTCTGATGCGCCACCGTCGCGACAGAGCTCTGCTCTGGTGCTGGGTTGGTGCGTTCTTTTTCTTTCTGATTACGTTCAACACTCTCGCGAATGGTCCGCTCGAACCGGGAGTCTCGCGCTTCGTTGAGGGACGATTCTGGCAGCAGTCGCATCTGCTGCTGTGCGTCTTTGCTGCACTGGGATTGGCGGCAATCGCCGAACGACTAGGGACCCGTGGCGCCAGGGCCTTGCCCGTCGTGGCCGTGTCGCTCGCGATCGCGCAGCCGGTCCTGAACTTCCGTGAACAGGACAAGAGCGGCGCCGTTCACATCCACGAGTTTCTGAAAGACATTCTTGATTCCACCCCGCCGCAGGCGCTGCTGCTCGAGACCGGCGACTACGTCTACCACGGCCTCCGATACTTGCAGATCGTAGAGGGATATCGAACCGACGTACGCGTGCTCGATCAGATGGTGCTCGCGTATCCGTGGCATCAGCGTCTCGCGCAGAAGTATTTTCCCGACGTCGTGTTTCCCGGGGTTCGTCTGCTGCCGCACGCCGAACGCTCCGGGGACTACGGCATGAAGGCGCTCTTCGACGCGAATCGCGAGCGGCATCCGATTTATGTGAGCGACGTGAATCTCTGGGACGACGCGCGCGCGAGCTATACGCCGTGGCCTTCGGGTCTGGTCGATGCGATCCTGCCTACACCGCAACAGCCGAATGTCACGACGTGGATCGATTCAGCGCGTACCAGTTTCGATCGAGTACCTCTCGATGCGCTTCGCCAGGCCCCGGTCGACTCGTGGGAAAACGTCGCGCTCAAGTACTACTGGAAGCAGGTGGGAAAGCACGCGCTCAGCCTGGCCCGCTGGGGCGGCGAGGACGGCGATCGAGCCGCGCTCACACGGGCGTCAGCGATGATGGAAGCGATGATCGCGGGATGGCCAGAAGCACCCACTGAAATTCATCGAGACCTGGGGATCGTGTACCAGCAGCTTGCGCGCGACGACGCGTCGCTTCTGATTCCGATGCGGCGCGAGTTCGAGGCATACCTGCGGAATGCGCCAGTCAGCGATCCGAGCGTTCCGGCGATCCGGCAGATCCTCGAGCAGACGAGGTAGGCGACTCGCGCGCGTAGCTTCAAGCTACCCGCTTCCAGCCAGCTCTCGGCACAACTCATCAGATTCCGACGACATCAACGTCGCCAGTCCCGCGAGGCGGTTCGCGCTGTTGGGATCGTGCGACGGAAGATACACGATTGGCTGCTCGCGCGCCAAAGCAAGGATCCGTTGATTCGTCTGGCGCGCGACGTCTTCGTCCGGGCTGACCCCATCGACCACGCCTTGTTCGAGTAACTCCTGCGTGTAGCTCGTGTCGCCGGCGATGAAGATGGACGGCTCGCCCCGAACAACGACCGAGACGTGTCCCGGTGTGTGACCGGGTGTCGGAACGACGAACACGTCGCCCCGGTTCGTCAGCGACATCCGCTCGCGAAAGGGACCGAACGCGAATGACTCGAAACGGATCGGTTGAGGGTCCCACCACTGCGGCCAGCGATGCGGCAGGTATCCCTGCACCTGACCGCCCAGCCCCTTCGCCCTTGTCCATTCGATCGGATGCACCCAGGTTTTCTGGCCGACCAGGTGCCCCGCGCCGCCGGCATGATCGGTGTGGAGGTGGGTGATGACGATCTGCCGAATATCGCGCGTCCGGACGCCGATCGTCCGCAGTTGCGGGCCGATCTCGTCGTCGGGCTGCACCCGAAATTGTGAGGCGCGTCGAAAGAACGGGTGCCAGCGAGGGTGATAGCCCCGCTGATGGACGCGGGAGGTTTCGCCGGTATCGACGAGCATCAGCCCCTCGTCATGCTCGATGAGCCATGCGTAGATTGGGACCCAGTCAGACCATTCGGGATCGAGGAGGACGTGGCCGAGCCGCGCGATGCCCCGGCCGCGCCCAGCCATCTGTGCGATCTTGATTCGCACCGATCCAGTACGGAGCGCATGAACCTTTGCCATAACCCAACTCGGCAGTCACATGTCTGGTGAGAGCTCTGCGGGTGAAGACCCGCGAGGCGACCGGTTTATTCCTGGAGGGCGGTGGAGGGAACTGACGAGACAGCGGAGGCGTACAGAGAAAACGGAGGGCAACTCACCCTCCGTTTCCTCCCTCGCTGTTAACTCACTAGAACGAGAATCGTATCTGCGCTTGTACTCGCCGTTCCTGCTGCCAGCCCGTCGCCTGCCCGAATCCGGCATTCGACGGCTTGACTCGCGTTGGAAGAATGTTCCCGCTCGAGTCGTACGGCAGGTTCGTGATCGTGACCGGATCGGACGGACTTGCCAACGTCATCGAACTGGCACGCGCGGTTATCCCTTGTGCGTTGGGTGCGTTGAACATCTCGACCCGGAGCTGCAAGTTCCGCGACCCTCCGAGCCGTATGTTTCGTGCGATTGCGAGGTCGAGCGCGCTCGTGAAACAGCCCCTGACGTAGTCGTTGCTCGACTCCAGGCCGACGCTGTTGTAGTTCGGCCCCTGGAATGCCGCCGCGTTGAACTGGCGGAACTCGTCGCTGCTGCAGCCCGCACCAGGGTCGCCGACGAGCCGGACGCGCCCCGCGTAGTCCGGCGAGCCAGTGATGTTCACTGCGCCGCCGCCGCTCGAGTAGCTGTAGGTCACCGTGTAGGCGCTGCCCGTCGCACCGGTCCAGACGCCCGACAGCTGCCAGTCGTTGACGATCAACCCAACCACCTTCAACGGAGTGCCGCTGGCATGCACGTCAGGCAGATCCCACACGAAATTCCCCTTGAAGATCTGCTTCTGCGGAATCGCGGCAGCCAACAGCTCGTTCGCTTGCTGCTGGTCGTCGCGGTACGACCACGAACCGTCCGCCGCATGCTGCACGCGCGCGCCGGCGATCGACTTGTCGTAGAGCACGATGGTGTCGTTCAGGCCGAATGACACGCCGTTGCTGAACCGTCGGTTGAGCGACAGCTGCAGCGAATGGAACGTTCTCCAGCCGTCGAACATGCGGTGGTTGATCGCCCCGTATGCGCGATATGACCGCATCAGGTCAGTGCTGTAGGCCGCTCCGCCAGGAGTGGCGCTGGCCTTCGTCGGATCCTGATTCTGCCCCAGGTACGCCGAACCGATGTCCACGGTGTTGATGTTGACGGTTCGCACGGTGTTGTAGCTGTGCTGGCCGACCCATTCGGCGTCGACCGTCATCTTCCAGGGAATGGCCATCTGCACGCCACCGCTCCACTGCGTGGACGATGGCAGCTTGGCGTCGTACTGGATCGTGTTCAGGCCCGGCGCACCCTGCGTCGTCAAACCGCCCTGACCCAGGCTCTGAAGCTGTCCATACCTGACGGTGACGAGCTTGGACGAGGGCGGGTTGCCCGGCATGCTGATGACCGAGTTGCCGAACGGCCGGTCGTAGAAGAGGCCAACGCCGCCTCGCAAGACGATCGTCTGCTGCCCGCTCAGGTCGTAGGCCATCCCGAATCGGGGCGCCAACGCGAGGGCTGGGAACTTGTAGGTTTCCTTCGCGATGCCGTCCCCGCCGGCATAGAGGCCGTTCGTTGGGCTGCCAGTACCTTGCACGATCGTTCCGATAGCGAGCGACGTGTTGGGACCGAGCAGCGTGTTGGTTCGTGGATCCAGCGCCTGGAGACTCGTCGACGGACATGCAGTGCCCGGAGCGACGGTCACGGCGCAGCCCGACTTGTAGAGCAGCGGAGCGGAACCCAACGACCACTTATCGGGCAGGAAGTTATTGCCCTGGCCGAGACTGTCGTACTGCGGCAGCGCGTTGACAAACCGCATGCCGTAGTCGAGCGTGAGCCGGTTGTTCACCTTCCAGTTGTCCTGGACGTAGGCTTCGCGGTTGTCGTAGACGAAGTCCCCTTCGACGTAATTCGAGGCCTGGGTGAACGAGCTGAACGATCCGATCGCGGCGTTGGCAAAGCCGAACGACGTGTCGAACGCGTTCGTGCCGACCGTGTCCTGCTGGAAGTTCAGGTTGCCGAACGAGTCGCTGCCGGTCGCCTGCTCCGCCTTGAAGCTGTGCGTGTTGAAGAACCCGGCCTTCATCGTGTGGCGTCCCTTGACCTTCGTCACGCTGACTGAGAAGTCCTGGGTCGCGTTGACGTTGAAGTAGGAGGGGAACGGGATGTCCGGGGGAGTCGTGCTCACCCGGCTGCCATATCGGAAGAGCGGCAGGCTCAGAAAGTTGCCGTTGACCCACGCGGGCGGCGCCGGATTCATGCCGTCGAGCGCTTCCTTGGCGTAGTAGTCGGGATTCAACTGGTTCGCATTCGGGAAGAGCATCGGCAGGCCACCCAGACCGATGTTGTTCCGGTACGAATTCGGGTTCATTGGGATCGCATTGCGGCAGAATGACGGGCCGGTGCCAGTCTGAGCCAACGCGCAGCCTGCGAGCTCGTTGCGGCTGCGGCCGTACGTGCCCTCGAGGAACGTCGTGTTGTTCAGGTTGTAGTTGCCTGAAAAGACGAGATTGCTGATCACCGGACGCTGCATCTGCGTGTCGTTGAAGCCGGGCAGCGTTCCGAGGATCTGATCCCGGCGTTGCTGCCAGCCCGAATACTTCACCGTTGCGCGGAGCTTCTGCGTCGGCTGGTAGTCCGCGCGTATTGCCGGCTGCCAGCTGAGGATGCTCTGGTTCGGCCGGGTGACTTCGTAGTTGAATCCGATGAGTGGTCCACCCGCGTTCGGCGTTGGATACTGCTTCAGGATGTTCAGGCCAACCGAGTACAGGCGATCCGCCGGAATCTTTCCGACCACGCCGCCATCCTTGAAGCAGGCAGTCGTATCAGCCGCCGTGCAGTTACCAGCAATCAGCGGGTCCTTAATGTAGGGATACGGCGCACCGTTCTGATCGAGGGTCTGCGAGAAATCGCCCGCCCGCTCGAGCAGGGTTGGGAAACGCCAGCGCTGCGTGTCATTGCCAGCCGTGCGCGGCGAGAACTCCTGGCTGTAAAAGAAGAACAGCTTGTTGTTGCCGCCAGGCCTTCCGATTGGACCGCCGATGGAATAGCCCTGATCCTTTTCCTTCAGGACCGCCTTCGGATTTCCGTTCTTGTTGTTGACGACTGAGTTCCCCCACCAATCGGAATCGCGCTGCACGCGGTACACGGATCCGCGGAACCGGTTCGTGCCGCTCTTGGTGACCGCGGTGATCTGAAGGCCGCTCGACCGTCCGTACTCAGCCTGATACACCGACGTGAGTACTTTCACTTCGGCGATCGATTCGACGTTCATCTGGAGCAGCGGACGGTTGCTGCCCGTGTCCATGACGCCGACGCCGTCCATCATGATGTTCGTGTCGCCGCCGCCGCCGATGCGTGCGGGGTCGCCGGTCGTCGTGACCCCGGGTGCCAATGACGCGAGTGCCGTAAAACTACGGTTTGCAATCGGAAGGTTTTCGACGGTGCTCGTGGGAATCGTAAACGAGCGCTCGCCGCTTTGTGCCTGGACGACGGGAGATTCGGCTTTGACGACGACGGTGTCGGTCAGTCCGCCGACTTCGATCGCGATCGAACCAAGCGACAAGCGGTCGCCCGGGCTGACGGCGACGCCGGCGCGCTTCGAGGTCTTGAACCCTTGCATGGTGACCTGCAAGGTGTAGCGGTCGCCAGGGACGTTGACGAACGTGAAGTCCCCGTTCTCGTTGGTAAACACGTCGGACAACTGCGTGCCGCGTGTTTCGCTGATTAGCGTGACGGCTGCGCCGGGAATGACCGCGCCCTGCGCATCCTTGACCGTGCCGAAGACCGTTCCGGTCGTGATCTGGGCAGCTGCGGGCAGCGCAGAGAGCGCGAGCGCCGCAAGCATCGCCAGACTTCGTACTGCCGTTCTCACCATCCTGCACATTCCTCCTGGAAGACGGGTAACGCATACACGGGGGGCTTACGCCTGGCGGCAAATGGTTGGCTGCAGGCGTTTTTGGTAGCCGGATACGGTGTATGAGTGGGCAACATTAACAGCGATTGTCATGAAATTGTCAAACGCGCGTGGGCAACGGTATGATTGCGCCCGCCGGAGAGCGCCTGTATGCCGAACATCTACGAAGTCGCAAAACGGGCGGGAGTGTCCACCGCCACCGTTTCGCGAGTCCTGAGCCGGCCGCAGGTCGTCTCGCCCGAGACGCGTCGCCGGGTGCTGCACGCCGTGAAAATCATGGCGTATGCGCCGAATTCGGCGGCGAAGAATCTCCGGACGCTCCGGTCCGGCAAGCTCCTGGTGACCGTCCCCGACATTTCAAATCCGTTCTTCTCGCTGATTCTTCAGGGCATCGAGGACGCAGCGCAGCGCGAGGGGCACGCGGTGCTCTTTGGCGACACGCAGCACGACGAAAAGCGCGAGGAACGCTACGCGCTGATGCTGCAGCGGAAGGAAGCCGACGGGCTGATCTTTCTCGGGCACCGGCTGCCGAAGCCGGCCGCGGATCTGGTTCGCGCCATGGCGCCCGCCTGCGCGCCGGTGGTCAACGGCTGCGAGTTCAACCCGCGGCTGCGGATCCCGAGCGTCCATATCGACAACGGCGCCGCGGCGTCAGAGGCGATGGATCACCTGTATAGCCTCGGCCATCGCCGCATCGGCATCATCACCGGACCGCTGGTCAGTCCGCTCAGTCGTGATCGTCTTCGCGGCGCCACCACCCGCGCGCGCGCCGAAGGAGCCGAACAGGACTTCGTGATCATGCACGGCGACTTCTCGATTGAATCCGGAGCGGTTGCCGCCGAACGGTTGTTCTCGCGTCACGCCCGTCCGACGGCCGTGTTCTGCTTCAACGACGAAATGGCGCTCGGGGTGTTGAATGTCGCCCGGGAGTGGGGACTGCGCGTTCCCGACGATCTCTCCATCGTCGGCTTCGACGACATCAGGTTCTCGCAGCACATGGATCCGCCGCTGACGACCATCGCGCAGCCGATGCGCGAGATCGGCGAAGGCACCGTCCGGCTGCTGCTGGATATCCTCAGCGGGAAAACGATGGTGCCGACGTCGGTGACGCTTCCGCACAAACTGATTGTGAGGAAGAGCACGAGCATCGTCAGCTGCTAGGTCAGTCGCCGGCTCCGTCAGCATTTCTCACTGCTCGTGGGGCCCCACCCCCACTCGCTCGCGCTGCGGCGCTCGAAGACTCGCTATCCTCGCGCGGGCCGCAGGCGCTCCGCCAGTAGCCAGCGGCCAACCGCAGAGCGCTCTTACGGATTCCGCGCTTTGATCGGTGCCCTCACCGTCAGACCTGATCTCTTCACCGACACGGAAAGTTTCTCGTTCTCTTTTGGTCGATCGGGGCGCGAGAACGAGATCGCGTACTGGTTTCTCAGGGCCTCGGCCAGTTCTTGAAGTCCGGAGGTGATGCCCGCCGATGCGACGATTTCCTTGCGCCTCCCACCGGACTGTTTCGGCCCGTCGCCAAGCACCTCGGCGAGGTTCATGTTCTCTTCGAGGAGCGCGCCTGGCCGCGAGACCGGAGCCGTCGGTCGAAGAGCCGAGCTGCTCGTGGCAATCACATGCAGCGCGGCACCGCTCTTCTCCAATTCCTCGAGCACGTGATGCGCGGGAAGCGTGCTGTGCTCTTCGCCGCCCACTGTCAGGGCGACGATGATGGGGCGAGCCGCCCTGCGCTTCTGAAAGTCCTTTGCCGTTTCAAAGATGCCTTCGAGAAGCTGGCCGCCGTCGTTGGTGCCGGGACGGGCGGTGAGCCGGCCGATGGCTGACGTCAGCTGGTCAACGTTGGTCGTATAGTCGACAATCTTGAGGTTTTGCCCGGTCACGGTCGTGACCGCGAACTCGGCCCGGCCCTGCAGACGCTCGATGAACTTGGCGACGCCGTAGCGGAAGATGCCGGTGCCGTTGTCGTCGACGAGCAGCGCGATGCGAAGCGGCACGCTCGTCATTCCAGCCCTGACGACCTCGCGATCCTTGCCCCCTTCCTTGATGACGAAATCGGGGGCGGCGAGATCGGTCACCGGGGCGCCGGCATTGTTGAGGACGCTGACGTAGATCGTCCGCGTCAGGCCGTCGCGGAGAGCAGCCTCCTGGCCCGATGGCAGACTGATGGCGGAGGAATTCGGAGACAGGAGAACGATCGCGGCCGACAACGCATAGAAGGTACGCATCACCCGCCTCGCGGCCCTCCACCTTCACTCGCTCACGCGAGCTCCGGCGTGACAGGCCTCTCGCCCGAGATTCTACCCCTTTGACGCGGCGAGCCGCTCGCCGTGCTCATCGACCGCCAGAGGTGGCGGCTCATGCGCGACGAGATACTCGAACTGTCGACGGAACTCGTCCTCCGAGAGGCGCGCCGTCTTGGCGAGCAGCGCCACGTCCTGCGGATGCTCGAGGTCGTCGCGCCGCAGCCGGATCATGTACCGCCGCGCGATCGCGTAGCGGGTCGAACTGATGTCGACCAATCGAACCTTGGTGCGGCCGGTCTGGGCATCGATCATCTCTGAGAACGGAATCGGGACGAAGTGACCGCCCTGCATGGAAATCATCGCCGCGTTCCCGCCGGCGACGAGGTATTTGGCTGCGCAGTAGCCAAGGTCGCGCGTGTACTCCATGTCGAACGGGATCGGATCGGCGCAGCGCAGTTCGTAGCCGATGTTCTTCTCGGAAATGGTCGTCTTGATGCCGAGGCCACGCAGCCGCTCGCTGACCTTCGACTTCAGCATCTCACCGAGGTTCACTTCCGCCAGCCGGACGTGTCCGTGCGCGTCGCGCTCCACGTCCTTGAGGTCGGCGAGGTCGTCCGGTGAAATATCGAGCGCCACGCCTTCGGCGATCACCGCCACGCCATCGCGACGCCCTTCCGCCAGACGCTTGATGATGCTGGCCGTCAGCGTGTCGACGATCTCTTTCAGGCGAATTGGCGGATCGAATTCTTCGCCGATCAACGTGATCGTCGCGCCGGCGGCCTTGCCGATTCCGAGCGCCAGATGGCCGGCCTTCCTGCCCATCGCGATCACGAAATACCACCGCGACGTCGTCTTCGCGTCCACCATCAGGTTCTTGACGATGTCGACGCCGTAATGGCGCGCTGACTGGAAGCCGAAGGTGTCGATGTGCGGCGGCAGATCCAGGTCGTTATCGATCGTCTTCGGCACGTGGACGACGCGCAGGCGGCCGGCCGCGTGCTGCTCCAGCTTCATCGCCGAAAACGCGGTGTCGTCGCCGCCGATGGTAATGAGCTGCGAGACGTTCAACCGCAGGAGCGCGTTGACGGTATTCTCGAGCAGCTGCGTGTCTTTCGTCGGGTTCGCCCGGGCGATGCCGAGATACGAGCCGCCACGGAAATGAATGCGGCTTACCGCCTCGATCGACAGCGGCGTCACATGCTCGCTATCCCCTTGCATCAGCCATTCGAAGCCGTCGCGGACACCGATGACGTCGATCCCCTGAAGCGCGGCCCGGATGGTCGCGGCGGCGACGACGCTGTTGATGCCGGGAGCGGGGCCGCCGCCGACGAGAATTGCGAGTTTGTTGTTCGCCATGGGTGTTCGTGCAGTGATGAACTATGAGATGTAAAGGATTGCAAATCCGACCGCTACGTATGGGTTCATTATAGCGGAGCCGTGGTCCAGGATGCCGTCGTCCGGCTGCCGCTGACTTCCGCCCAAAGGCGGAAGCCACACGGAAGTGTTATGAACCGACGCTAGGATCGATACGCTTCTCTTCCGATCCCCTGAACCGGGATGTTCTGTGCCGCCAGCACCTCGTGCTGCAGCGCATACATGCACGCCGCCGCCTCATCGATATGGCGCACGAACGCGATCGACCCCTGGAGAATCGGCTTGAGCCGCTCCTTGTCCTGGATCCGCGCCTTCGGGTACTCGTGCTCGACGACGAGGTGGGTGTTGGCGACGTCGAGCTTGAGCAGCTCACGCGCGGCGAGCTGATGATCGAGCCAGTCGACCGACCGGTTCTGCAGGTAGGCGAGCGGATCGTGCCGCGCCGTGCCGGGCAGTTCGTGCTCGGCCAGAACGATCTGCTTCTTCCAGGCGTTCAGCTGATCGACCGGGTTGTCGGACGGCTTGCCCCCTGGCCAGTCGCCGCGGTCCATCGTCTGGCCGCCGCTGCCCCACGCGGACCAGCCCTTCGCGTCGACGACCTGGCCTTTGACGTGGAAGCCGCCGATCAGGAAGTTGTAGCCGGTGTCTTTCAGATACTGAAAGATCGACCGCGTGTCCTGGTTCATCAGGATGGCGTGTGACGGGTCGTAGTGAATCCGGAACTGATCGCCGACGCCGTGCTTCTCGCAGATCTTGTGCAGCGCAATCCACGCGCCGGGGGTGTAGGCGATGTTGTTGTGCCAGTTGTCGAGCGTCGTCCAGCCCGGCATCGGGCACTGCTCGACGCGATAGGACAGGCCACGCGACTTCGCTTCCTTCAGCAGCGGCACGAACTGCTGCTCGAAGTCGATGAGGTTCTGATCCATGCTGTGCTTCTGGTTGCGGCCGACGAACCCGCAGACCGCGTCGACGCCGAGCAGGGCCGCGGCATCGAACGCGCGAAGCATGAAGTCGTACTTCTTCTTCCGGATCGCCGGGTCGTCGTGCAGCATGTTGTCGAAGTAGCCGACTTCGGAAATCCCGATCTTCGCCGAGTCGAGCGCGGCGCGGACTCTCTTCGCACGATCCTTGTCGAAGGGCTTGCGCAGATCGAGCGTGTTCGCGACCGGATCCAGCATCGCCTCGGGCGGCACATCGGTCTCGGTCGGATGGAGCGCCGCACTGAGCTGGATGTAGCTCGCTCCCAGCTCCTTCGCGAACGCCACCCACTCTTCGATTGCCTTGTCGGGATCCGGGTCACGGACTTCGCGAGGCGTCAATTCCTGGAGCGCCGCGGTGAGGACGCCCACTTTCATGAACTTTGGCTCGAACGCTTTCGTGCTCATGTCGGTTGCTAGATCCTTTGTGACTTAAGGCTCTGTCTGCATTTATTTACTGGCCGCAGGCGCTCTTCGCGTGTCAGTAATTCACCTTGGTCCACGCGCTTCCGTTGGACGCGCTTTGTAGTATGGCTTCGACGATACAGTTCGCGCGGTAGCCATCTTCGAAGGTGGCAAACGCCGGCGGATGCGGATCGGACGCCTTCTTCCCTTCGGCGATGAAGCCGTAGATATCGCGCATCAGGTTGGCGAAGGCGTCCGCCCAGGATTCCTGGTGCCCGCCCGGAAGGTGCGCGTATCGACGCGCCACGTCGCCGACGAGCGACGGATCCTTTTGCAGGATTTCGTTCGGCTTGTCGCGGTGGCCGATCAGCAGCTCGTTCTGATGCTCCTGCCGCCATTTGAGCGACGCCTTGGATCCGCAGATCTCGAGTTCGAGATCGTTCTTGTGGCCGGCGCACACCTGGCCGACCGAGAACGCGCCCTTGGCGCCGTTGTCGAAGCGCAGCAGCACCGACGCGAGATCCTCGACTTTGATCTCGACCTCCTCGACCCTCTGGCTGGCGTCCGCCGCGGCAAACGCCTCACGCGATCCCAGTGGCTTCTTTCGTTTGGGTATGACGGTCGTGATGTCGCCGAGCACATGCGTGATGCGCAGTCCGCTCATGTGCTGCGCGAGGTCGCACCAGTGCGAACCGATGTCGCCGAGCGCGGATGAGGCGCCTCCTTTGTCCGGCTCCAACCGCCAGGAGTAATCGGTGTCCTTGAGAAGCCAGTCCTGGAGATACTGGCCGACGAGGAAGTGCGGCTTGCCGATGTCCCCGCGTGCGATCGAGTCGCGCGCCTGCTGGACGAGCGGGTTGCCACGGTAATTGAACGTGACGGCATGGACGATTCCGGCCTTCGTCGCTTGATCGAGCAGCGTCTTCGCCTCGGCCGCCGTCATCGCGAGCGGCTTGTCGGACACGACGTGCTTCCCCTTGGCGATCGCTGCGGCGTTGACCGGGTAATGCAGGTAGTTCGGCGTCGCGTTGTGAACGACCTGGATGTCCGGATCGTTCAGCAGAGCTTCGTAGCTTCCGTAGGCCTTGCGCGCGCCGAGCGCCTCCGCCTTCTTTTCAGCCGAAGCCTGGCTGCTGCCGGCCACCGCGACTACGTCCACAAATCCCAGACGCCGCACGGCGTCGACATGATGCGGCCCGACGAAGCCCGCACCGACGATTCCCATACCGATCCGTTTCACGTTCGAGCCCTCCCGATGAAGAGAACGGAAAAGCATACTCTGAAGGAAACAATGTTCACAATCCGGGGAGGAGACGGAGAGAACGGAGAAGATTCACAACGGAGAAACGAGCGTGATACTCTCCCAAGCTTATGTCCGACTACTCTCCTCGCCCTGAACACAAGTTTTCCTTTGGTCTCTGGACGGTCAGTAACCGCGGCCGCGATCCGTTTGGCGAGGCCGTTCGACCGACGCTGTCCCCGGTTGACGCGGTCGCGATGCTCGGAGAGGTGGGCGCATGGGGCGTCAACCTGCACGACAACGACCTCGTCCCCATCGACGCCACCCCTCAAGAGCGCGATCGCATCGTCGCTGACTTCAAGAAAGCCTGTCAGCAGCACAACATCGTCGTGCCGATGGCGACGGTCAATCTCTTCTACGACCCGGTCTTCCGCGACGGCGCGTTCACCGCCAACGATCCACGGGTGCGCGCCTACGCCGTGCAAAAGACGATGCGGGCGATGGATCTCGGCGCCGAGCTGGGCGCGAAGATCTTCGTCCTGTGGGGGGGCCGCGAGGGGACCGAGACCGATTCCTGCCGCAGACCCGACGCGGCGGTCAAACGGCTCCGCGAGGCGATCGACTATCTCTGTGAATACTCGATCGACAAGAAATACGGATACCGGTTCGCGCTCGAGGCGAAGCCGAACGAGCCGCGTGGCGACATCTACATGGCGACGACGGGGAACTATCTCGGCCTCATTCCGACACTTGCCCATCCGGAGCTTGTCGGCGTGAACCCCGAGGTCGCGCACGAAACGATGGCCGGCCTCAATTTCCTGCACGCGGTCGCGCAGGCGTGGGAGGCGGGGAAACTGTTTCACATCGATCTCAACGACCAGGCCCCAGGCCGGTACGACCAGGACTTCCGGTTCGGGGCAGCGAATATCAAAGCGTGTTTCTGGCTGGTCAAGTTTCTCGAGGACGTCAAATACGATGGCCCGCGCCACTTCGACGCGCACGCGTACCGGACGGAAGACTACGAAGGAGTCAAGGACTTCGCGCGTGGCTGCATGCGGACCTATTTGATCCTCAAGGAGCGCGCCGAACGTTGGAATGCGGACAAAGAGATTCAGGCGCTGCTGAAAGAGACGACTGCCGGCACTGCACCGGCGATCGGCAAATACTCAGCCGGTGGGCGCGACACGCTGCTCGCCGCCAACCTCGACCGCGTGTCGATCGCAGCGGGCGGACTCGGCTACGAGAAGCTCGATCAGCTGACGATGGAAGTGTTGTTGGGCGTCAGGTGAAATGCTGATTTTTGAATGCTGATTGCCGATTGAAAGGCGCGTCACCTCAATCAACAATCAGCAATCGACAATCAGCAATTGCACTTACTCCAGCGCCGCGGCAAAGTCCGCCAGCCGCGGCGAGGGATCGGCTCCTTGGCCGAGCGCGTGTAATTCACAAGCCGCGTACACGTCTATCAGCTCACGATAGACCGCATGCGTCGCAGCGTTCGGCCGCAGCGCACTCTGTGCAATCGGTTCGACAAATCCCTCGACCGCGTCGTCCCATGCCATCGAATCGCCTTCTCCGGTCGCGCTCCCATGAAGCGCGGCGATCGCCGCGCCGAGAGCCGCGGAGTTCCCGACCTGCAGCTGATAAACGACCGCGCCGAAGACGTTCGCCATGACCTGCAGGATGTCGCGATTCGCGGCAGCGCCGCCAGTCGCGTGAATCGTGTCGACGGTGACGTTCATCCATCGTGAATGAAGCGCCATCGCCATCTGCTGTCCCTCGACGACCGCGCGCACGTTTCCGTCGGCGTCGCCCGGGTCGAGGTCGTAACGGCGAATGCCCGGGGTCAAAACAGTCGGCGTGATTTCCGGTTCGAGCCACGGAAGCAAGAGCCGGCCCCCGTTGCCTGCGGGCGTGCGCCGAAGGCTTTCCGAAAAGGTGGACCACGACAGCCCGAATCGATCGCGAATGTGCTCGCGCGCGAGCGAACCATTCTTGAAACAGGTCAGGCCCATGTAGTCACCGGTCGGCGCGCCGAACACGTGACCGGTGCCGGTGGCGTCGACGCGAGGCTCGCGCATCAGGCCGAATACCGTGTCGCTGGTCCCGAGCGATATCGCCAGCCGTCCTTCACGGACGAGACCAACGCCAACGAGGCTGCACGGATTGTCGCCGGACCACGCCACCACCTGTGCCGGAGGCAAACCGAATCTGACCTGCCAGTATCGAGAGAGAGTGCCGACAATAGTCGACGCGCGAGCGACGCGAGGCAGCTTGGTCGCCAGATCAGCCGCCGTCGCGTCCACGGCAGGCATCCACCAGTCGCACGACGTCAGATCCATCAGGTTCATGCCGGAGCCGTCGCCCGGATCCAGCGGCGCGTGCTCACCAATCAGCAGAGAAGCGAGGAATGAACTGACCAGATGGATGCGATCGGTCGCCGCATACGCTGACGGATCGCGCTTCGAGAATTTGCGAATCTGCGGCCCGGTGAAACGTTCGAAAGCCCGCGAGCCGGTCCGCTGCGCGAGCGCCTGATTCCCACCCGTCGCCGCTTCAATCTCCCCGCACTCGATTGATGTGCTCGAGTCCATCCAGATCGGCGCGACGTCGCGCGACAGCATCGGGTTGACTTGATCGGCGAGCCGGCGGCCGGGATCGAGCGTTCCCAGCAGCGCAGCCGCCTTCGCATTCAGATAAACACTGCCATGCTGTTGCGCGGAACCCGAGATCGCGCGCAACTGACTCAGATCCAGACCACTCTTGGCAAGCCGCTCCATCATCAGCTCGAGCGCCTCGACCCACATGAGCGGCGGCGACACCGCGCTCGTCGCGTCATCGGCCGGCAGTACGCCGTGCCGGGTGCCATAGTGAGGCAGCGTCTCGTCGAAGGCTATCGACGACTCGAACGCAATGCGCCGGTGACTTCCATCGACCTCCAGCACGATCGCGGAGAGGCTTTGGGTGCTGGAGTCGAGGCCAAGGTACAAAGACATGCGCGAAGTTTACCCTTGTTCTCGTTGCCGCAGATGGTTGCAACAGTTGAACCTCACGATCGCGCCGAGATCGCGGAGGATCTCGCGCGGAGCGCGCTCTGCGCGAAACTCTCTGCGTTTCTCAGCGCGAGACGAGCCACTTCCTGCCAGCGAGCATCGCCACCCCAGGCAGCGCCAGCGCGGCAGCGAAGGTGAGGAGAAACGACTGCATCTCCATCGAAAAGGCGCCAACGGCCGCGTAGGCGAACGCAATCCCGAGGTTCGACAGCGTCGTCATCCAGATGAAAGGACGGATCGGCGAGCGAACGAGGCCGGCGAACACGACACTGGATTCGGCGAGCACGGGGATCGGCCGGCAGACTACGAGCGCCCAGTTGCCGTGCCGTTCCATGATCTGATTCGCGCGAGCAACGCCGTCCGTCCCGACCAGCCGCCGCGCGGCCCCTTCGGCTTTCGCGCCGAAGGCGTACCCAATCGCGCAACCAACCGTCATCCCCAGCCAGATGATCGCGGCTCCCCTCCAGAAGCCGAACAGCACGCCGGCACCTGTCGAGACGATGCTGGAAGGAACAGGCAGGAAGACGTCCAGCGCAAGGAGTCCTCCGATCGTTGTCGCAGAAACCCAGCCTGACGCGTGCCCCTCAGTCAGCCAGGTGCCCAGCGCCTCGAACTGCTTTTCGAAAATCAGGAACGGGATGATGATCAGCGCGAACATCAATCCAATCAGAACAGCCCATCGCATCGGAATTCGCCGCTACGCGCGTGCCGAGAGCACGTCGCTCTCGTATTGCTTGATTTCCACCAGCCACGACGCGCGTTTGGGGAGTCCTGCGCTCGTGCAGTAATAGTCCCACACGGCGCCCCAGGGAAGTGCCTTGAACTCCTCCTGCAGCGCGAGGCGATCCGTGTAGGCCGCTGCCGACTCCCGCTCTCGCAGCATGGCCGATGGTTCGAGCGTCGCCTTGAGGAGGGCCTTCAACATGTTACGGGTGCCGATGACCCACGCGGCCACCCGGTTGATGCTGGCGTCGAAGTAGTCGAGACCGATATGCGTGCGGCCGAGGAAATTACCGCGCACGAGTTCCTGTGCGATTGCCTCGAGATCGTCGTTGAGGACGACGACGTGGTCGCTGTCCCAACGGACGCCCCGGCTCACGTGCAGCAGGATTTCCGGCAGGAACGTAAAGACCGCGCTCAGCTTGTCGATGATCGTCTCGGTCGGGTGGTAGTGCCCGGTGTCGAGTGTATACAGGACACCCCTGGTCAGCGCGTATCCGAAATAGAACTCGTGCGAGCCCACGGTGTAGCTCTCGAAGCCGATGCCGAACAGCTTGCCTTCCACCGCATCGAGATTCAGCGCGCGATCGATCGGCTCCTTGAAGATGGTGTCGAGCGACTCGATGAGACGTTCGCGCGGGCTTAATCGATCGACCGGCGTATCTTTCATGCCATCGGGGATCCAGAGGTTCGTGACGCACGGAGTGCCCAACGCCTTGCCGATTGCGGCCCCGATCGTCCGACACGCGACACCATGTCGCACCCAGAACTCGCGCGTGGTCTTGTCCGGATGCGCAAGTGTGAAGCTGGTGGCGAGCGGGTGCGCAAAGAATGTCGGGTTGAAGTCGAGGCCAATCCCCAGATCCCTGGCCCAATCGATCCATCGGCTGAAATGCTCCGGTCGAATCCCGTCGCGCTCGATCTTGCGGCCGCCGAAGTCGCCGTACGACGCGTGCAGGTTGAAGCGATGTTTCCCGGGAATGAGCGCGAGCGCCTTGGCCGCGTCCTGACGCAGTTCATCAGCGGTGCGGGCTTTACCGGGATAGTTCCCGGTCGCCGCGAGGCCGCCGCCGATCTCCGTCGTCGCCGATTCGAACCCGCCGACGTCGTCTCCCTGCCAGCAGTGAATCGAGATCGGCACGGTCGCGAGCGTCTTCAGTGCGGCGTCCGTGTTGACACCAAGGTCCGCGTACTGTTGTTTAGCCAGGTCGTACGCCGTCTGGATCTGCTTGTCGCTCATCTGTCCCTCGAAAGGAGGCTGGCACTTTCCCGCGAAAGTGCCAGCCTCCTTTTCTTCGGTTTTTATTCGCTTTACACTCTCAGAAATCGAATTTGTCGATGTTTGCTTTTGTAAACATCACCGGCGCCCCGAGAATGATTTCCGATCCTTTGATCTGGATCGTGCCCAGGCGACCGGCTTCGAACGACGACGTGGTCGAGGATATCTTGTTCTGCGTGAGCAGCGATCCGGCAAGGACCGTCAGGTAGCCGAGGTCCCTGGTGTTCCACAACACCACCGTCTGCACCCAGCCATCGTGCACGTACGGCTTGTTCATGTTCGGGAGCGACAGGCCGATGACGTTCACGTCTCTACGGTTCGCCTGTCGAACGGCCTCCGCCGATCCGGGGACGGCTGGAGCGGAGATCGCCATGATCAGCTTCACCGACGGGTAGACGCGCATGATGGTCTGCGTCTCGGCAAACGCCTTGTCGCGATCGTCGTCGCTCGGCCGAATGGTCGCGAGTTTCAGGTTCGGGTACTTCTCAGACTGGCGCTTCTTGATGAACGAGATCCATTCGTTCTGGTTCGCCGCGCTGAGTGCGCCGGTGATGATGGCGAACTCTCCCTTTCCTCCGAGCAGCCGCGCCGCTTCGTCGGTCAACGTGTTGGCGATGCCTTCAGAGGTCGCCTGATTGACGAAGAAGTCGCGCGCGTCCGGCTCGGCATCCGCATCCCACGTGAGCACCCTGATTCCGCGCTCGCGCGCCTTACGCAGAACGCTGGAGATGCCGCCGCGATTCTCCACCGCCACCGCAATGACGTCCACCTTCCGAGTAATCCAGTTTTCGACGAGCTCGTTCTGCCGGGCTGCGTCGAGACTGGTCGGGCCGTCCCAGATCAGGTCGACACCAAACTCACGCGCGGCTTCCTCCGCCCCGACCCGGCAGCTGACGAAATACGGATCGCCTTTGGCCTTCGGCATCATCGCGATCACCGGCCGCCTCGATGTCGACGGCGCTGATGCCGGCGTGGCCGCTGTCGCCGAAACACCGGGCCTGAGCGATCGAACCAACCACACGTTGGTTGCGGCAACGATGAGCGACCCGGCGACAATGGCGCCGCAGAGGACCGCGACCTGACTGTTCTTCACCGGAATGTCCTCCCCCTGTCCAATCTGCGGCAGTGCCGCAGGCAAGTTCCGAAGACGATCGATGGCGATCGTCGCGACCAGCAGCGTGCCCGTGAGCACACCGGTCAGTTCCGACGGCAACGCGGCCAGGTGCAGTCCGTTGCGCAGCACGGACAAGGCGAACAGCCCGAGCACCGTACCCCACACGGTGCCGCGGCCGCCGAACACCGAGGTTCCACCGAGCACCACCGCCGTAATCGCGTCGAGCTCATAGCCGGAGCCCGCGTCAGATTTTGCCTGACCGAGGTGGGCGACGTAGATGATCGCCGCCACACTCGCGATCACTCCCGACAGCAGATACAGCGTCGCAATGCGCCGGCCGACCGGCAGCCCCGCGTATCGCGCGCCGGAAGGCGTAAAGCCGATCACATACCACGCACGGCCAACCACCGAGCGATGCAGCAGCACCGAATAGCCGACAAGAACCGGCACGAACACGAGCAGCTGCGTCGGCACCACACCCCAGAGATACCCCTGCCCCAGCGAGAGAAAGCCCGCGGGAAAGTCGGTGTAGTTGACGGCCCCGCGGGTCAGTCCCTCCGCGATCCCGCGAAACAGCGACAGCGTTCCGAGCGTGACGATGAGCGGCGGGATGTTCAAGCTGGCGACGAGCGTCGCGTTCAACGCGCCGCCCGCCACTCCCGCCAGGAGCGCCACCACTGCAGCGCCAACGATTGATGCGCCCCAGTCGTGGTAGGCCGCGCCGAACAGCACCGCGGCGAGCCCCATCATCGATCCCACCGAGAGGTCGATGCCTCCGCTCACGATGACCGGCGTCAGCGCAATCGCGAGCAGTCCGAGTTCGACGCTCAGACGGACGATTTCAAAGAAATTGCCGAGCGTGAAGAAGTTCTGCGCAATGACCGCGAAGAGCGCCACCTCGGCGCCGAGCGCCAACAGCAGAATCCACTCACCGGTCGAAAGCCAGAACCGGACGCCGCGCCGCATCAGGCCGGGCCCGACGCCGCCACCGCGGCATGAAACGCCCGGCGCTCGCGCACGGCGTCGACGGCAACTGCCGCGAGGATGATGGCCCCCTGCAGCGCTCGTTCCCAGTACGCGCTGACGCCCAGAAACGTCAGTGCCGGGCCGATCGCACCGAGCAGGATCACGCCAAGCAGGGTTCCGGTCAGGCTGCCTTCCCCACCGCGAATCGCGGCCCCGCCGACCACCGCCGCGGCGATGACTTTCATTTCAAGACCGAGACCCGCGTTGCTGGGAATCTGATTGAATCGCACCGAGTTCAACAACGCGGCAAGCCCCGTCAACGCGCCGGCGACGATGAACACGCCGAAGGTGACCCGCGCGGTATCGACGCCTGCGAGCCGCGCGGCAGTTTCATTCGACCCGGTGGCGTAGACTGCGCGCCCAATCGCGACATTCCGCATCACCCACGCGACCGCAGATTGCAGCACGATCACGATCGCGCAGGCCACGAGCGGATAGGACGATTGCGGCAAACCAAACCACTGAAAGCCGGTTGGCAGGTCCTGCACCCAGGCGCCTTCCGTCCACCACCGCAACCCGTCTCTCAATGCCACCATCGTCGCCAGCGTCACCACGATTGAGGGCATCCGGAGGTACGCGACGAGACTTCCGTTGAGGGCGCCGAGCGCGGCACCGGTCACGCACGCGGCGGCGGTCGCGACAAGGACGGATCCGGTCGCCTTGGCCACCACCCCGGCCACGACTCCGCAGATCGCGAACACGGATCCCACGGAAATGTCGATGTTGCCGGTCAGGATCACCAGGGTGGTGCCAATCGCGACGATGAGCACCGGCATGTTGCCGAGAAACAGATCGCTGAGGTTCTCGCGAGCGTAGTAGCCCGGCGCAATCGCCGCCAGCACGAGGCCGAGGGCGGCGATGACGATCACGAGCGTTACTTCTCGGCGATGAAACATGAAGTCAACTTCGGTCGGCATTACTCACTGCTCGCGGGGCCCCACCCCCGCTCGCTCGGGCCGCAGGCGCTTTTTCCCGTGACCTTGTCCCTATCCCTTATCCCTTTTCCCTTTTCCCTTGCGAATGCCCGAGCGCCGCCGCCATGACATTCGCCGCCGTCGCCGCATCCCGCTCCATCGTCGTCACAACCGTTCCCGCATGCATGACCGCGATCCGGTCGCTCATACCAAGAATCTCCGGCAGCTCCGACGAGATCATGATGATTGCCATGCCGTGCTCGGCCAAGTCCTGCATCAACCGGTGAATCTCCGCTTTCGACCCGACGTCGACACCTTGTGTGGGCTCGTCGAGGATCAACACGGATGGCCGTGTCGCCAGCCAGCGGGCTAACGCGACCTTCTGCTGATTGCCGCCGGATAGCGAGCCGACCTCGGCGTCTACCGACGACGTCTTGATGCGCAGCTCGCCGACGTACCGTTCGGCCGAGGCATCTTCGACGTCCCGCTTGATTAGTCCGTTGCGCGAGACGCCGGTGAGGTTTGCCAGGCTCGCGTTGGCGGCAATCGACATGTCGAGGACCACGCCATGTTGCCGTCGATCTTCCGGCACATACGCGATGCCCCGTCTGATCGCATCGGCTGGCGAAGCGATGTCCACCGCCGTCCCGTCGATCGCAATCTCTCCGCCGGTCGCGGGCGTTACGCCGAAAATCGTTTCGGCGACCTGCGTCCGTCCTGAACCCACGAGCCCGGCCAGGCCGAGAATCTCCCCGCGGCGGACGGAGAGCGACACGCCTCGCACACCGGTCCTTGCATTCGAGAGATCGCGAACCGACAGGATGGTGTCGCCGAGCGGTACCTGACGTTTCGGGAAGACGGCATCCAGCTCGCGGCCTACCATCATCCTGATCACATCGGCGCGTGTCACGTCGCCAGCATCACGTGTCGCCACGGTTTCACCATCGCGCAGCACGGTGATGCGATCGGCGATCGTGGCGATCTCCTCGAGACGATGGGAAATGTAGACAACGCCTGCGCCGTCAGTGCGGAGCCGCGCGATGACGTCGAAGAGTCGTGCAACTTCGCGGTCACTGAGTGAGGCGGTCGGTTCGTCCATGATGACGATCCGGGCTTCGGCGCCGATGGCCTTGGCAATCTCGACGATCTGTTGTTCCGGCATCGTCAAGGTGCCAACGAGGCGATCCGGATGCAACGGAGTCCCGACGCGGTCGAGGAGTGCGGACGCGAGCCGGCGCCGCGCCTTCCGGTCGATCCGGCGCCACGATCCGCCGCGCTCGAGCGACAGCGCGATGTTCTCGGCGACGGTGAGGTGGGGAAAGAGCGCCGGCTGCTGATAGATCGCCGCGATGCCGAGCTCGCGCGTCGTGTGCGGATCGATACGTATCAGCGGCACGCCAGCGACGGTGATGGTGCCGGCGTCGGCATGCTCAGCGCCGGTGATGATCTTGATCAGCGTGGACTTGCCGGCGCCGTTCTCGCCGACGAGCGCGTGCACCTCGCCGGCGCGGAGATCGAATGACACGCGGTTGAGCGCGCGGAGCCCGGCGAAGGACTTACTGATATTTCGAGCGTCGAGAAGCAGACTGGCCACGGTCGAGAGGCCGGATGCTACCACACCCGAACGGTCCTCCTGGCTGCTCGCGTCGTTGCGCACTTCGCAACGCGAAACCGCTTAAGTTCGCATGAAACAGCTGATTTTACGCATTGGTCTGACCATTTACACAAGCGGTCTGACCCCTCGCTATTGCGCAAGGCGAAACGCGCTGACTATAATCACGCGCCTGGAACGGTCGCGCAGTCGCGGCGCGGCGCGGATTTTTTTAGACATCCTCGGCTTCAGACTGGACGGATGCTATGAGCTCCGACAAGAACTCGTCGAGAGATCCCTACCTCGTAAAGTCAGTCGTCCACTCGGCGCAGCTGCTGTCGGCCTTTCGATCGTCGGGGGAAGCGCTGCCGCTGCGGGAGGTCGCATCACGCAGCGGGCTGCCGAAGAGCATGGCGTTCCGGCTGCTCTACACGCTCGAACGGTGCGGCATGGTCGAGAAGGTGGGTGAGAACCTCTATCGGTCGCACCTCCGCCCGTTCAAACAGCGGCCCTACCGGCTGGGTTATGCGGCGCAAGGCACGGACTACCAGTTCTCGAAGGAAATTTCGAACGGGCTGCAGCGCGCCGCCGCGGCGCAGGGCATCGAGCTCATCTGCGTCGACAATCGCTACAGCCCGAAGATCGCGCAGCGCAACGCCGACGTCCTGGTCCGCGAGAAGGTCGATCTCGTCATCGAGTTCCAGACCGACGAGCACGTCGCGCCGATCGTCGCGGCCAAGTACCGCGAAGCGGGCATTCCGCTGATTGCGATTGAAGTGCCGCACCCCGGCGCGACGTATTTTGGCGCGAACAACTACGAGGCTGGCCTGATCGGCGGGCGGCATCTCGGCCGCTGGGCCAAGCAGCACTGGCACTCCGACGTCAGCGAGATCGTGCTGCTCGCGCTCGAGCGCGCCGGCAGCCTGCCCAAGATGCGCCTGACCGGCATGCTCGTCGGGATGAAGGAGACGTGCCCGCCGCTCGAGAACTGCCAGGTCACGTATCTCGAGGGGGATGGCAAGCTGGGAGAAAGCTTCGAGGCGATGCGCCGGCACCTGCGCGCGACCCGGTCGAAGCGGTTCCTCATCGGCGCGATCAACGATCCGAGCGCGCTTGGCGCCTTGCGAGCGTTGCAGGAGGCCGGCCGCAGCGAGTCCTGCGCCATCATGGGGCAGAACGCGTCTCCTGAAGGGCGCTCCGAACTCCGCACGCCGGGCACTCGCCTGATTGGGTCGGTCGCGTATTTTCCAGAGAAGTACGGCGCCGACATCGTCGCCGTCGCGCTCGACATCCTGCATCGTCGCTCGGTACCGCCCGCGGTGTTCGTCAAACACCAGCTCGTCACGCCCGAAACCGTCGACCACATCTATCCGAACGATCACTTGATGCAAGTGACGGTGTGAATCGCTAATCACTGATCACTGATCCTGAATCGCTGATCCTTGAAATCGCGAATCGCTGAATCCTCGAATCCCAGGTCACAGCCAGCATTCGCTCAAAGTTCAGGCGAATGCTGTCCCGCCGAAGCGCGAAGCGCGAAGGCGGCCGGATCCCGGACCCCGAACAACGGATCCCAGCTTGAACTGCAAGGCGCTCGCAAGAAATCCCCGCCTCCCCGTTCAAGGGAACAGGAGGCTCTATGCGTTCCATCGCGTTTGCGGCGGCTGTATCAGTCTTTGCCCTCGTCCTCTCGTCTGCGCGCCAGACGTCCGTAGGTACCGTGGCCGGAGTTGTCAAGGACCCCGTCGGCGCGCCGATTCCTGGCGTCACGATCCAGATCCTTGCGAAGGGATCGGCGCCGCTCGCTCGCATGTCCGACGCAGGCGGGACGTTCACATTCGAACGGGTGCCGGTTGCGGACTACGACGTCAGGGCGACGCTGACGGGTTTCAAGCCGTTCACGAGCCGCGTCACCGTTTCCGCTGGAAAGACGACGCGGCTGGATATCGTGCTGCAGGGTGACGTAACGGAGACGGTCGCGCTGGCACAATCCCCATACGAGGCAAAGGCGGACGTCCGCGCCGGGAGCGCAGGAGGGCGCATCGCCGAAGCTCCTCGCGCCATGATCCCGATGCCTGTGTCTCCCTCATTCGCGGGGAACACCAGGCCTTATCCGGGAATGCCTTCCCGCGACTTCAATACCGAGGCCTACGATCGGATCGACGACAGTCAGTTCCGCCGCGTCTCCCACGATCCCCTGTCGACCTTCTCGATCGACGTCGACACCGCGTCGTACGCGAATGTGCGTCGCTTCCTCAACGACGGGTCGCTGCCGCCGAAGGATGCCGTCCGAATCGAAGAGCTGATCAATTACTTCCGGTTCGAGTATCCACGGCCCGCAAGTGGACAGCCGTTCTCCGTGACGACCGAGATTGCCGCGTGCCCGTGGAATCCCAAGCATCAGCTCGCGCTCATTGGGCTCCAGGCACACCCACTCGAAACCGACGCTGAGACGGCGCGCAATCTCGTCTTCCTGCTCGACGTGTCGGGCTCGATGATGCCGCCCGACAAGCTGCCCTTGATCCAGACGGCGATGCGTATGCTCGTGGACACGTTGACCGAACGCGATCGCATCGCGATCGTCGTCTACGCCGGTGCCAGCGGTCTCGCGCTTCCCTCGACCAGCGGCGCCCACAAGGACACGATTCACCAGGCGATTGCGCAACTCCAAGCCGGCGGGTCGACGAATGGGGCGGCCGGAATCACGCTCGCATATCAGGTCGCCCAGGATCACTTCATCAAAGGGGGCATCAACCGTGTCATCCTGGCGACCGACGGCGACTTCAACGTCGGCGTGACCAACCAGGGCGACCTCACCCGGCTGATCGAGGAAAAGCGCAGCACCGGCATCTTCCTTTCAGTGCTTGGCGTCGGCACCGGTAACGTCAAGGATTCGACGATGGAGAAACTGGCGGATCGCGGGAACGGAAACTACGCGTACCTCGATTCGCTGCACGAAGCGCGGAAGGTGCTGGTGAACGAAGGTGGCGCCACGCTCGTGACCGTGGCGAAGGACGTGAAGATCCAGGTCGAATTCAACCCGGCTAACGTCGGCGCCTACCGCTTGATTGGCTACGAAAATCGGCTGCTTCAGAGCCGGGACTTCAACGACGACAAGAAAGACGCCGGCGAAATCGGCGCAGGGCACACCGTCACGGCGCTGTACGAAATCGTTCCTGCTGGCGTGGAGGTCGACACGCCCACTGTCGATCCGCTGAAATATCAGCGCCCGACTCAGACGACGACGTCAGCGGCAGGCAAGGATGAACTGATGACCGTCAAGCTGCGCTACAAGGCACCAGACGGCGACCAGAGCCGACTGATCACGGTGGCGGTGAAAAATCGGACGACCGACCTCTCGCCAAACCTCGGCTTCGCCGCTGCGGTCGCCGAGTTCGGAATGGTGCTGCGTCAGTCGGAGCATCGCGGATCGTCTACTTACCAGGATGCGGCCGCGCTCGCGCGACGCTTCCGAGGCGCAGACCCCGATGGCTATCGCGCCGAATTCGTCAGGCTGGTGGAACTGGCGAAGGCGCTGCCGCTTCAGACCAGCGAGAGGTGAAACACAACTGCTGGCTGCTGGCTCGCGGCGGCTGGTGCTGACGATTTCGCATCGTCAACCGAGCGGGGTCTCCGGTTGCCTCCGGAGACCTCGTCCTTCCCCTCTCTCACGTCCATTGCAACACGTTCGAAAACGCACTGGGTTCATCCTCGATTCGTACTCCGAAGCGTTTCAGCCTGCCAAACACTCTGAGTCGTTTGGAAAGCTCTTGACCACGTGGACCCGGCCGACTTTCTACTTTTCTATGCCGAAGCCAAACGCGTAGAGCGTTCCGTCCGCACCGGGCAGGTAGACGTTTCCTTGCCCTGCCGACAATCCGCTTCGGACGGATGTCGTGATCGCGCGCAGGCTGCTCCAGAGTTCCTTGCCCGTGGCCGCGTCGATCGCGTAGAGCACCGACGGTACCGCTTTCGTTCCGCTCGACGCCGTGAACATCACGCCGTTGATCACGAGCGGCGGGAGCGGCGACGGAATATCGCGCGACGTCCATCCCGGTTGCAGCGCGAGCTTGCCGCCATCGTCTGTCACCTTGAACGTCACGATGCCGCGCGACGACGTTACTGCAATCCATCGGGCGTTCTGCGCGTCCTCCCAGCTTGCCAGCGCGCCTGATTCGAGTTTCTCGCTGCCGGCGACAGCCGTGGTTGCCGCCGGACCGTTGGTGAGCGCCGCGGCGTCAAACAGGTACAACTTCCCTTGACCTGTCGTGGCAACGACGTCCTTGTCTTTCTGGGCGAACACCAGAGGGGACGAATTGAAGTTGGCGCCTGACACACTCGCCGCTGCCTTCTGCTTCAGCGTCTTCGACTCGAGCGCAATCAACTGGTTGGACATCGACGACGATCCGCCGCTGGTCGTGATGTAGACCGTCCCGTCACGGCCGAGGGTTACGCCGCCGCCGGCAATCCGCGCATCTTTGGGCTGGAAGGCGACCACGTCTTTCTTGTCCGTGCCGAGTTCCATCGCCCAGACGCCGTCAGGTTGGCTCCCGCACCCATGCGTGGTCGCGGCATACGCAACCGACCCTGCCTCGCCAAGGTTCGCGATCAGCAGGCCGGCCACATGCGTGTTCGCGGGAACGAACAACGTCGGCGGCAGCAAGTCTGCGCCGTTCTGCACGTTCAACGCGTGCAGGAAGCCGTCGCTGCCGACGACATACGCGGCGTCGTTGCCCGGGACGAATGGGCCGCCGCCGAATCCGCCGCCGCCACGCGCTCCCGGCGGAAGACCGCCGGGCGTGTTGCCGGCCGCAGCCGCGGCCGATCCAGGCACGGCACCACGAGCGGCTCCGCGTCCGCCTGGCGCGTTCGGTCCTGCGCCGCCTCCCCGCTGCTGACCCGCGGTCGCGAGCGTGACCGCTCCCATTCCAGGTTCGCCGACTCCACTCCCCGAACGGCCGCCGCGGCCGCCACCGAACCCACCTCCGCCGCCAGCTGCCGGCGCAACGGTCGTCGGACGAGAGAGCGACGCGACGAGGCCGCCCGGACAGGCAGCGGTCACGTTCAGCATCGGCGGCGGGCTCGCAGAGTAGTTGATGTGGTACTTCCAGAGCGGCGTCCCGAAGTCGATGTCGATCGCGTGGACCGTCTCGGACTGCGTGCCGACGAACGCAATCGACTTGAAGCCTCGGAACCCGATGATCCGATCGAGCAGGATTGGTTGAGTGAGTGCTGTCGCCGCTTTCGGCTCGTATTCGAGCTTCACTTTCCACAAGAACTTGAACGCGCCGAAATCGCCAGGCTTCTGCATCGCCTGAACGGAAATGCGCGGATCATTCTTGATGGACCCGGTCCGCTGCGCGTCGTATCCGCTCGTCGTCCACTCGCTGCCGCCGCGGCCTTGCGCGTGAAGGAGCGAGGTTGCCATCGCTCCAGACAACGCGATCACTAATGCGCCGCTGAGTTGTTGCTTCATCGCAGCTCCTTTCTTCCTTCGCTCGGTGGGGCCCCTTCTAGCGTTCCCCACCTCGCTGCGCGCCGCGTCGCGCGGACGCTACGCGTCCACGCGCTCCGCGGTTCCCTCCGGCCCTCGCTTGCGGCCGCAGGCGCCTCAGAAGTGGACGTGCGAACTGGAAGACTTGCGGCGCCGAAGCAGTACAGCATCCCGTCGTAGGTACCGATGTAGACGCGACCATTCGCGAGCGACAACCCGCTGAAATGGTTCCACGATTTGATCTGATCGCCGCTCGACCAGAGTTCCTCGCCGGTCTCACCATCGAGCGCGTAGAGCGTCGCATGCGTGGATTCTTGAATGCGCCCTTCGCTGCCGCCGACGTGTCCCGGCTCGGCCCAGCGCTGCGTCGTGCTCTCGCCGCTGCCGTACGCGTAGACGATGCCGTTGGCTATCACTGGCGGGTCCGCCATGTACATGTCGCGCGAGATCCACGCCGGAATCAGCGTCGGCTTCCCTGTCTTCGCATCGTCGACAACCTTGAACGCCGCCACGGCGCCGTACACCACCTGCCCATGTTCGATTGGCGCTTCGAAGCGCGTGTGCTTCGGCCCCCAGAACGGCGTCAGCACCCAGCGCGTGCCTTTCGCGTCCTGCCACGTCGCCATCGCGCCCCAGATCCCCATCGTGAAGTTCACTTCTTCGTTGCAGATGAGCGGAGAACGATACGCCGGGGTGCGGTGGTCCTCGCCGCCCAGCGCTGACGTGTCCATCAGCCAGATGCGGCACTCCTTGCTCGCCGAGACGATGTATTCCTTGCCTTTGTATTCGAAGATCGGCGACGACGTGTTGAAGTCGAGATCGCGTTTCCGCATCCAGTAGGCATCGACCGGCGCGTACCAGTCTTTCAATTCGAGCGCTTTGGTCTGCGGGTTCTGCTTCACGCCGATGAACGCCTGCCCGTAGATCTGCTGCGCGGGGACGTAGTCGCCGTCGCCGCTGCCGGCGTACACGGTGCCGTCCTTGCCAACGGACGGACCCGTCCGCGGCCAAAGTCCGCCGCTGCCCGGCGCCCAGTTGCCGACTTTCTTCGTCGCGAGATCGTAGGAGTAGAAGTTGTTCGGGTTGCCGCCGCAGCCCTGCGCCGTGGACGTGTAAATCACCCCGTTGACCAGATTCAGGCCATAGGGTTTACCGTTCGGCGGAACGAACAATGCCGGCGGCTCCACGTCGGTGCCGGTTGCGGCGTCCAGCTTCCGCAAGCGTCCATCCCACGACACCGCATACGCCACGTACTTTCCGGGCGATACCTGATCGACTACGGGCGTGGCGGTGAGTCCTCCTGGACAGAGCGTCCCGCCGCCGCGGCCGCCCGTCTGCTCCTGGAAGGTGCTGTCGAAATGGCGGTGCCAGAGGAGCGTGCCCTTGTCCACGTCGATCGCGAAGACGTTGTCGGACACTCCAGCGACAATGGCGATCTCCTTCGCGCCGTCGGCAGTCGCGACATTGCCGGCAATGAGCGGCGGAAAGAGTGCGTGCATCTGCCGCGGCTGGTTGTCCAGCTTCACCTTCCACAACAGCTTCATGTCCTTGACGTTGTTCTTGTTCAGGATCGTTTCGTTCCGCTGCCAGGCGGTCCGCTGCGGATCGCCGCCGTCGGTCAGCCAATCGGCCTTCTTTTGCGCCTGTGCGGCCGGCGTGATGATCCAGGCCAGCGCCGCGCCAAGCGCCGCGAGACCTGTGAGCAATCGTCGGGTCATGGGTTCACTCCTCGTGGCCACGGGTTGTATCAAAGGACGTCGCGGTTGGATCCGAAAATCTCTTTTGCCTCAAACGTTTCGTGGTGCAAAAAGGCCCCAGCATTCGCGGACCACCGGAACGGACTCAGAAATGTGATTCTTGCCGAGGAACCCACGCGCGGCTTTTTTGTTTTGCGAAACGACGATCGTTCGGGGAGATACCTGGAGACCTCAGCGATCGACGCGGTCGAGCATCCAAACGTCGCTGCGCGACTCGGTGATGGGGAGGAGCAAGCGCGTGGCGGAGATGACGATGTCCATTTGCGCCGTTCTTGGCGTGAGCTGGAACTGTGCTGACACGAACGAGGTGACGGAAAACGGTTCGCCGACGGGTGCGCCGCTCGGGCCATCAAAACGTCGGCCCCACACGTTGGCGACGCCGGTGCGATTCGACACGAAGTACAGGACGCGCCCATCCGGGCCCCAGTGTGGCTTGTCGTCGAACCACACGCCCTCGGTCATCGGCCGCCATGCTCCACCGCCCGACGGCGTGACGTAGATCGTCGAGGTCGACTCGTGCGATAGATCGTGCGCAAGAAAACTGATCCAGCGCTGGTCAGGAGAGAAACTCTGGTTGAAGAGATTGCGGGTCGGGTCCGATGCGATGACACGGACGTCGGAAGCGCCGGCGTTATTGGACACCGGAATCACGCATGTCGAGTAACGATCCCCTTGGCTGAATCGACACGCACCCAAAATCGTCTGACCATCCTTTGACCAATCGTAGGCTTCCATTTCGACGACGTCCGGCTTCGTCAGCACCCGATCGCCGCTGCCATCCGTATTCAGCACTGCCACGGCGATGCCGCGATCGATTGCGGCACAGCGCGAGAACGCCAGCTTCGCTCCGTCTGGAGACCAACGCGGCCTGCTGAACCGCCAGTCCGGGCTGGACAGGAGCAAACGATCTTGTCCTTCGGTCAAGGATCGTTCCCACAACTCGTTACGGCCGGCTCGAACGGTGAAATAGACGATCTTGGAACCGTCAGCGCGGGCGTCGAAATCCACTTCTTCTCCGGCGCTGCTCTGAGTGATTGGAGACGGTTCGCCAATGATGCGGCCATTCACAGCATCGAACGGAAACGCCCACAGCCTCGTCCGGCTCGACGTCGTCGTGAAGAGCAACTGGTTCTCGTCGGGGGAGATGGCAACATTCGTCTCTTCTCCGGCCCCCGTCGTCAGACGCTCCGGTCCGTCGATCCATTTCTCCGTCCGCGGGTCGACCCCGATGCGCCAGACGTTCCGGGTGTCCCCCGTGCTCGCGTCAAAGTAGATGTAGCGCCGCGACTTGGACCAGACGAATCTTCCCGGCGACATGCCGGCGAGATCGCGCTCGACCCGCTCAGCTATTTCCGGTGCGGCCGCGCGGCCGCCATCCACAGGCACATTCAAGAACTTCGTCGCACCTCTGTGCGTCCTGCCCCAGACTGAAACGCTTCGCCCATCGGGATGCCAGGCGGCCCGCAGAAACTTGAACTCGTCGAGTACATCGGGCCGGACCGCGCGCGGCGGCTTGCCATCCAGTCCGACGACGTAGATCGTGGGCAGGTCGGGAAGCACGGCGGATTGTTTGAAGAGGATCCGCGTCGAGTCCGGGGACCAGCGAGGCTCATATCCAAAGCTCGAGACGAGCCGCTCGATGCCGCCGTTCGCGGGAATCACGTAGAGGCCTCCGCCGTCGCGCTCCGAACGGAACACAATCGATCGTCCGTCCGGTGACCAATCCGGTTGCGTCTCGTTGAACGGTGAACTCGTGAGAGCGATCGGCTCCGGCTCTCCGAGACGCTGCTTCCAGAGATCGGCGTTTCCGCTCGCGTCGCTGGCGTAAACGATCCACTGACCGTCGGGCGCCCATGCCGTGTCCCGCGGCAACGCGGCGTCGTCGTACGTAATCCGGTGCGGGATCCGGCGGCCCGTGGAACCTGACTCCGCTGGACGCAATACGCTGACGGCCAGGGCGGTCGCGAGCAGCGCCGCTGAAGCGACCGCTACGGTCGCAACGAGCGTAAACGACCGGCCGCGCGGGCCCGGCGCTGAAGGATGCGCCGCGACCATGGCATCCCCGGCTCCAGGAATGCCCCGATTCGCGAAGGATTCGTCGGCAGCGGCAATTTCCTCGAAGTCGATCGCAGGCGCCGCGCCGAGGTCACCAGCTGACGGCCAATGCCGATCCACTGGTGCTGACACGCCGTGGACCGTTGCCACGAATCGATAGCCGTGGCCCGGGACCGTCACAATGTAATCGTGTTGGTCGGGACGCTGGCCGAGGGCGCGGCGCAAGGACGATATCTGGCGAACGAGGTTGTTCTCCTGTACGGCCGTATCCGGCCATACGAGGCTCAGCAGCTCATCCTTGCTGACGACGCGGTCGCGATGGTGGAGCAGGACGACAAGGACGTCGAAGGTCTTGGCCGTTATCTGCACCCAACGGTCGTCGCGCCACAAACTGCGCTTGACGGGATCGACAACGAACGGGCCGAAGGCGTACCGGCCGTTCTCGGTCGCGTGCGAGGCGGGAGGTGTCTCGGCAGATGAGTCGGGCCGACTGGTGTCTCCCACGGGAGTTCCTCTCCTCGAGCGATGGTGACCGGCTCGAGTGAACGTGTTCGCAGTATTGACATCGGCCGGGCGCGAAGTCAATCAGCTTTCTTCACATTCGGTGGCGTTCTGCAACGCGAGATGATGTCGCCACACAGGACCGGATCGCAGACGTCCCGGCCATCGTCACGGATCTCTGTGGATTCAACACGTCGCCGCTCACATCGGATGTCTTCCGCGCGTCTCGCAGAATGCAACAGAGCGATTTCATCTATTTTCAGGTTTTTTCATCGGCCGCTATAGACGGCTCGCGCGGCAGCGCGTAGCGTCGGTGCACCTCACCGGATCACACACCCGACGAAGAGCGATTCGGTCATCAAGAGGCTTCAATCACCGCATTCGATCAGGAGGACATCGTGAGCAATCGCTCTTGCCAGCGTGGCGTTCGCGCCTGCGATCGCCAGCGTTGGCCGGCGGGGCCAAGCTCAGGTGCTGGGCCTCATTCGCCGGGACGGAGCCGTCCGCTCCCGGCGATCGCGTGCACCCTGTTCGCGGCATTCGTGGCGACGTTCTGCGTCATGACTTCGACCGCACGTGCCCAAACCGCTACCGGGCAGATTACAGGGACGGCGCGCGATTCCACCGGCGCGGTCATGTCTGGTGTGAAGGTGGTCGTGACGAACCAGCAGACGGGCCTCACGCGTGAAACGAAAACCGGCGGCAACGGGGATTACGTCATCCCGTTGCTCCCCGTGGGCGTCTACATCGTCACTGGTGAGCAGACGGGCTTCAAGACGGCGATCCGCTCGGACGTCACGCTGACCGTCGATCAGGTTCAGCGCGTGGATCTGGCGCTCGCCCCCGGGAACGTCTCGGAAACGGTCGAGGTCCAGTCGAACGCTCTTGCACTCGACACCGCGACCGCGTCGGTCGGGCAAACGATCACGGAGAGGCAGGTCACTGAACTACCGCTCAACGGACGCAATTTCCTGCAGCTCCTCTTCCTTGGCGCCGGCGCGGTGGAGACCAACGGCGAGCAGGGCGGCATGCGTCAAGGGGTCGGCAACGCGATCAGCATCGCCGGCGCGAGACCTACCTCCAACAACTTCATGATCGACGGTACGTCGAATATCGACACGTCTCTCGGCACGCCGGCGGCGGTCCTATCCGTCGATGCCATTCAGGAGTTCAAAGAGCAGACGAGCACCTACTCGGCTGAGTACGGATTCAGCTCGAACCAGGTCAACATCGTCAGCAAGACCGGCACGAATCAGCTTCACGGCACGGGATTCGGTTTCTTCCGAAACGAAGGATGGGACGCACGAAACTTCTTCGACAACGGCGGAGCGCCCAAGCCGAAACTCGACCAGAAGCAGTTCGGATTCGTCGCCGGAGGACCGGTGATTCTGCCGATGTACGACGGCCGCAACAAGACGTTCTTCCTCGTCAACTACGAGGGGACCCGGATCGATCGTGGCGCCACGGCCTTCTACACTGTGCCCACCCCGGAACAACTCACCGGCAAGTTCAACACGACCATCATCGATCCGGTGTCGGGCCAGCCGTTCCCGAACAACACCATTCCACAGTCACGCTTCTCGCGCGTCGCGCAACTGGCCCTGCGCAACAACTGGTTTCCGGTCCCGAACTCCACCGCGGCGCAAGGAAATTTCGAGGACGTCCGGACGTTTCCGCAGAATCAGGATCAATTCACCATTCGTGGTGACCAGGACCTTGGCAAGCTCGGTCGTGCGTTCGTGCGATACACGCAAACGAGCTACGAGAACACCAACGCATCCAACATGATCGACGCCGGCAATCGCGTGTTCGTGCAGGACACGAGCAACTGGCAGGTCTCGCACAGTTGGCCGATTCACAATAATCTCGTCAACCAGTTCCGGATCGGCCGGGTCGATGCACGGGCCGATCAGCACGGCACTCCCTGTCCGCAATCAGACGTCGACTTCCTCAACGTCACGGGGACGTTCACGAACATTCCGGACAACCAGCGCGAGTGCCCGAGCGTCGGCATGCAGAGCTTCTCGGGCACCGGTGGCGCGATCAATGCCTACACGGCGAGCAACCAGCCGATGTGGGATCTCAGCAACACGACCACCTGGGTCAGCGGCACTCACACCCTGAACTTTGGAGTGAACTACCGTCGCTGGTGGCTGCAGCGCGATCTGGCAACAGGGTTCCTGGGCAACTACGCCTACAACGTCGGCTTTACCGGCAACGTGGTCGCCGACATGCTGCTCGGCTACTACTCGGGCGTCGGGATCTTTCAGCCGGCCGCCTACAGCGTGCCCGGTGCCGCGGGCAATCCTCGTGAGTTCAACTTCAAGTACATCGCACCGTACGTGCAGGACGACTGGCGTGTGAATTCGCAACTCACCGTCAATCTCGGCCTGCGCTGGGACTATCGGAGCGTTCCGTACGAGACGCGCAACCGAATGGCGTGGCGGAACCCGGACTACGCGCCCGGCGGCCTGCTGGTGGCAGATCAGTCATTGGTCACAGGTGGAATCGTCGATGGCGCGTACTACCAATATGCGGGACGGCGAAGTCCTGAAAACCCGGATCGATTCAAAGTCTTCGCACCGCGATTCGGATTTGCCTGGCGTCCGATGGGTGAAAAGACCGTCTTTCGCGGCGGCTACGGCGTGTTCTACGACTCCGCTGAGGGGCGCGAAATCGATGGATCCGCCGATGTGTATCCGTATGTGAGCCGTGGCAACTACATTCAGTCGCTCGGCCAGCCGACGCCGCTGCAGACGACGGATGCCCTCTTTCCGAGTTTTGCGGCGCCTGGAGTCGCGACGCCGGCGGCGAATACGTTTCTCGCGGTCAGCCAATCGCCACAGCCCAAGAATCCGTACATGCAACAGTGGTCACTCGGCGGCCAGCGCGAAATCGCGCACGGGACGACCTTCGAGTTGAACTACATCGGCACGCACGGAACCAATCTGCTGATGCGGCAAAATATCGCGCAGGCGTTCCCCTACGATCCCGCCCACCCGTTGTCTGTCGATGCACGCAAGCCGTACCCCAACTTCGTCGTCTACATCGACAGCAACTGGGGCGGGCGATCGAACTACAACGCGCTGAACACAAAGCTCGAACATCGAAGCGCTGACTCGATCTTGACCTTCGCGTACACGTGGGCCAAGAGCACCGACTCGAAATCGGCAGCTGCCGGAATAGGCGCTGGAAACTTCAACGGCTGGCAGGGCTTCCTGAACAACCATGATCCCGAACGCGATTACGGATTGTCGGACTTCGACGTCGATCATCGACTCGTCGGCAGTTTCGTTTACAACCTGCCCTTCGGTAAAGGCGGGAAGGTTGCGAGCGATGCGACCGGCGCGAAGGAGGCGCTGGTAGGCGGGTGGCAGCTGAACGGAATCTACACCTGGCAGCATGGATTCCCGCTCACCGTTACCGCCGCTGATCTTGGCGGACTGAACGACACGTTCGGAACGAACCGGGCGAATCTTGTCGGCGATCCCGCCGTCGATCAGCGAACAGTCACTCAATGGTTCAACACAGCCGCGTTTGCGCAACCGGCGCTCGGCCAGCTTGGCAATCTGGGCCGCAATACAGAGCGTGGCCCCGGGATCAATAACCTGGATCTCGCGCTCTTCAAGAACATCGAATTCGCGCATCAGGTTCGGCTGCAGTTCCGGTTCGAGTCATTCAATGCGCTGAACCACACACAGTTCCAGGATGTGTCAACGAATATCGCTTCGACGAACTTCGGGGTTGTCACCTCCGCACGTGCGGCCCGCATTAACCAGCTCGGTCTAAAGCTGCTATTCTGAGCCGGTCCGGGACGGAGCGCTCGAGTGATAGCGCTCCGTCTCGTCTTCCGGCGCGCTGCGGCGGTGCGCCATCAATTCCATGTCGCGATACCTGCAGCACACGATCGCCGTCGCCGCGGTGGTCGTCTGCTCTGCCGGTGGTGGGTTGTCCGCCGCAGTCCAGGACCCCGCCGCCGCGCTTCAGCAGCATGCAGCCGCCGGCGAGCGCGCATTGGCCGAGGGCCGGTACGTCGACGCGGAGAAGGAATACGAAGAGCTGCGCCGCCTGAGCCCCACCACCGCGGAAGTGCACGCGCGCCTCGGTTTGATTTACTTCCAGGAGGGAAAGTTTGACGCCGCCGTGCCGACGCTTCGCGAAGCGATCCGGTTGAAACAGGGATTGCCGAAGGTTGACGCGCTCCTGGCCATGTCGCTTTCCGAAACCGGCCACTACGAGGAGGCGCTACCCGGCGTCACGAAGGCTTTCTCGCAGTCCGGCGATCCGGTACTGCGACGAATGGCAGGCCTCCATCTCCAACGGATCTACACCGGGCTCGGACGCGATCAGGATGCGGTTGACGTCGCGCTGAAGCTCTCGCGCCTCTATCCGGACGATCCCGAAGTGCTGTATCACTCTGGCCGGCTGCTGGCCAATCTTGCCTACTTACAAACCATGCACCTCGCCGACGTGGCACCGGATTCTGTCTGGCTTCACCTCGCGGCGGGAGAAGCCAACGAGAGTCAGGGGCTGTACGACGCCGCGCTCCGCGAGTACCGACAAGTACTCGCGTCCGCGCCACGGCGACCGGGTATTCGTTTCCGCATCGGGCGTACGTTGCTCCAGCGAGCGAACAACGGCGGCTCGAGCGACGACCCGAGCGAGGCACGTCAGGCATTCGAAGAGGAGCTGACGCTCGATCCGAGCAATGCAAACGCCGCATATGAGCTCGCCGAGATCCATCGGAAGGCAGGAGAACTCGAACCAGCCCGCAAGCTGTTCGAGCAGGCGCTGTCGCATTATCCGGCGTTCGAGCACGCGCAGATCGGGCTCGCACGAACGCTGATCGCGCTCGCCGCGCCAGCCGATGCGATTCCTCACTTGAAGGCGGCGATCGAACATCACCCCGAGAACGAGGTCGCCTACTATCAGATGGCCCAGGCGTTCAAAGCGCTCGGGAACGCTCCGGAGCAAGAGAAAGCGCTCGCGCAATTCACCCGGATCCGCGACGCGGCGGCACAGCGCCGGGCTGCGGTGCCGCCGACAAAACAGGACGTCACACCACAAACGGTTGACATCAAGTCTCCCAAGTGACCGCGTGACCGATCGTGAGATCTCCGACTCTGCCTTTTCACTGCGCGTTGGCGGCGATCGCCGCGCTCATCTCGATCGTTCCAACCCGCGCGGTTGACTCGGTCACGTTCACGGACGTCACGAAACAGAGCCACATCACGTTCTCCCACGTCTGGTCGGCTGACAAGAAATACATCCTTGAATCGATGAGCGGCGGCGTCGCCGTCTTCGACTTCGACAACGACGGCCTGCTTGACATCTATCTGGTGAACTCTCCCACCGTGGCGACCGCCGGCGATCCTCGAACCGCGCGCAGCGAACTGTGGCGCAACCAGGGAGACGGCACCTTTGTCGACGTCACGGACAAAGCTGGCGTCGGCTATCCGGGATGGGGCATGGGCGCTGTGGCCGCCGACTTCGACAACGACGGATGGGACGATCTGTATGTGACCTGTTACGGACCAAACAAGCTGTATCACAACAATGGGAATGGCACGTTTTCAGACGTCACGGAGAAGGCGGGCGTGGGTGATCCGCGCTGGTCGACGGGTGCAGCGTTCGCCGACTACGACGGCGACGGCTGGCTTGACCTCTTTGTCGCCAACTACGTCGATGTGCGTCTGGACGCGCTGCCAGAGTTCGGAAAGGGAGAGTCCTGCGAGTTCCACGGGATTCCGGTTCAATGCGGCCCGCGAGGACTTCGGGGCTCCGGCGACTCGCTCTATCACAACAGGAGAGACGGAACGTTTGAGGATGTCTCGGTCAAGGCCGGCGTCTCGGATCCGGATCAACGGTTCGGCATGGGCGCCGTCTGGACCGACGTCGACGGAGACGGACGACCCGATCTGTACGTCGCGAACGATGCGGGTCCGAACTATCTGTACAAAAACAACGGCGACGGAACGTTCACGGATGTGGCGCTCCAGTCCGGAACCGCGCTCAGCGAGGATGGCAAGGAGCAGGGATCGATGGGGATCGCGATCGGCGATTACGATCACTCAGGCGGCTGGAGCATCTTTGTCACCAATTTCTCGGACGAGTACAACGCACTCTACCGGCACGACAAGGGCTTCCAGTTCACGGACGTCTCCTTCGCGTCGCGGACAGCACGGCGCAGCAACCCGTTGGTGGGCTGGGGAACACACTTCATCGATTATGACAACGACGGCTGGGTCGATGTGTTCGTCGCGAACGGGCATGTTTATCCACAGGTCGAGCGCGCCGGGGGGGCGACCTCATACGCGCAGCCAAAACTCCTCTTTCGCAACAACCAGGACGGCACGTTCACCGACGTCACGTCAACGTCGGGCGCCGCGTTGACGATGGCGGCGGTGAGCCGTGGCTCCGCGGCCGGCGATCTCGACAACGACGGCGATCTCGATGTCGTGATCAACAACCTGGATGGTGCGCCGACGATCCTTCGGAACGATGGCGGGAATCGGCAGAACTTCCTCGTCGTGGCTCTCGAAGGGCGCACCGGCAATCGAGACGCCGTCGGCGCGATCGTAACGGTTCGTGCAACCGATCTGGTCCAGCGTGCCGAGCGGCGAAGCGGTGACAGCTATCTCTCGCACAGCGACGCGCGATTGCACTTCGGACTCGGGAAACGAGCCAAAGTGGATTCCGTGGAAGTTCGGTGGCCGAATGGGACCGTTCAACGCTTCGGCGAGATGCCCGCTAACAGTTTCGTGAAGCTTGTGGAGGGGATGCCTGACATGCAGGTCCTCCCTGCACGCAGGTAGTTCGGGCACGAGCAGCGCCAGACCTTTCACGATTCACTGCCTGACACCGGGATGAGCTCCGGGATGAGCTCGGCGAGCGTTACTGCTGGAAGGCGTCAAGGACGGCGGCGGCCAACTGGCGGACTTCCGCCCAGTGCTCGCTCGTGCGCAAGGCCTCATCAGTCCAGATGTCGGCGTCGAACTCGGCGCCATCACGCGCCATCGTCGACAGCTTCTGTTCGAGAAGCGTCAGGGATTCGACTTGCGGTGCGGAGAGCTGATCTTCGTACGACTCGCGGACCACTGCTGCGCGCTGATCGAAGTCGCGCACCAGCTCTATGGCGCTACCGTCTTCATCCGGGAAGAGCGCCGGCTGACCGGATTCGGCGGCCGCAAGCCGCCGGATCGCGCGCGTCAGTTCCCGCAGCGGGTCCTGCTGATCCTCTTTTTCGTACAAGTCTTTATCGCAAGAACGCTTCCGGTAGACCACCGTCGACCGGGATCACGTGACCCGTCGTCTTTGCGCTCTGGTCACCGGCAAGCCAGCAAATCGCGTTCGCGTTGTCGATCGGCAGGATCGGTCGCTTCGTAATCGTTCTCCGCGCGTAGAACTCTGCGAGCTTGTTGCGCAGATCCTCGGTAGACTCCGATTCGTTGAAGTCGATGCTGTACTTCGTCAGCGACACGATGACCCGATCCCGTGGGAACATCGACGAACCCGCGATCACCGTTGCCGGCGCGATGCCGTTGACTCGGACGAGCGGGCCGAGTCCGATCGCCAACTCGCGAATCAAATGGTTAATCGCGCTCTTGCTGACGTCGTACGGCTCGCTCCCGCTCTTGGGCACCACTGCGTTGGCAGAGCTCGTGAGAACAATCGATGCCGGAAGGTTCTGCGCCTTCAGCACCTTTCCCGCTTCCTGAGCGAGGACGAAGTTCGATGTCAGATTGATCTGGAGCGTCCGCCCCCAGACGTCTTCCGCCGGCACCGAAGGATCGGGCGTGGGGAACAGCGCCGCGGTATTGATGACGCAATCAAATCCGCCGAAATGAAGCACGGCGGTGCGCAGTCCCGCCGCCATCGAATCGCGCGACGTCAGGTCCATCGACGCGCTCATCACCATCTCGTTCGCCGACAGGCGACCGGCCTCCGTCTTCGCCTCCTCCGCTCCAGCGACGTTCGCATCCGCGACGACGACGTGTCCGCCGCGTTTGGCGATCTCGAGGGCGACCTCTCGGCCGATGCCGCTGCCCGCGCCGAGCACGACGACGACCTTGCGGCTAAACTCCTTCTCGGGCGGCATCCGCTGCAGCTTGGCTTCCTCGAGCGCCCAGTACTCAATCCGAAACGCTTCGGTGCGCGGCAGCGCCACGTAGTTGTGGAACGACTTGAAATCGCGCGCCTGGTCAGGCCGCTTCACCTGCGGCAGCGTGTCCTCGATCTTCGTGTCGTCCTCGAGCGCATTCGCTCCCGCCATCACGTGAATCGCGTTGACGAAGAACTCGGACGTGATCCGCGCCTCCCGCTTGTCCTTGCCGAACCCGAAGAGACCGAGACCGGGGATGACGACGACCGACGGGTTCGAGTCGCGCAGCTTCGGCGACGACTTGTCGGCGCAGGCGCTGTAGTACTCCGCGTAGTCCTTGCGGTACTTCTCGGCGCGCTCGGCGATTCGTTTGCCGAGTTGCGCGACGTCGTCCTTTGCCGGATCCCAGGGAACGAACATCGGCGAGATGCGCGTCCGAAGGAAATGATCCGGGCAGCTCGTGCCCATCAAACAGAGGTCTTCGGCCCAGCGCGAATTGGCGAACGTCATCGCATCGTCTGACGCATCGACGTGCGCGATGACGCGTCGATTGGAGGAGACGACGCCGCGGAGGTACGGCAGGATCTCGGCAACGACTGCCTGACGATCGGCAACCGTCGCGGTGACCGCCGGCCCGCCAAAGAGCGGTTGGCCTCTGCGAGCCGCGTGCTCCTGGATGAACTCGCCCATCTCGTCGATGGTGCGAATGCTGTTCAGGTAGCACTCTTTCTGCGTATGGCCCCAGGTGAAGAGCCCGTGTCCGCCGAGAATCAACCCATCGCATCCCGGCGTGCCCTCGACCGCACGCTTCAGCATCAGCGCCAGTTCGAATCCCGGACGCTGCCAGGGGACCCAGGCGATCTTCCGGCCGTACTTGCGGTTGAACTCCTGCATCTTTCGCTCGCCGTTGGCGCTCGCCGCCAGCGCGATCGCCCAGTCCGGATGCAGGTGATCAACGTGGTCGAACGGCAGGAACGCGTGAAGCGCCGTGTCGATCGATGCAGCGACGCGATTCTCGCCGAACGCGCACAGCGGATAGAACGCCACCATCTCGTCTTCGTGAGCCTCGCCGCGGTAGCGGCCGATGAGGCTGTTCAGCTTGTCGAGATAGAGAATCGCGAACCCGGAGTTCGCGATTGAGCGCAGGTCGCCGCCGCTGCCTTTCACGGCCATCACGCGCTGCGGTTGGCCGGTCAGCGGATCGACCATGTCGAACTTCGAGCTGGTATTGCCGCCGCCGAAGTTGGTAATGCGAAGGTCGTCGCCGAGCCGATTGGATCGATAGCGCAGCAGATCGAGCGGATTCGCTTCGAGTTTCGCGGCGTCGGCATCATTCCAGAGATTCTCGAGCAGCCGAGGCGCCCGCCCGGCATGCGATGCAGACGAATCGGCCGTAGCCGTCGTATTAGACACAGGTCATCTCCACGTAGTCCTGAAAACGTGCGTAGTGCGCGTCCCATGCGTCGGCGGACTGCGGTTCGAACCGATCCACCGGGAACGAGCGTTCAATGATGTGGCGCGCCTCGTCCAGTGACGAGACCGCGCCGGTCGCCAGCATCTGCATGGCGACATTGCCAAGCGCCGTCGCTTCGACGGGGCCGGCCACCACGGTACAGCCGGTGGCGTCCGCGGTGAACTGGTTGAGCAGGTGGTTTCGCGAGCCGCCGCCGACGATCCGGATCTCCTCGATCTTGCTGCCGATCAGCGACTCCAGCGCTTCGATCACCACGCGGTACTTGAAGGCGAGACTCTCGAGGATGCCGCGTGCGAAAGCGGCCGGCGAGTCCGGCACCAGCTGACCAGTCTGTCGGCAGTAGTCCGAAATCGCCGACACCATGTCTGGCGGCTGGAAGAAGCCGCGATGATCAGGATCGAACAACGACTGGAACGGACGCTTGTGGTCCCTGGCGGCCGACAGGAGCCCGTCGTAGCCGTAATCCTGTCCGCCGGCGGCCCACGACCGGCGGCACGCCTGCAGCAGCCATAGCCCGCCGATGTTCTTCAGCAGGCGCGTCGTCCCACAGACGCCGCCTTCATTCGTGAAGTTCAGATCGCGCGCGCGCGCGGTGATCACTGGCTCGGTTAGCTCCGTGCCAAGCAGCGACCACGTCCCGGAGCTGATGAACGCCGTGCTTGGTGCAGCGAATACCGACGCCACCGCCGAGCCGGTGTCGTGGGTCGCGGGAGTGACGACAGGTGTGCCGGCCAACGCCGGACAGGCCTTCGAGGTGACGGCTCCGAGGATCGACCCCGGCTCGATCATCGGCGGCAGAAGACGAGTCGGAATCTCGAGATCCGAAAGCAGGCCTCTCGCCCAATCGCGCGTCTTCGCATCGACGAACTGCGTCGTCGTCGCCATCGTGAACTCGGCGCGGAGCTCACCACTCAACCAGTAGTTCAGGAGATCGGGAATCGTTCCCAACGAGGCGGCCGACTCGATCACGTGAGGTGTCGACTGGCACGCCGCGTAGAGTTGGTACAGCGTGTTGAAGACGAGAAACTGAATCCCCGTGATCGAATAGATTTCTTCACGCGATACGCGCTGCCAGACCGCTTCCATGACGCCGTTGGTGCGGACGTCGCGGTAGTGGTACGGCTGTTCGACGAGATCGCCGCGGGCATCGAGCAGCGCGTAGTCGCAGCCCCACGTGTCGATGGCGACGCTGTCGGGACGACGATCGGCGCTCCGATCGAGTCCCTGCTGAATCTCACTCCACAACCGGCGGATATCCCAGTGCAGGGAGCCATTGTCGCGAACGGGCGCGTTCGGAAACCGGCACAACTCGTCGAGCGACAGGATGCCGGAGCACAGCCGGCCGCGCATCACGCGCCCGCTCTCCGCTCCAAGATCGATGGCCAGGAAATTAGCACTCATACGGTGCGGGATCCGTCGTCGGCACGGCACCGGCCGTGCGGCCGTGACAGCATACGCCCAACCTCGTCACCCGGGAAAAAGTTTCGCTGCTCGCGATTGTTTGACAACTCGCAACGCCAGCGCAACGCTTGAGGGACGAGCCCGCGAGGCAGGGCTTACGGTAGTGGCCGAAAAACATTAGTGAATTTGACCTCTCCGTTCGCGCGCCGGTTTGGTTTGTCACCTACCGTTGCCACATTCGTTGCGCATAGCAAAACATCCCGGGGCCGACGACCGCGCGCCATCAGCCGCATACCCGTACTAAGTAACTGAAAAATATACGCGTTACAGCCGTTTCGCTGTTTGTCAGCCCGAAAAGGACATTATTTTGGGGTGTTTGTTTGACAGATGTGTGACAGGGGCGTAAGTTCGCGCCGCCCGGGTTTCCGGGTATCCGCACACGTGAACGAGG
>Ga0070684_100000132_pt1 | contig 49550 bp, 51 predicted proteins | sample KBSC723LmetaG_FD_65653 | JGI IMG/M metagenome (GOLD analysis project Ga0070684, IMG submission 65653) | Corn rhizosphere microbial communities from Kellogg Biological Station, Michigan, USA - KBS C7.2-3L metaG | ecosystem: Host-associated > Plants > Roots > Rhizosphere ...
GGGGGCTTGACGCTTGTGTGACTTTCCGGTATAACGGTCGCAGCCGGGAATATGGATCTGCGCTCTGGTCTTATCGCACCTCTCAACACCCATGTTGCCGGCCCTTTTCTTGCGCGCTGGCCACTCCCCCAGCGCGCTCCTCCCTGTGCGGTACAATGCGACGACACCGACAACGGCACGCATACCCCCAAGAAGGATCGCCCATATGTCCCAGACTCCCGTAGCGCCGCTGGCAGGCGTGCGCGTGCTCGATCTCTCGCGCCTGCTCCCCGGCGGCTACACGACCCAGATGCTCGCCGACCTCGGCGCCGACGTGCTCAAAATCGAGGAGCCAGGCTCCGGCGACTATGCGCGCACCATGCCACCCTTCGCGCGAACGGTTGGGCAGGCGTTTCTGGCGGTCAACCGCGACAAGCGCAGCGTCGCGCTCAACCTGAAGCATCCGCAGGGGCGCGAGGCGCTGCTGCGGCTGGTGGATGGCGCTGATGTGCTGCTGGAGACCTTTCGCCCCGGCGTGATGGCGCGGCTCGGGCTGGACTACGCGACGCTGCACGCGCGCAATCCGCGGCTGGTCGTCTGTAGCATCTCAGGCTACGGCCAGGACGGCCCCTATAGCCAGCGCGCCGGGCATGACCTCAACTACATCGGCTACGCGGGCCTGCTGGCGCATCTGGCGCGTCCGGGAGAGCCACCCGTGCTGCCGGGCGCGCAGCTCGCCGATATCGCGGGCGGCTCGCTGATGGCTGCCACCGGCATTCTAGCGGCACTGGTTGGCCGTGCCGCGACCGGCGAGGGCCGCTACGTCGATGTCTCGATGACCGACGGCGCGCTCTCGCTGCTGCCCCTGCTGGGCACGCGTGTGCTGAATGGCACGCCGGAGCCAGGACCAGGCGAGGCGGAGCTGACCGGCGCGCTGCCAGGCTACAACATCTACGAGACCAGCGATGGCCGCTACCTCACGGTGGGCGCGCTGGAGCCGAAGTTCTTCGCGAACCTCTGCCAGCGATTGGGGCGGCCCGATCTGGCCGCGCGCCAGTTCCCGCGAGACGCCGCCGACCGCGACGCCACAATCGCCGAGCTGGCGGCGATCTTTCACACGAAGACGCGCGCCGAGTGGCTGGAGGAGCTGGCGGACGCCGATGTTTGCGTTGGCCCAGTCAATACAATCACCGAGGCGCTTGCCGATCCGCAGCTGCGCGCGCGGAACATGACGACCCACGGCAGCTATGGCGCGGTGGAGGGCGAGGGCGACGCGCTCCGCTATACGCCAGTGGTCAGTGATGCGCCATTCACCCTGCGCCAGGGGCTACCCGCCCTAGGCGCGGATACCGCCGACATCCTGCGAGAGGCGGGCTACACTCCTGAAGAGATCGCTGCGCTGGAAACGGCGGGGGCGATAGCGCTGGGCGAGTAATATCCAATGCCCGATAGACCTGCGGACTACTCGATACGCATTGGTCCACGCCGCACGCTCTCGCGCATCACGTCAAGCTCGCCCGCTGGTACATACTCCACCCACCAGGTGACGCCTGCCTCGGCCAGCGAGCGCATCAGCGCGCGATCCTGCTCCCAATCGTCGGAGCGGCTGCGTCCTCCCAGCTTGATCTCATAGGGCTTGGCGCGCTCTTCTTCGCGACGGTGGCTCTCGATGAACGCTTTGAGCGCGCGTACCTCGTCGGGCGTCCAATCGCTCCACTCCCCAGCGGCGTGATGCTTGTAGAGACAGCAGCCATCGTAGCGCGCCGCACGTAGCGATGGTCCCTTGAGCGGCCAGCCGCCACCCACCAGAATCGGAATGCGCGGCTGCTGCACCGGCGTCGGCAGGAAGGTCATCTCGCGCACCTGGAAGTACTGGCCGTCATAACTGAACGGCTCGCCGCTCCACAGCCCGACGATGACATCCAGCGCCTCATCGAGGATCTTCGCGCGCTCCTTCGCGTCCCGCACCTCGTTGACCCGGCTGAAGCCTGCCTCGCCACCATCGCCGGAGCCAACGCCCAGAATAAAGCGCCCGTTCGACAACTGGTCCAGCGCCACCGCCTCGCGCGCCACCTTCCACGGTCGGCGGCGGTTGAGCGGCGTCACCGACGTGCCCAGCCGGACCCGATTCGTGCCGACGGCCATCGCCGCGAGCGCGATCCACGGATCGCATGTCGGCACAGCGCCGTCACTCTGGTGGACAATGTAGTCTTCGACAAACACACCATCCCATCCGGCCTCTTCCGCCAGACAGCCCAGATCCGCCAGCACCCGCGCATCGCCACAGACGCCGCCATTGGGCAGCGACAGACCATACTTCATAGCATCCTCCTTTAACGGACCGCATTAAGCGTGCTATGAATAGTCTGATCTGGCATCTTGCCATCTATTGTCATATTTGATGGCATATCGTCCCTGGATGCGCGCAATCGCTGTGCGCCGCAATGAGGGCACTATAGTTTACAGCCCCAGCTCGTCGCGCGCCGCCGCGAAGGCATCCGCCGCCGCCAGCAGGTCGTCTTCGGTGTGCGCCGCCGAGACCTGCGTGCGGATACGCGCCTTGCCCTGTGGCACGACTGGATAGGAGAAGGCGATCACATATATGCCCTTCTCCAGCAGGCGGTCCGCCAGTTGTGTCGCCACCTTCGCATCGCCGAGCATCACCGGCACAATCGGGTGGTCGCCGGGCAGGATGTCGAAGCCCAGCGCCATCATCCGCTCGCGGAAGAGCTTTGTGTTCGCGCGCAGTTTCGCCCGCAGGTCGTCCGACAATGTCAGCAGCTCCAGCGTCTTGAGCGAGGCTGCGACGATGGCCGGAGCGACCGTGTTGGAGAAGAGATACGGACGCGACCGCTGTCGCAGCAGGCTCACAATTTCCGCGCGCCCGCTGGTGTAGCCGCCACTGGCTCCGCCGAGCGCCTTGCCCAGCGTGCCAGTGATGATGTCCACACGGTCCATGACACCGTGTAGCTCCGGCGTGCCGCGCCCCGATGGGCCGACGAAGCCGACCGCGTGCGAGTCATCCACCATCACCATAGCGTTGTAGCGCTCCGCCAGGTCGCAGATCTCCTTGAGCGGGGCCACATAGCCGTCCATCGAGAAGACGCCGTCGGTCGCGATCAGTCGGCGGCGCGCGCCCGATGCCGCCTTGAGCTGCTCCTCCAGGTCGCCCATGTCGCGGTTGCGATAGCGCAGGCGCTCCGCCTTGCAGAGCCGGATGCCGTCGATGATGCTGGCGTGGTTCAGCTCGTCGGAGATGACGACATCCTCCTCGGCGAGAATCGTCTCGAAGAGGCCGCCGTTGGCATCGAAGCACGAGCTATAGAGAATGGTGTCCTCGGTGCCGAGGAAGGCGCTGATGCCCTGCTCAAGCTCTTTGTGGATCTCCTGAGTGCCACAGATGAAGCGCACCGACGCCAGCCCAAATCCCCAGCGATCGAGCGACTCCTTCGCCGCCGCGACCAGCGCCGGATGATCGGCGAGGCCGAGGTAGTTGTTGGCGCAGAGGTTCAGCACCTCCTTGCCGTCGGCCACGCGCACGTGCGCGCCCTGTGGCGAGGCGAGGATGCGCTCGTTCTTATAGAGGCTGGCCGCTCGAATTGCGTCGAGCTCGCCCTTGAGTTCGTCCCGTACCGTCGTGAACATGGCTTTTCGCTCCTTCTCAGGCTGGTTTCAAGCTGTTGGCTCGGCCCAGCGCAGAATCACCTTGCCCGCGTCACCGCTGCGCGCCGCCAGGAATGCCTCTTCGTAGTCTTCGTAGTCGAAGCGGTGCGTGATGACCGGCGAGATATCCAGCCCGGATTGTAGCATCACCGACATCTTGTACCAGGTCTCGTACATCTCGCGTCCGTAGATGCCGCTGATGGTCAGCATGTTGAAGATGACCGTCGTCCAGTCAATCGCGTACTCCGTCGTCGGCGTGCCCAGCATCGCGATGCGCCCGCCATGCGACATATTGGCGATCATATCGCGGACGGCGCTCGGATTGCCCGACATCTCGAGGCCGACGTCGAAGCCCTCGGTCATTCCCAGCTCCTGCTGCACCTCAGCGAGGCTCGTCTGGCGGACGTCGATGGCCCTCGTGACGCCCATCTTCCGCGCCATCTCGAGCCGGAACGGATTCAGGTCAGTGATGACGGTGAAGCGCGCGCCCGCGTGGCGGACAACAGCCGCCGCCATAATGCCGATTGGCCCGGCGCCGGTAATCAGCACGTCCTCGCCAAGCACCGGAAACTTCAGCGCGGTGTGGACGGCATTGCCGAAGGGGTCGAAGATGGCGGCGACATCGAGGTCAACGCCGGGGAAGTGATGCCAGACATTCGTCATCGGCAGGGAGATGTATTCGGCGAAGGCGCCGGGGCGCTGGACGCCGACGCCCTGGGTATGCGCGCAGGCATGGCGTCGCCCGGCCATGCAGTTACGGCAGCGCCCGCAGACGAGATGCCCCTCGCCGCTGACGATATCGCCGGGATGGAAGTCGTTGACGTTCTCGCCAACTTCGACCACCTGGCCGACGAACTCGTGGCCGATCACCATCGGGACGGGGATCGTGCGCTGAGCCCAGGCGTCCCAGTTGTAGATGTGCAGGTCGGTGCCACAGATGCCCGCGCGCAGAACGCGGATGAACAGATCGTTGATCCTCATCGTCGGCTCGGGGACATCTTCGAGCCACAGACCAGGTTTGGCCTCTTTTTTGACCAGTGCCTTCATTGATGTATCTCCGTTGATAGCAATCAGGCAATCATCAGCGCGCTGGGAGTCTCTGGCGGCTCCTGGTCGAACATATGGACATTCGAGCATACGCGACGCTGCGCTGCATGCCTTTCATTCTGCCATTGCCGTCCAGCGCCGTCAACTTGAGTGACGACGCTCTATCGCTTATCAGCGTGGGAAGTGGGGTTGGTGCGCGCGGCGGGCGCCTGTGAACTGCCGGAAGGCCAGCACGCCGAAGCAAGCTGCCATCACCAATGCCGCAACAACCCCTACCACCACATCAATGACATCCGACGCTCCCAGCGTATCGGCGATAAGGGCAGCGAGAACACCAACCACAACGATGTTGATCGCGGCAACGAGGTTGGGAGTGCCCGCGATAATGCGGACAAGACTGAAGCGAACGCCCGGGCCGTATGTCTGCATGATGCCAGCCGCGTCGTCAAAGCGCCCGGTCACAAAATAGGGCTCCAGCTCGGGCGCAAGCTCCAGGTAGGCGTGGCGCAGCCGATTCATCCCGATTACCAGCCCGAAATCCTCGGCATTATCCTCGGCGAGACGGATGACCGTTGCCACGCCCACCAGCAGCACGACAGGCAGCACCAGCAGCGCGAAGAGGCGAAATCCCGGCCCAAAGGCGGTTGCCTGGGCAACCAGGGCAAGCGCCACCACCGAAGCCGAGAGCACGGTGATGAACATCGAGGCGCGGCTGAAGACCTCATTCCAGGTCATACTGCGGGTGGCAAGCAGGCTCCAGTGCTCGGTCGCCAGAATCTGGGCGCGCACGGCGTCTGTCACTCCGCTACGGTCGGAAAGCGGTGACGTGGGGGTCAGCGGGTCGTTCATGGGTCGCCTCCTTTGGCGCTCCGCTGGAGTTCTTCGGGCCGCAGGCAAACGCCAGCCTGACACAAGTCTGGATCACCAGGGTGCAGGGAGTCTGGCACCTCTTCGCGTCAGAGTACCACTTTGTCACGGGCCTGTTATATCAGCATTACGAGGAGGCTTGTCGCCTGATACCGCGGCTATCTACGCCATGCAATTGGCGGCACGCTGAGCATAGATATAGGCAATCAAATCGTCCACGCTCTCATCTTCTGGCCAATCCGAAAATGCCAATGTGCGCAAATCATAGATCGGCGCAACCTGCTGCTCACGGATGATCTCATCAATCGAGCGCGAATTCCAGAAGTTCTCGTTGGCGCGGTCGATCGCTTTCTCGTCAGGAGCCAGCGATTCGGTGAGCCGACGCAGAATCTCGCGCTGGTCGTGAGGAGGGAGGCCACGAACTGCCGCAAGAATGTCCTCGACATCAGATGCCATGAACCTACCTCCCTTACCTAAACGGAAAAGCCTTGCTTGACGCTTGGTCAAATCCAGCATAACACACCCAGCGACCAGCTAGCTTGTCACCGTCACTAGCGTCTCACGCACCCGGCGCAGCGCGTCGAGATGCTGATCGAGCGACTGGAAGCCCATGCCCATCGTGTTGATGCCCAGGTGTGTCGCGCCAAGCGCCTGCCAGTCGGCGGCGTACTGCTGCCAGCCCGGTTCAGCCGTCCGGGTGAGCGTGAGCCGCGCCTCGATGCCTACCGCGCTCTCCTCGCGCCCCGCCTCGCGGATATAGCCATGCAGCGCCTCCATCAGCGCGCGGGCCTGGTCGTTGGGTGGCATCTGCGGGAACCAGCCGTCGCCGATGCGCGCCACCCGGCGGAGCACCACATCGGCCGCCCCGCCGATCCAGATGGGAATACGGCGCTGCGCGGGCAATGGATTGATGCCCGCATCCTCGACCGTATGCCAGCGGCCCTGGAAGGTAATCGCCGACTCACCCCAGAGCGCGCGCAGCAGCGCGATCTGCTCCTCGATGCGCGCGCCACGGTTGCCAAAATCCTCGCCGAGCGCCTGATACTCGACCGCGTTCCAGCCGACGCCGACGCCCAGGCGCAGCCGTCCGCCGCTCAGCACATCCACCGCCGCCGCCTGTTTCGCCACCAGCGCCGTCTGTCGTTGCGGCAGAATCACCACGCCCGTCACCAGCTCCACGCGCCGCGTGACCGCCGCCAGGTAGCCGAAGAGCACGAATATCTCGTGAAACGGTGTCTCGCTGCTATACGGACCGCTCCAGCCGGGGCGCGACGCCGTACTCGCGCCCAGCACGTGATCGTAGGTCAGAATGTGCTGATAGCCCATCGCCTCCACCGCCTCGGCGTAGTCGCGGACGGCGGCGGGGTCGTCGCCAATCTCAGTCTGTGGGAAGATTGCTCCAAGTCGCATAAGTGACCTCCTTTTGCGCTCTTGAACATATGCCATGTGTTCTTAGTTCTCTGATAGCTGCTTTAGCCAGGGATGATCTGGATGCGCCATGGTCAGGGCGTCTCTGAGCCACTGGCGGCGATCCTGATTTAATGCGGGCAGAGTTTGTTTGAAATCCGCTTCGTCTTTTGGGCGACAACCCTTGGCTTTGTACAGCAGTTGAATTTCAGGCGCCAGATAGGGGATGCCCTCTATGGTGATACCCCCTATAGTTTCTGTTGGGCGGCCAATGGTGGGCATGCGGCGAAATTGCCACTGCTCGCCATTTGTATCTCCAATCATGAGCTGGAGCGCCCACGGCTCTATCGCGGTAGGGCGACACCAGACGTCATGGATGGCCAGATCGAGTGCCTCATCGCGGCGCCAGGGACGAAACGGCCAGGTTTCGTCGCGAGGTGGAGGGAGCGCGGCCTGTGCATCCCATGCGCCCAGGAGCGCTCGTACCACATGTTGATCGCGGCGGAGCACCTGCACATCGATATCCTCATGCTCCCGCGTATGCCTTCCCAGGAATAGATCGATGGCCCATCCGCCCGCAATCCACCAGGGAGCGTCCAACTCAGCGAAGAATGCCGCGACCTTGCGCGGATGCCAGGGCTCCCATCTCCCGTACGGCTGCGTATCATCTGTCATAGCAGTGGTTCTCCCGAAACATTGGTTTTACCGGCGACGGCAAGAAGAGAAGACAGAGCATTACCCAATTGAAGAATGTAGCACTCCGCCTACGCGCGCTGCTTACAATCCTTCGCCTGGACGTTTCGCTGCGGAATCCGGCGAGCGCAGCCAGAGCGAGATATGCGCGGGCTGCATCGTCTCCTGCACAACCGTCATCAAGTGCTGGCTCAACGCATTGAGGTCCACCTCACTGCGCTGCCGCGCGCTAAATGCGTTCAGCGTTCGGCTGGCGTCATACTTGTGGCGATAGAAGCGGCGGTCGATCATGGTCTGGAGTCGGCGGCGTAGCGGCTGGAAGAGCGCGGCGATCACGAGCGTGGTCACGACAATAAGGATAGGCGAAGGCTCGCTGGTCTGGCGCTGGGTGAGGGCGTTGACGATGGCCTGCGCGCCCACCACGCCCGCGACATAGATCAGCGCGAGAATGGCGGTGAGCGAGCCGTAGACCAGCGTCCGGTTGATGATGACGTCGATGTCATAGAGCCGCGAGCGCAGAATGGCGATGCCGATGGTAATAGGCAGCGCAAGCAGGACGACCGGATAGTTCAGGAGCCCAAGAAACGTGGATGCAACGGTATTGGGCTGATTAAACGCCGGGATGAACGCTGAGAGAATAGGGATCGGCAGACTGATGCCGACCATCACGATGACGATGCCGAAGACAACCCATTTGGTCTGCTGGCGCTCGGTCGGCGTCGATACCTTGCGGTAGCGGTAGATCTGCGCGCCGATGACGGCGGCATACTGCGGAATGTTGATGAGCGGATCAAGCCACGTCGGCCCATTGCTGCTGAATTGCAGATTCGGGAAAGCAGTGGTAATAGCCCCGAAGGCGCCCAGCACCAGAATCAGCGCCATCCAGCGGGGCACGAGCCGTCCATTGGGGAAGAGCACCAGAAAGGCGATGATGGAGTAGACACCAAGCGCGCCCAGTATGCCGATGGGGACGCTCAACGCGGGATAGGCAAGCGCCAGGGCTGTAATCGGAAAGTCGGGATAGGTCGTGTTGAAGATCACCAGGAACAGCGCCGTGAAGAGCGCGAACCAGTCGTTGGGCCTGCGCCAGAAGATGAGGAAGCCGATGCCGCTCCAGACGGCAACGACGAGCGTATAGAAGGCAGTCAGCAGGGCTGCGTAGCTCTGCGCCGAGAGGCCAAAGGCGGCAAGCTGCTGGAGGCCTTGCGCCGTCAGCGCCCCAGCAACGTTGCATGTCGCGGAATCATTGCAAGGCTGTTGGATCAGCGCATAGTACGCGGGGAGGCTGGCCGCGAAGAGTCCTAGCGCGAGCACGGCCAGCGTCAGCCAGAGCGCGCGCAACGCCCTCATCCAGTTAATGCTCGTCTTAGTGCTCGCCCGCTCAGCGCTGATCTTGTCCATGTCACCCATCCTCACTGGCAATGGGCCACCATCATAGACTTCGCTGCTACGAATTATGGCATAGACACGTTCCGAGAACGTCACGAAAAGCGTTACAGATCAAGCATGTTTCAGCGGCAACGTGAGCCAGGACGAATGCACAATTGCTAACTCCGCTGTGCTTGCTCTAACACTTTTCTGACACAACTCCTATACGCCTCTAATATGATGCCTACACCGCTCTAACGCCTGATGCGCGATACTCATCGATGGTAGTCGCGGGCAGCGCCTGTTGCCTGCGCGGGCCAGATTCACCCCACATGCATCGCATACACCCGCATGATTGGGCTGGATGCCTGGCTCATTAGAAACATCGCATATCCCCGATGAAACAGGAGGGACAGCAGCGTGGCAAGCAAGATTCGCCCGGTAGGCGACCGCGTCGTGGTACGACCCAGCCAGCGTGAGGAAGTCACCAAGAGCGGCATTGTGATCCCTGATACGGCCAAAGAGAAGCCCCAGGAAGGCACCGTCATCGCCGTCGGCAAGGGCAAGGTGAGCGACAAGGGCGACCGCGTCGCGCTCGAAGTCAAAGAGGGCGACCGCGTGCTCTTCGCCAAGTATGGCGGCACCGAGTTCAAGCTCGACGGCGAGGACCTGCTGGTCCTGCGCGAGTCCGATATTCTGGCGATTATCGAAGGCAAAGAAGAGAAATAACTCGCGCGTCCAGCAAGTATCTGGATCGTGACAGCATGTGATGAGGAGTTAGAAACAGCTTATGGCTAAGCAACTCGTATTCGACGAGCAGGCGCGCCGCTCCCTGAAGAAGGGCATTGATATGCTGGCGAGCGCCGTGAAGACCACACTCGGCCCCAAGGGCCGCAATGTCGCGCTCGACAAGAAGTTCGGCGCGCCGACCGTCACCCATGACGGCGTCACTGTCGCCAAAGAGATTACGCTCGAAGATCCCTTCGAGAATATGGGCGCCCAACTGCTGAAGGAAGCCGCCACCAAGACCAATGATGTCGCCGGCGACGGCACCACCACCGCGACCGTGCTGGCCCAGGCCATCGTCAACGAGGGGCTGCGCAATCTGGCGGCGGGCGCGAATCCGATGCAGCTGCGCCAGGGCATCGAGAAGGGTGTCCGCGCGGTCGTCGCGTACATCAACGAGTCGTCCACGCCGGTCGAAGGCAAGAAGGAAATCGCCCAAATCGCGACCGTCTCCGCCGCCGACCCGCAGATTGGCGACCTGATCGCCGAGGTGATGGAGCGCGTCGGCAAGGATGGCGTCATCACGGTTGAAGAGAGCCGTGGCATCAGCTTCGAGACGGAATACGTCGAGGGCATGCAGATCGACAAGGGCTATAGCTCGGCCTACTTCGTCACGAACTCCGACCGCATGGAGGCCGTGATCGAGGATGCCTATATCCTTATCACCGACAAGAAGATCAGCGCCGTCGCGGACATCCTGCCCGTGCTGGAGAAGCTGACCCAGATCGGCAACCGCAATATCGTCATCATCGCCGAGGATGTGGATGGCGAGGCGCTGCCGACGCTGGTCGTCAACAAGCTGCGCGGCATCCTCAACGTGCTCGCGGTCAAGGCGCCGGGCTTTGGCGACCGCCGCAAGGCCATGCTGCAGGATATCGCCATCCTGACCGGTGGCCAGGTCATCAGCGAAGAGATGGGCCGCCGCCTCGAGAACACCACGCTGGAGGATCTCGGTCAGGCGCGCCGCGTCATTTCCCGCAAGGACGACACGACCATCGTCGAGGGTCACGGCGCGCAGGCGGACATCCAGAACCGCATCAAGCAGATCAAGGCGGAGATCGAGAACACCACCAGCGACTACGACCGCGAGAAGCTGCAGGAGCGTCTGGCGAAGCTGGCCGGTGGCGTCGGTCTGATCAAGGTGGGCGCTGGTACCGAGGTCGAGCTGAAGTTCCGCAAGACCCGCGTGGAGGATGCCCTCTCGGCCACCCGCGCCGCCGTCGAGGAAGGCTACGTGCCGGGCGGCGGTGTCGCGCTGCTCAACGCCATCGACGCGCTCGATAAGGTCAAGGTGGATGGCGACTCGGCCACGGGTATCCAGATTCTGCGTCGCGCGCTCGAGGAGCCGCTGCGCACCATCGCCACGAACGCTGGTCAGGATGGCGCGGTGGTCGTCGAGTCGGTGCGCCGGGCGCAGAAGGAGCAGAAGAACAAGCATATCGGCTACAACGTCCTCGATATGAAGACCGAGGATATGGTTGAGGCCGGTGTGATCGACGCCGCCAAGGTGACGCGCTCCGCCCTGGAGAACGCCGCTAGCATCGCGGCGATGATCCTGACCACCGAGGCGCTCATCACCGACATTCCTGAGAAGGACAAGCCCGCTGCCCCGGCGATGCCGGAGTACTAGGCCGCTAGCTTGCCTTCCGGCTCCCTGGCGCCAGGGAGCCAGTGGGGAGATATGTTCAACGTCGAGCATATCTCCCCTTTTTTTGTGCCTGCACGCTACGAACACGACGGGTATACTATCCTATCCCATCCGCGCGATGAGACTGGCTCGATTCTTCCAGGCAATAGTGAACTTTGGATCCAATTCCAGCGCGTGATCATAGGCGGCGAGGGCATCTTCTAGCTGATCGAGGCGTTCGTATGCTTGCCCAAGATTATTCCAGGTATCCTGTGAACGTGGATCATGGTCAAGCGCATGCCGGTAGGCATCCACAGCATCCTCAAATCGACCGAGTTTGTCGAGGGCGCATCCCTGGTTAAACCAGATTACTGGGTTCGATGGGTCAATAACCCGCGCGCGGTCATACGCGGAAAGGGCATCATCGTAGAGGCCCAGCCGATGACAGGTAAGTCCCTTCTCGATCCAGGCGAAGACAGACCTCTTATCGAGAGCAAGCGCTTCCTCGAATGCTTGAAGCGCGTCGTAAAGGAGTGATCTGGCACGTAGTTCTCTCCCTTTTGTCAGAGCCTGTTGGATAGCGTCACGAGTACTTCCATGTACTGATCTCTCACCTCGTTCTGATGCTATCTCCTGGAGTGTCTTCTTTGCCGCTTCGATGGCTGGTTGACCACCATTGTCTCTACGACTGATCCACTTGAAGTCGCTTAACTCCTTGAGTTCCTTGGGGATTTCACACTTACTGGCTACCACCGGGAGGATAAGGCGATTTCGCTGCCGTTTATAATAGTCAAGCGCAATCCCAAATTCTTTGCGTACCCAGGCCGACTCAACCGCATGTGGAGAGAGCACTACAATGAAGAACCAATGGCTCTCAATCGCCGCTACGATTCGCTCACTGAGTGATCCATGGGTAAGATCGTGCTCATCGTACCAGACTTCCTGCTCCGTTTCCCTGAGTTTTGCCACAAAATCTCGACACCACTCGGTATCGTGGTGAGAGTGGCTCACGAATATCCCGTCCATTGCTAACCTCCGTCGCGTCCGGGCCAGGATAAACGTGCAGGAGCTTTGCGCCTGCTAGACTCCACTTCTTCCGTTCGCCCTTGTCGCCTCGAAACGCCTCCGCCCAGTCCTGGAAGGCGCAGGTTATGGCTCGCGTGGTCCGGCGCTTCCATCGATGCGCAGCCGGGCGGGTCGTTCATTATCCCAGATGTAGATATAGCCGCCGCCATCGCCGCGCGCCAATTTCAACGTCTCATCGAGTCGTCGTTTCAAGGTCAGCGATACCTCATCTTCGTTTGGCCGCTGGCGCGCCAGATCAGCATCGAATTCCACAACGCTCAGACGAGTGGAAATCGGCACTTTGATAGGATCCGCGCCTGTCGCAATTGGCACGGAATCGCTATCCAACTGGTAAATCCTGTTGAGAGTGTGCTGAAGTCCGGCGGCCTTATCCTGTGCTTCGGTAAAGGACGTGCCTCGCAAAATGAGGTAGAAGCGATCAGCCCAGATGCGATAAGGAGCAATGGTCTGCGTCTGTGCGGTAACCCAATCATCGATGTTTTTGCCTACCTGGCGAATCACATCACGGATTGCCTTGCCCCCATACTTTCCAGCGCTAATGGTGACTCCGTCGATATCGACACCAATCAGCGCGGTGGAGGGGGCTGACGTCTGTCCGGCCGGCCTGTTAGCCGTCTTGTACTGTCTGACAATCGTACCCAGATCCCGCATGAAGGCGTTCTCTGACCCAAAGGCAGGCAGGTCCGTAAAGAAGCTATCCAGCACTTCAGGGCGCTGTATGACCGCGGGCAAATCCGCGGTGAGACGCTGTTGCTCCTGTTGCGCGGCGACAAGCTCTCCGATGACACGACCAACGAGGCGAAGCAGCAGAATGTCGTCATCGCTAAACATATTTTCTTCATCTGAGGTCACATAGAGGATGAGTGACGGATCCTCACGCTCTCCATCGACCGGTACTGCTATGCGAGACTTTACTCCCGGCTCGTCTCGTGATCGGTAGAGTTCGATTCCCTCACCCAACTGAGTAATGACGCTGCCACTGCGATACGCATTCAGTGTGACAGCCGATGCGGTTGGAGGGACTTTCACGTTGGTATCGTGCGGCGATAGATCGCTGAACCCAATCACTTCGAGACCGCGCATGTGGTAGGGAATGGAGCTATCATTCGGCGCGAGCAGGGTACAGAAATACCAGCGCGGTTTTTTGGTAGACTTGCTCATTCCGCCCAGTTCTACGACTGACGAGGCGACCTTCTGAAGCAGGCGCTCACGTGACGGAAGTTGTTTCTTGAACTCTGGTATGTCGAACGAGACAGGAGCGGAATCCGCGGGCTGCCAGAATATCTCGCTTGCCTGAAGGTAGCGTAGGAGGCGCGCCGCCACACGAAAAGGATTTGCGGCATTGGGTGCTGGTTGAGCCGAACCAGCGGCTGCTGGCTCTCTCATCCGCCTCTGCATTTCCCCCAATAGACGCTCAATCGCGGTTTCGATAATCAGAAATCCATTAGGCGCCTCGATGTCAGGAATGTCCCGAAAAATATCGGTTAAGGCGAGTGTTTTATAGTACGAATCCGAAAGGCCAAGCTCTGGCGCGCTTTCCAGGAACGTTCTGAATGACCCGATACTGGAATGCCATCCGACAAGGCACGTCCCGAGTGAATTCACCACTGATTGGCTTGATGCCACTGAGCCAGCAGGCGCGGATGGCTGTTTCGCCGCTGAGGTCTGCTGCCCCAGAACGAGGATTGCTTCGCCACTGAGCGCACGCCCAAATAACAGGTTCAGCGACGCATATAATATGCGTGGAGCGACGAAATAGCGAAATGACGAGGAAGTCTGATCGCGTTCGGCACGTTGCCGCAGGGTTGTTGTCATAGCTTCGTTGCTCCTATCAAGCCCACACTGTCAATGTTACCCTCGGCAACAACCGAGAAACCTGTAGCGTCTATTTCTGCTACGTCCGTATTGCTTGCTCTCCCAAACGATGCAAGGAGCAGTGTTCCAACTATACATCGTTGGCTGATAGCAGGCAAGAGCAAAAGTCCGCAATAGGTTGTATGCAGGTTGGCTGGAGCATATTATGAACTGACCGCGACGACTCCACATTCAATCAGGTTAGTGAAAGGCGCAACAAATGAACCAGGTCGAAGCCTTCCAGCATGCTCTGGCTGAGACGATTGCCTGGTGCGCGCTGCGCGCCACACCGCTCGAACCAGAGTCCAGCCTGCGCTCGTTGACGTTGCACAGTCAGCCCTCGATGGACAGCCGATCCATTGACGAGCGCAAGCAGGCCGTTGCCGACATCGCCGCGATGCGCGCTATGCTCCTGCGCGACGCGGGAATCTACACGTAGCAGACGACCACCTGCCACCGACCTGGCAGGTGGTCGTCTGCTGCTCTATGCCTCCGATGAAACGTTGAGCGATGAGGCCGCCTGGGTTAGTTCGGGAGGCTTCTTTGATAGTGTCAACGTCCCACCGTGGGACACATGGGTGGCCTACATCGAAGACATTGCTACCGACCCGCAGCACGGCAATCCATGGTTTCTCGAAGCCTTCCGGCGCGACCACGAGATTACCCATGAACCCATGCAATTGACTTATGTCGTCTGCTGGGTTCCGCCAAGCCTGCTGGAAGTCGCTGAAGCTGGGATCGACGTAAACCCGGAGGAGTGCATCGTGTGGCTGGCCGACCGAGATACGACCTTCACCCGCGCGCTTCTGGAGACGGGGTTGCTGGCGTAGCAAAGGCCTGAGGACTCAATCCTGAACGCAGTGCTAGCTTGCGCAAGCTTCGGCGCGAACGCCAAAGTTGCAGGAATAACATTGCAAGCAGGAATGTCTGGATGGCGATCAAGAAGACCGCGAAGATCTCGACAATGGTTATATCTTCGGGCGTTGCCTGATATGCGCCTGCCGCTCCGGTTGTGGCGAAAGCAATGTAGGCGGCAATGATTGCGCATGCTACCGCCACGATGACATTCGCTATTGCACCGACTCGCGGCAGGACATGCATGATCTTACGACGCCAGGCCGGAAGCTTCTCGTAGGCTTTCTGGACGTAGGGCGGACGCAGCCACATAGGAAGCGGGATATGCCATGCATAGAAGAACGCCGCCAACCCGAAGGAGACGGCGCCTAGCGCGAAGAGGAAGGCAAACAGAAATGACGCGGGCATGGAATCTCCTATTGATAGACACACTCTCGACATACGGCATTCTCATACTGCCACGACTCCCGTAGCCGAACATTAGCAGTATAGCAACGGGCGTCAATTACGAATGAGGTGTCCAGAGCAATGTCTATACGATGACGGCCTCTTACTCGCCTGTTTAGTGGCCGGGTTCCCACGTGCCCATGACCTGGCGCATGATGGCGAACTCGCCGATGTGATAAGCGTTGTGATCGGCCACCACCATGATTTCGCGCGCAATCGTCTGGCCGGTGCCGTGGGGAATGGTCGCCCAGAGGTCGGTCTGTGGGTCCGTGACGATTGCTCGTAGCGCCTGCCGGTCCGCCAGAAAGTCGTGGATCGTCCGCTGCCAGTCGTCGGGTGTTGCCTGCTGGTCTTGCGGCGGCCAGTAGTCCCGTGGCCAGGCACGCTCCTCGTAGTGGGGATTGCGGATGAAGTCCAGGATGTCCCACTGCGTCAGGCGGAGGTGTTCGAGCAGATGCCATGAGGTATAGCTGCCATTTGGGAAGGGCGTGTTGATCTGCTCCATCGGATAGGCGGCCACGGCCTCCTCGAACGACATATGCGCATTCCCGCGCTCAAGCAAAAACACAAGCTCATCGCATAGTGGCTGATCCGATGGCATGAGCTCCTCCGTAATCTCAGTATCTCAATTCCCGCGTATCGCTCAGGCGGATGTATCCTGAGTCCTCAGAATATCCCGATACTGTCCGCCTCGCAAGGTGTCGCACACATGGAAGACCATGCTGGCGGAGCGCCCCGCACAGTTGAGCGCCCGGCACACCTCTCGCGGAGAAGACCGCACCCACGCCATAGCCGTGTGGCCAGGCCGGGATCCAGCGCTAGTAGCTACTTGAGCTGTCGCCCTGATGATTATCATGACCGCTGCCATGATGACCGTGGTGGTGATTTCCTCCGCCGTGCCCATCGCCATGATTGTTATCCTGCTGCATGGCCACAGTCACCAGCGAGAGGATTTCGCCATCACCGGCACGCAGGGTATACTGGCTACCAATCAGCGTGGTGAGGTAAATGATGTCGCCGCGTATTCGGGGCGGCGCGGCCAGCACACCATCGGTCCAGACGGTCCAAAGCCGCTTGCCGTCGGACCGCTGGGCGTACACCTGCGACCCACGATAGCGAATAACAGTCGTAAGCGGTTTCTGATGTGTTGGAGTGCTTTTGGTCGGATGGCTGATCGCCACGACATTCGCCGTCCGTTCGGGCGCGCTGGCAGTAATTGCCGCGCTGTGGAAGGCCGGGCGTTCCGACAGGGACGAGATACCTTCGCTCTGGATCGCCTGCGCCGCGACGATACCACCGCCCAGGAGTACGGCTGCGGCGATAGTGGCCAGACCAGCACGAAGCGATGGCCTGGTGGCGGCGCGTGGTCGCACTCGCCACGACCTCACCGGATACGGCTGCGTCAGCTCGCCATCCAGCATACTCGCGTGCTCGCTGTTCTCCGCCGTCCAGCTCCCTTCGACTCCGGCGGCGAATGCCAGCGCCAGTGCGCTCGCGCTCTCAAAACGCTGTCGCGGATCTTTCGCGAGGGCACTCAGTATGGCCGCCGCCGCTGGGCTCGGCAGGTCCGGGCGATAGAGGCACGGGGAGAGCGGCGTCTCGCGTAGGTGCGCCAAGCCAACCGCGACTGGTGTCGCGCCCGCGAACGGGAGGCGGCCTGCGGTCAGCAGATAGAGCACCACGCCGAGCGCATAGATATCGGCGGCGGGGCCGACATGTTGCCCTTTGAACTGCTCAGGCGCCATGTAGGACGGCGTCCCGATGACCTCGCCATCACGGGTAAGTAGTGTCGTCGCGTCCGCATGACCGTTGGATGGACCGTAGAGGTGGGCAATGCCGAAGTCTGCCAGGAGGAGATGCCCCTGCCCATCCAGCAGCACGTTCGACGGCTTGACATCGCAATGCACAATGCCATGCTGGTGGGCATAGTCCAGCGCGCTGGCCAGTTGGGCGGCGTACGCGGCGGCAGTGGCGAACGGAAACAGGCCGGACTCGGAGGTGATGCGCCGTCCAAGCGTGCCGCCAGGGGCAAGGGGCATCACCATGTAGGGCAGTCCCTGCCACTCGCCATAGTCGAATACGGATAAGATGTGCTCATGCCGCAACGAGGCGGCGGTCTCTGCCTCCCGATAAAACCTGGCGCGGAAGGCGGCATAGTTGGCCGTTGTCGCCGGGGAGTCGCGCAGCACTTTGATGGCAGATTTTTCGTGGAGATCGTCCAGGCGACGGCCGAGGTAGACGGTGCTCATGCCCCCGTTGCCCAGAACGTGGGTGAGGCGATAGCCCGCAAGCTCGCTACCTAGCACGATATCATTCGCTCCCAGCATGGCAGAATCCCTCCCAGACGGCCACGCTGATGCTCCTGTGCAGGGAGGGCAGATACCGTCCTGAGGGGAACTCTATGCAAATACAATGCCAACGTCATCCGCCGGGAGGCGCCGGATGCGACGGGTATATTGCATCTCTTGCGAAGTAGTTCCGATGCAATGGGCTGCGATCATTCTTCTACCGGAGCGACTATCCCCGGAAGACGTTACCTGCGATGAACATCAGGTTGGCCGGGCGCTCGGCCATCCGGCGCGTCAGGTAGGGGTACCACTGCGTGCCGTAGGGAACGTAGACGCGGACGTTATAGCCCTCGCCCGCCAGCTTCTCTTGCAAATCGCGGCGGATGCCGTAGAGCATCTGGAACTCGAAGCGCGCGCGGGGGATGCCGTGTGACTCGGCGTAGCTGATGGCGTCGCCGATGATGCGCTCGTCGTGCGTGGCGATGGCGGGATACGTGCCGTGTTCGAGTAGTTCATAGAGGAGCAGCTCGAAGGCGGCATCGACATCGGCCTTCTTGGGATAGGCAATCGTCTCCGGCTCCAGATACGCGCCCTTCACCAGCCGGACGCGGATCTTGCGGGCAATCAGCAGTTTGACGTCGTCGGGGGTGCGATAGAGGCACGTCTGAATAACCGTGCCAACATTGGGAAACGTCTCGTGCAGGTCGGTCACCATATCGAGCGTGCGCTGGGTATAGTCGGAGCCTTCCATATCCACGCGGACGAAGATGCCCAGGTCGCGCGCCCGCTGGAGCACTCTGGTCAGGTTATCGCAGGCGAGGGCATAGTTGATGTCGAGACCGAGCGCGGTGAGCTTGACGGAGATGTTGGCCTCAGCGCCCTCCGCCGCGATGCGGTCGAGGATCTCGATGTAGCCGTGCGCGGTCTCGCAGGCCTCTTGGGCGTCGGCGACGTTTTCGCCAAGATGGTCGAGCGAGACACTGATACGTTCGCCATTCAGCGCGTGCGTGACGGCTATCGCTTCGTCGAGTGCCTCGCCCGCCACGAACCGCCGCGCCGCCTTGCGTGCCACCGCGTTGTGCATCACAAACTGGCGAATTGCCTCCTGGCGCGCCAGGTAGAGCATCGTATCTTTCAGCATGACCACTGGCCCCCTCGTCGTCGAGTTTCGGCTGACAATCCGCGCCACACCATTGGGCGCAGGCTATCACCGATTATACCGCTTTCCTGGCGAAGGGAAAGGGGGTATTTCTAGGCGATAAGGCCGCCGGAGACCTGCCATTGCTGGCGGACGCGCCAGATGGCCTCGAAGCAGCGATACTGGACGCCCGCGACCTGCTCGTAGCAGAGGCCGCGCCCAACGGACACTTCCGATGCGCTCACCGAGGCGACCGTGCCGCCCAGTTGCGCGTGGCGCAGCAACACCGGCCAGAGGGCATCGCGCAGCATCAGGATCTGCTGCTCGGCGGCGTACCAGTCGGTACGCTGGTCCACCAGCAGCAAGACGCGGGCGGCGAAGGTGGAGCGGGCGCGGCCAGCATAGCCCGCCAGCTCCACAGATTCGGCATTTGTATCAGATGGCAGCCAGATGCAGCACTGCGGCAGATAGGCGTCGGCGAAGTCTTTGGGCCGCCCGATGAAGACCGCCCGCGCGATGCCGTAGCGGGTGGCGTCACCGGCGGAGAGCGCGGCGAACGGCGAGACGCCCGCCACCAGGCACTCATTCAGGATGAGCGATTGCATCGCCTGGAGCGCGCCGAAGGTGTTGGGCTGGGATGGCAGGGTTGGCATGATGGTGTGCTAGCCTCCTACAACGCGCTCGCAGAGCGCCTCCTGGTGGTCATTCTCGAAGGTCTCGACCTCGGCGACGACGCGGTATTTCGCGGGCTGGCTCGTCTCAGGGTCATTATTGATCTCGTCGTACAGCACATCGCGCCGCTGTAGCGGTATGAGCGGGACACCCTGAGTGGTATAGAGCCAGAAGAGATCGTACGGGCGCGCGTCGGCAAAATCGAGATGCTCGCCGTCGCCGCTGGCCGACTCGATCTGCACCGGCACGCCGCTCAGCACTGTCGTGCCCTCTGGCCGCTCGACGCGGACCGTGGTGAAAATCATGGCTATCTCCCTCTCCGTTAGAGCGCCTGTGCGCGATACGGTTCGAGGGCAGCCTTCGCCTGAAGCAGCAGTGTTGAGTCGCCGCTCCGGTCGCCCCAGGGCCGCGCCTGTAGCTCGAACTTGCCCTGGCGGATGCGCGCCGCGCCGGACGGATTGCGCCGCTCGGCCAACAGCTCACTGGTCACCCAGATGCACGCCTGCGCGAGGTCGTAGGGCAGCGCGCCGGGGGTGACGCCACCAACATAGGTCACGCTGACCCACGTTCGCAGGGAGCGTGAGAGCACCACCAGAGGATCCAGCCCGGCCAGCAATGGCGCCTCGATCAGCCGCCCATCGGACGTCAGCCGCACCTGCGCGACATCCAGCGCGAACGTGCCAGCCTCGCCCTGATCGAGCGTGAGCGCGCTGACGGACTGCACAGGAAAGTGGCCGGGGCGGACGACGGCTATCACGTCGCGGTCGATCCAGGCGCGGGTTCCAGGCATCCCCCACTGCTCCGTCCGGCTGAGGGCGTAGAGCGAGCGGTCGGTTGCCGTCCCCTGCTGGCAGTAGCCCTCCATCCACGCGCTCGCCCGCAGAATCGTCTCGGCCAGCGATCCCGCCGCGCCTGCCTGGCTGACGGAGATACCCGGCGCATGCGGCCAGAGCGTTCCCGGCGCAGCCAGCGTCAGGTGGGTGGAATCGGCCAGACCGGTCACCTGCACCACCTCTGACCATGGACCATCCAGCAGCCAGAGCGGCCCCGCGCTCCATCCCGCTGAGGCGACGACTGGCAGGCTGACCGCCCCCGCCGCCAGCGTTGTCACGCCGCCGAGCGTGGTATTGAGTCCGAGCAGCGACGCCGTTTCCTGATTGGTCGCCGCGCGCAGATATCCCGGCACATCGAGATATGCGCTCGTGAAGGTTGCTGTCATGGCTTCCCCTCTCCCCCTACCCCCTCCCCAACGCGGGGAGGGGCACTAACCGAACGTGGTCGCTATCGGACAAAGAGCGTCTTGCTCGACTGAACCTGCGCGGAAAACAAAAAGAGCGCCTGCCCAACACACCTCCTCGTTAGAGAAAGCAGTGTTGCGCGGCGCCGTACTCTGGCTCACCGAAAACGTAGCGGGGTCAATGCCGGATTACATCATCCTGGCGAATCCAGCATAGAACGTGGCGTTGCGCCAGCGCAAGGGGTCGGCGCGAACCCGTGGCGGCAGGTGGCGGGCGAAGGCACTATTAGACCGCAGATGACGCGACCGTCCGACGCGACACAGGCGCGAGCGTATAGGCCAGCGTGACCAGCGGGACAATCACAAACAGCGCCTGGAAGGCGATGGGACTCTGCACGCTCAGGAGAATCCAGATCATCACAAAGAGGCCCACGAGCGCCAGCGCGCCAGCGACCACCACCGCGACGAGCCAGGCATAGCGCTGCTCCAGCCCGGTGACGAGGATGCCCAGCACACCGTCCACCGCCGTCAGCGGCAGTGAGACCATGCCCACCACCCCCAGAATGGTGACGATCAGCGTGAGCGTGGATGGATTGACCGGCTGCCCGTTTGAGTCGTAGGTAATGCCCTGCGTGACGGTCAACGCCTGCGCAACCATCGCCGCAACTACCGTAATAAGCGTGACGAGCGATACGATCTGGAGCGCGCGTTTCATGGCCCATCTCCTGTTCGTCCGCTATTCACTCTCCCCCTCTCCTTGTGGGGAAAGGGGGAGAGTGAGGTCAGGTGAGGTCATCATTTGACGCCGCGGATGAAACGGACGGTGACGGTGCCAAGCACGCAGAAGATGACGAACCAGACGAAGAGCAGCGTGTAGCCGAACTGCTGGCTTACCAGGGCTGTGCCCAGCGCGATGAACCACGCGCCCAACACTGTCGCGATCACCTGGGGCAGCGTCAGGCCGATGTTCCAGACACCCATGTCGCGGGCATAGGTGTTCTCGTCGGGCAGTACGTCAGCTACCAGCGCCCAGTCCACGCTGACGTACGCGCCATAGCCCAGGCCGAAGATGGCGGCCGCGCCGTAGGCGAGCAGCAGCAGGTTTCCAGGGACGAGATACGGTGCAAAGACGAACGCCGCACCCACAACTGCCATGAACGCGCCTGAGACGTATACCATAGTCTTGCGCCCAAAGCGGTCGGATGCGCCACCAGCCACGAGCGTACTCAGCAGCGCTGTTAACGTCACCAGAACAAAGAAGATGGTGGTCGCGGAGACTGGCTCTGGGGCGCGCACCACATAAAACATGTAATTGAACATGAAGTACTGCACGATGTAGATGCCCATCATTACCAGCATGCGCGTCAGCACCACCCAGGAGAAATCGGGGTTGCGCCGCGGGCTGAAGTTAAATGCGCGCGCGGCGCCGATGCCAGCGATGACGATAGCAATAACCTGCACCACGGCAAGCGAGTCTGTGTTCAGACCCGGCCCCATGCCTGCGTTCAGCGCCACGAGCAGCGTCGCCGCCACGATTCCGGTGATCAGCACGGTCAGCACGAGGTCGCGCCAGGTGCGCGTATCGCCTGCTCGCCGCTCGGCCGTCAATTGTGCCGGATGCCAGGGCCGCTCACGTACTGTGATCACCGTCAGAATCGCCATGAGCACGACCACACCAGCCACCAGCATGTAGGCAAGCGCAATGCCGCCTGAGAAAGCGGCGTAGCTCTGCTCTCCACGCGCCAGTCGGCCATTGTCGAAGCCACAGAGCGCGGGCGCGATGAAGCCGCCGATCTGCCCAAGGAAGAGTGCAATGCCCATGATGCCCGATGCCTTACCGCGCTGTTCCTGTGGGACGAGATCAGGTAGGAGCGCGTGGAAAGGCGCTGCCGCGGCGTTGTTTGCTGCCTGAGTGATTATCAGGCCGAACATCAGCGCGAGGAGGCTCAGCGAGAGTGTCTGGCCGCTGTGCTCGTGGAGGAAGAAGTTGGGCACGAAGGCCATCACCGCCAGCCCAAGCACATTCACGAGCGCTCCGAAGAAAATGTAGGGCCGACGTCGGCCGAAGCGTCCAGGCGTACGGTCGCTCAGCAGGCCAAAGAGCGGATTGCCAATCAGCGCGATGACGAGGCCCGGCGCAGCGACCAGCGCGATCACCAGCGGACTGTTGGCGGCTGTCCAGGCCAGCCGCTCAGCCGAGGTGGCGCCAGACGCCTGCTCAAAGAGCATCCCGTTGACCTGCGCCGGGATGATGATCTGCTGCAGCGCGGCCCAGTGAAAGTTGATCGCGAACCAGAAGATGCTAATCGAGATGAGTCCGCCAAGCGAACGCTTCGGCAGCGTTCCCTTCCCGGCATGGCCAGATGCGTCGAGTGATCCAGCGGCGGCTGTCATGGCGCCTGCCCTCCTTCTGCCTCCTGAGTCGGGAAAAGTCCGCGTCGTGGGAAGAGTATAGCATGCCCAAACGACGACGGGGCACGGAAAATGTGAGCGGCCTCCTCCCCCACAGGGAGAGGGGTATCGGAAGCGCCCATTGCGAATCAGTGTGCCAGAGGAGCGTGGAAAAAACCACGCAGTATTCGCAGTTTCACCCGCAGGATGGCGCGCAGAACATGGGGAATCAGAAAAAGCAGGTTGGATACCACAGGCAGATGCGCTGGTCTCATCCCGACGATTAGCCGCGGCATTCATGCCGCGAAACAGCCACAAACACAGTTGCCGCGTACCTACCAGCGATTGCGCCTGCCACCGGACGACCCACCGCGCCCTGACAGGCCGTTGTCATCATCGCCATCAAACTGGCGGCTGAGCAGACCGCCCCCACCGCGATTCGGCGCGCGCGAGCTGGAGCGGCCGGGCGCGCCACCGCCGGGACGGCCGCGCTGCGCTGGCCCATATGCCGATGGCGCATCGTCCTCATAGCCATCGTCCCAGCCATCGGCGGCAGGCATATACGCGCTCTCGCCCTCGCCATCCCACCCGTCGGCGGCGGGCAGATAGGCGCTCTCGCCCTCGTAGCCCTCGTCATCCCAGCCGCCAAAATCGCCGTCGGATGCGCTCCTGGAAGACGCTTTCGCCGCGCGTTGCTTGCGAGCCAGCAGGACCACGAAGATGATGGCCGAAACCACCAGGACGATGCCCGTGCCGAGCATCACCACACCAACGGGCCAGCCCGGGAACGGCAAATGCGCCAGCGCCGACGGCAGACCAGGAATGCCCGCGACACCCGCGTAGAAGATCGTGAACAGTCCGGCGCCGACGACGCCAGCCAGCGCGACCAGCCAGGCCTCGGCTGAGGCGATGGCCCGCCGCTCAAACCCAGTGAAGCCCGCGAAGAGTCCGACGCGCGCGCCCGTGACGGCGAGGGCGTTGAAGAGGCCCAGCAGCAGGGCGCAGGCCAGCACCGCAAGCAGCATCGGCACCAGCGTCATCGTGGCGAGCGCGAAACCCGTGCCAACCACGCCCGTGATCAGCGCCGGGCGGCCATAGCCACGGCGCGCGATGGTATCGGCGAAGAGCGCGCCCAGCGCCAGACCGCCAGCCTCAGCCGCCACCATTGGGCCAAAATAGAAGCCGGGCAGCCCGAGGCGATCCTGCAGGAAGAAGATCTCTAAAACGGCGAGTCCGCCGCCGACCAGACCTAGCGCGCAGAGCGCCAGCAGCGCCGTCTGGCTGAGCGCCGATCCACCGACCAGCGCCATGCCTGACCGCAGTTCACCAAACGCCTGCCGCAATGTGGAGGGCGCGACCTGATACCACTCTGGCAGCGCCAACTCGCGGCGCATCTCCGGGTCGGCGAGCCGCTCGTCGTCGCCATCTTCCTCCATCAGCGCTTCGAGATCGTCTTCATCGGGCTGAACGTGCAGAAAGGCGCGCTTGGACTCCGGCAGGGCATCGAGAAAGCCATCGGAGTTCGAGGCGAGCAGGTAACAGACGGCGGCGAAGACGCACACCAGCAGAATGCGCTCGCCCAGCAGCGTATAGGTCAGCGTGGCGAGGAGCGGCCCAAGTACGGCGATGATCGCGCCGCCGATATAGAGGTCGGAGGAGACGCGCTCCAACTCGCCTGGCGCCAGACAGACGCGGAAGGCGGCGACCCGTAACCCTTCGCGCAGCCGACCGCAGAGCGAGATACCAAAGATGAGCGCGAACACGACGGGGTAGATCGTGTGGAAGTGCATCGGGACGAAGCCGAGCGCCAGCAGAAAGCGCAGCCGACCGAGCCACGCCAGCCCACGCCCCGGCTCAGACATGCGGGTCAGCGGAGCGGCCAGCGGCCCGGCCAGCAGCCAGGGAACACCCAGCAGCACGAGCGCGAACGCCACCGCATAGGGTGAGCCAGTCAGGCCAACGAGCCAGATGAGAACGCCGGTGGTAAAGATCGCCTCGCCCAGCAGCGAGGCAACCTCGCCGCGCCAGAGATGCCCAGCATTGCCATCATGGAAAAGCGAGAAGTGATGCTGGTGGCCGACCGCCGCCATCTGAGTGGAGGTCCAACCCTCCTGCTCGTTGTCGTTGGGCCAGCGGCCCGAGCCGCCAGGGACGGGCATCCGCGTGCTGCCATAGGGCTGATAGGAATCGAATGGACCGGGAGGCGCGGGGTTGCGACGGCTGGAAGCGCCCGGCGCTCCCATACGTGGATCGCGCGCTGGTCCGCGTGACTCATCATCCCAGCCCATGCCATCCCCCTGCTTGCCACTATCGCTCTTCCCATGCGCAATAGCCGCTTATCCAGCGGACTGGGCCAGTATAGGCCGGGGAGACAAGGGCTGTCAAACCATCCACCCGAAAAGCGGATAGGGCTACTTCCTATCCCGTGGCTCAAAACGCCGGGTATGGAGCGTCGGCGGTATGAGCGTTCAGCACCCGCAGCAGCGCATCGGCGACCGCCTCGGCCTCGTTCAGTCCGTCACCGTCGATGGGCGCCGCCTCACCAGGGAAGGTGAGCCGACAGACATGACGTGAGGTCGGCGCGGAGGCCGCCAGCACCGGCGCGAACGCCTCGCCCGTCGCGACCCGATAGCCACGCGCGCGCAGCCATGTCTTGAGCTTGCCAGCGGTGGGGAGCCAGAGACACGTGCCCTGCGCCACCTGGGTGACGGGCCACTGGCCGTTCGCATCCGCCAGCGCCAGCGTCCCCGCGCCGGGCGGCACGGCGATCACCAGCCAGAGGCCCGCGGCGCCCTCGGCGATATGCTCCCCGCCCAGCACCGTGCACCAGTCGCCAATCTGCGGCTCCCAGCCCAGCCCCTCGTTGGCGAGGCGGCGGGCGGTGGCGGGCGTGACCAGGTCTTCGCGCATGGGCGACCTCCCTCACTATCTCACCGTATCTCACCGTGCAACTGCGTACACTTTGCATAACGGATGAGGCTGCACACAGTCTCTGCTCGCGGGAAAGCTGGCACTGTTGAATAGTCTAATTGCCCCGCTGCCATGCCGTGTGCGACAGTCTGCGATGGAGCGCCCACAAATAGATTGGCGACGCGCCACTGAGAAAGATAGACTGAGACGCTCCCAGCTTGAACCGGGCGCGTCTCAGCAATCCGCCAGAACTCCTGTAGTATCACGAAGTGCGTAGATTCAATGAGCCAAGCGTCACGCTGGCGGAAATTGTCAGTAAAGGCGTACGGCCGTCAAGCGCGGCAGGCGTCCAGAAAGCGCCTTCCTTCACCGTGAACCCCTCCCCGCCTTCGACATGGCCCAACGAGGACTCGGTGGCAATCCTAGCCGCAGTCGTCGCTGGCACGGCGATGGTCACGGACGAGAGAGCCGCAGTAATCCGCGCATGGGCATCCTGCTGCAGTGTACCGCCGAAGTCGAGCGTGAAGGCGGCCATACCGCCTTCGATCAGGAGCTCGGCGAAATGCGCGTTTGCCAGGTTTCTCAGTTCCGTGCTGCCTGCACCAGCGCCGATCTCCATGAGGGTCATCGGCTGCGGATTGGGCGCAGAGAAGTCAACAGCCGTCTTGCCCGCGCCGTGCCTGAGAGCCAATCGGCTGAGAGGGACACCGCCCAGGTCAAGCTGGTTCTCGCTGGCGCCGATCTCGACAGTCAGGCGGAAGGGTTTCGCCCTGCCGAATGCGAGGTCAATTGTGGGAACCGCGAAGACATGGCCAGCACGAAACCAATCTCCTACATAGGATGCGTTTGGCTGCTCGGTGAGCGTGACTGCGCCACCCTCCTGGTTGACATAGAGCGGCCGCACGCCAGACGGATCGCGCTGTGCGCCGCTAATCCAGGCGTCGCCTTTTCCAGGTGTAACCTTGAGACGGCAGGCGCCCTCGGCGATGCGGATGTGCAAATCACTCGCATCGGGATAAGGTATCTCAACAGGCGTCACCTTTTCGTATCCCTGCGATCCAGATTGCGATGTGGACATGGCACTTCCTCCTGTGCGCTCTCCGCTCGGTGCCTACGCTTGCCCTCTCCGCTCAATCTCGATGGTGCAGTCAGTCACCAGCGCGACGATGGCGCCAACCGCAGCCCACATGGGGGCGAGCGCAGCGCCGACGACGCCTACTGTGAGGGGGAACTCGACAATCACATGTCCTTCGGCGTTTCTGATGAGGACGCGACGCACGTTTCCCTCATGGACAATCTGTTTGATCTTACTGATGACATCATCACCGGTGAGCTGGTATTGCTCGGTCGTCCTGGACGTGGCGTCAGGGGTCGTCTGCTGGGGGTCCATTGCACGCTCCTTTCATGCCGGTGCGCAAAAAGCCCGTACCTTATCTCAAGATGGCACCTCAATGTCACGATGGCGTCACGGTTTCCGCGGGCGCCGGCGCTTGTGGGCCACATCGCGCCGCTGGTAGCATGACGCTGTTGGGCGCTCCGCCTCATCCTAAAGCAACCTGCTTATTCGCCCATAGACGGGTCGCGCTGCACCGCCGCGCCCGTATCCAGCCCATATCCAGTAGCCGAGTCACATAGGCGTAGCGCCACTGCCTCAATGTGAACGACCCGACAGACCGACGCCTCGATATGTCCGACTGCGCAATGCCCTACCCGGACTCCTCCACATGGTATACATGCACTGCATGCACGATGCCAAGGGAGGCAGATTTGACATTGAATCGGCACTGGCCCATCACTGGCATGCTATGGTTCGAGCATGAACTCAACGTGTATATTCTGGAGCAGTAGCTGGCATACAGTCGAGCCAGCGAACGAGCACTGAGTCATAAGTGATAAGGTCCGAAAGGAACGGAATTCGTGAAGGTTGCGTATATCTTCAGCACCAGCGGACATACCGCTAGCTATAAGTTGGGCAAGATGATTCTGCCACAGCTCGAGGCCGGAAATCACGGCGTCGAGGTCGTCGGCATGATGTTCTTCGACGATAACACCTACGTGCTACGCAAGGGCGATCCCATCGGCGAGCGGCTGGGTAAAATCGCCCGCGAGCAGAACATCCTGCTGATGCTCTGCGATCAGTGCGCGATGGAGCGCGGACTGGCCGAGGGCGAGCCACCAAACTGCACCCCACATAACACCGTCGAGGGCGTGCGCGTCGGCTGCTTCCCCGACCTCTACGGCGCGCTGGCAGGCAACCCGCCCGACCACGTCATCACCCTCTAGCGCGACTCGAAGCAGCTATTAGATAGACAGCGACCGACGGGAAATTGTCCTGTCGGTCGCTTTGTCGTGATGAGGCGACTCAGCCGCGTGCTACAGGCGACGACGCTACATGCGCGATTGGCCGACCTCGATGAGATAGCCATCGGGGTCACGCATATAGCAGCGTATCTCGGCGCCGTGGTCCTTGGGCTCGGTGAGGAACTCGGCCCCTTTCGCTCGCCAGTCCTCGTAGCACGCCTGTACGTCCGCAACACGGATGTTCATGAAGCTCGTCGCTTCATCCAGATGCTGCGGCGGGTGGAGGGTTACTGTTGGTTTGTCGTCGGTCGGGCCGCCGCCAACATTCAGGATGATCCAGCTGTTGGCGACCTGCAGAATTGTTGGCTCGCCACTACGGAGAACCTGGCCACCCAGGATGCGCGCGTAGAAATCTGCCGAGCGCGCGACATCGGCGACTGTCAGAAAATGCGTGAGAACAAAGCCTTCCTTTGGCGGAAGCGAATATTCGCTGTGCGGTGCCATTACTCTACTCCTTCCGAATGTGTGCTCACCATGTACCGGATGCGATGCCAGCTTGTGGGCTGAAATGTCTTCGTCATAGGTTCCCCTTTCTCTCAGCTAACCCTGGTAGACGACAGGTGCGAGGATTCGTCATGGCCCGAAGTCTCTGCTCTTCCGGGAAAGATGACCCCAAGAACCCGGCTGGGCGGCCGCAGCGCCCACGACACGAGGGTGGCAACGGCGACGATGCTGGCCCAGATGAAGCCGGTCGAATACACGCCACTCGCCACGTGCGACATCAGCGCGCCCGTCATTTCGAAGAACGTGCCCGCGTAGGCCCATTCCTTGAGCCGCGGAAAACGAGGGATAAGCAGCGCGATGGCCCCGAGCAACTTCCACACCCCCAGGATCGTGAGCAGGTAGACGGGATAACCAAGCTGCGTGATGACCTGGACGACGGGATCGCCGACCACCAGCACCTCACGTCCATGCACCAGATCCGTCACTCCGCCCACCACCAGCTCAAAGACGACAATACCGGTGGCCGTCCAATAGCCGATCAGTTTCATACTCATCGTTGAAGTTGATTTCATCATCACGGCTCCTCGTCATGTCTCTTTCTGCGAGTGCTCTCCAATCACATCATGCGTGTCTGTTGCCTTTACCTGCTGATCCTTCATCTGAATGGTACGCCAGGTTGCCCCCTCGGGAAACGAGCACCGCTTCTTTTTCTCCGGTTTGGTCTGTTCGTTTGCGCTTGCACATGGCGCTCCACCTCCGCACGCGTTCCACGGTCGTGGCGTGTTCCTTGCGCCAATTGTAGGCGCATCCACGTGAGCAGTTTTATGTAAAGGGGTGAGCCCTACTCTCGACGGTGGATCTCATGGGCATGGCACAGCCATCAACAACGTCTCCGTCGGCTCTTGCATTGTTGGGAAGCTACTCCCCGGCGTGGAGCGGTCTGCGGATGAGCCAGAGCGAGACGTGCGCCGGTTCCATGGTCTCCTGCACCATCGCTAGCAGATCGGTACGCAGATCGTTCAGATCAACCTTGTTGCGCAAGGCAGCGCTGAATGCCGCCAGCGTCTTCTCGGCGTCGTATTTCCGGCGATAGAAGCGTCGGTCAATCAGCGCCTGGAGTCTGCGGCGCACCGGCTGAACCAGCGCCACCGTGGCCAGCGTGGAAATAACCAGCGCGACAGGCTGATCCGCAAAGTGGACGGTGGTTATCCCCGCCAGACTCTGTAGTCCAATGACCAATGCGGCATAGACACCCGCCAGTAGCACCGTCAATGAGCCATAGACCAGCGCCTTGTTGATGATCGCGTCGATATCCCAGAGACGATAATGGAATATAGCGAACCCGAATGAGAGCGGAACGCAGATCAAGGCGAGACTAGACCAATTGGCTGCCAGTGAAATGAGTGAGCCCTGGCCGCTAAGCGCCGGGAATAGCAGCGCTAGCATGCTGCCACCCACGAGAGCAGCAATTGGCGCCGCGAGGCCCAGGACCACCCATTTGGTCTGCTGCCGCTGCAACGGAGTGGATACACTCCGATAGCGATACAGCTGGGCAAGCGCCACACCTGCAAGCCCGACGAGCGTCACCAGCCAGGAGGGCTGGCTCACCGCGGTACTCGGCATGAGTCCTGTTGTCGGGAAAAAGGTAAGTGGAACTTCCGCAGCCAGAAATACAACGATGAGCCAACGCATCCAGCGCGGCACGAACTGACCAGATGGAAACAGCGCGAAGACGAGCACAAGCAGGGCAGTCAGGAGAAAGGTCAGACATTGATTGAGCGTCTGCCAGAGAGGGGGTCCCGATGATAAATTCGAAGCCCCGATAATTGGGCCTAACGCGACGAGCATAAGCGCGACGAGCAGTGCCATCCAGTCGTCGGGCCGACGCCAGACAATCAGCGCGCTGACCACCAGGCAGAGCACAAACATCGTACAGATAAGCGCGACGGTAAGTGCAGCATAATCGCCAACAGATAGCCCTATCGCACCGAGCGTCTCCGCCTGTCTAGGGGTGAGCTGGTTGTACTGACATGAAGATCCGAAGCAAAGAGTTTGCAGCTGCGCCAGGTACAGCGGGAGGCTGGCGAGAAACACCGTCGCGGTGAAGGCGACCATGGCAAGCCAGAGGCTACGGGCCAGCAGAACCCGTCGGCGCACTGACGATGCGTCGTCGGAATTGGGCATGCCAGCATATTCATTGGGCGCTTGCACTGACAGTCTCCTCTACGTGATGGGGGCATACCCTATTTATGAACATGATACCCAGGTCGCGTCACCCAGGCGTTACGATTCGCGTTACAAAACGCTGGATCATGGGCGCTTCTGGTATGCTGTGAACGCTGTCCCAGTCGTCCCGCCTGCAACGTATGAGTATGAGTGAGCGTAAAAAGAGCACTATGAGCACGACAGACCATCCCGTGCGTTCCAGCACGTCACTGCAAATGACCGTCGCGGAGGGCATTCTCATCCCGCGCGGCTCGGCCTTCGTTACTCCCGCCGCGCTGGAGGCGCTGGGCTGCCGCGACGACGATGTGATCGCCATTCAGGGCCAGCGTTCCACCGTCGCGCGCATCCATGCCTGGCCCAACGAGCCGCACCCCAACGATACCACCGTGCCGGGGACGACGATTCCCGGCGACGCCATCATCCAGATGGACGGCATCGTGCGCCAGAACGCGGGCGCTTCGCTCGGCGATCTGGTCACCATCCATGCCGTCGTTGCCCAGCCAGCTATCAGCGTCGCGTTGATGCCGGTGAATGGCCCGGCAACCCTCGCCGAAGAGGAGCTGCGCCACGTCGCGCAGACCCTGCGCGGGCTGGTGACGGTGGCGGGCGATCTGGTGCGCGTGCCGGGGATGGGGCTCTCGGCGCGCGAGTTTCAGGTCTTCTCGACCAATCCCGCCAGCGCGGTTGTGCTGGAACCAGGCACCAGCCTGCGCATCCAGGCGCCGGGCGCGGGCGCGACGCCGCGCGGCAGCATTATCACCTATGAGGATATCGGCGGCCTGGGCGAAGAATTGCAGCACGTGCGCGAGTTGATCGAGCTGCCACTCCGCCACCCCGAGCTCTTCGACCGCCTCGGCATCGAGCCACCCAAGGGCGTGCTGCTCTACGGCCCACCGGGCACTGGCAAAACGCTGATCGCCCGTGCGGTCGCCTCGGAAAGCGGCGCGCGTTTCTTCAGCGTCAGCGGACCTGAGATCATCGACAAGTTCTATGGTGAGAGCGAGGCGCAGCTGCGGCGGGTCTTCGCCGACGCACAGAAGAACGCCCCCAGCGTCATCTTCCTCGACGAGATTGATGCCATCGCGCCCAAACGCTCCGAGGTCTGGGGCGAGGTGGAGAAGCGCGTCGTCGGCCAGTTGCTCACGCTGATGGACGGCATGCGCGCGCGCGGCCAGGTGATCGTCGTCGGCGCCACCAATCGCGCCGATGCGCTCGATCCCGCGCTGCGCCGACCGGGACGCTTCGACCGCGAGGTGAACCTGCACGCGCCCGACACCAAGGGTCGGCTGGAGATTCTGCGCATTCACAGCCGCGATATGCCGCTGGCCGAAGACGTGGACATGGAGGAGCTGTGCCGCATCACGCCGGGATTCGTCGGCGCTGACCTCGCCGCGCTCTGCCGCGAGTCGGCGATGTCGGCCCTGCGCCGCACTTTCCCCCAGGCCAACCTGATCCGCGGCAGCATCCCCACCAACGAGCTGCTTGGGCTGACCGTGACGATGGACGACATGCGCGACGCCCTGAAGCATATCGACCCGTCGGCGGCGCGCGAGGTCGCCGTCGAGGTGACACAGACGCCATGGGAAAGCGTCGGCGGCCTCGAAGGCATCAAGCGCACCCTCATCGAGACCATCGAGTGGCCGCTCCGCTACCCCGATATCTTCGACGCGATGGACCTGGAGCCGGTGCGCGGCGTGCTGCTCAGTGGGCCTCCTGGGACCGGTAAAACGCTGCTGGCGCGGGCGCTGGCGACGGCCTGTCAGGCCAACTTCATCGCGGTGAAGGGGCCGGAACTGCTCTCGAAGTGGGTCGGCGAGTCCGAGCGCGGCGTGCGCGAGACCTTTCAGCGGGCGCGTCAGGTCGCGCCGTGCGTGCTCTTCCTCGACGAGATGGATGCGCTGGCGCCACGACGTGGCAGCGCCTTCGATTCGGTCAGCGACAAGATCATCGGCCAGCTGCTGACCGAGCTAGACGGCATCGAAGGGCGGCGGGGCGTGGTCGTCGTCGGCGCGACGAACCGCCCTGAGCTGATTGATCCGGCGGTGCTGCGTTCGGGCCGCTTCGACCTGCTGCTGGACCTGCCGATGCCCGACCGCCCGGCGCGCCGCATCATCTACGAGATCTACACCAAACGCCGCCCGCTGGCCAACAACGTCTCGCTCGACACGCTGGCGAAGCGCTCCGATGGGCTGAGCGGCGCCGACATCGAGTTCATCTGCCGCCGCGCCGCCAATCTCTCCGTCTCACAGTGGATGCGCGCGTATGGCGCGGACTCGCTGGCCGCGGCGCAGTCCGGCGCCTCACGCCTCAACCCGCCAGTAATCGAGATGCGCCACTTCGAGATGGCCATCCTCGCCGCCCGCAACGAGACCGGCGGCAAGTGGGGTTAGTGTGACGTGGCCATTCGCGGCGTGATGATGCTGAAAGAATTGAAACCGAGCAGCACGCTTGGGGTCGGCTTCGCGGCTTCAAGGCCACGGCTAGTTCCCGGCCCGCCCGTCGCCCCGACACATGCGCAGCCTTCTTGTCTATTGCTTGCGGGCTGGCGTGGCCGCTATACTCCCTCTGTGATTGCACAACCATCCTCTATGTGCGCCAGGGGGCTACATCATGCAAGGGAATGAACTTTACGCCGATCTCATCGCGTCACTGGTCGAAGGCACGCACGGCGAAGTCGAAAAACTCACGCGCCAGGAGTTGGACTGGCAGCCAGATGCGGAGGGGAATAGTATCGGCGTCACCGTCTGGCACGTAGCGCGCTGGCTAGATGTCATCGCGCGCGTCTTTCAGGAGAAGCCGCCTGAGGACGAGTTCTGGCTGACGCAGGGCTGGGCCGAGCGCACCGGCTATCATTCGCAGGGCATCGGCTATCGCGGATTAGGAGCGTTGACGGGCTACACGCAGCAGGAGGTCGCCGCGATTCCCCATCTCAGCGCAGTGGAACTGCTGACCTATCTGGATCAGGCCAGCGACGCGTTGCGCGCCTATCTGCTCTCGCTGCCGTCGTTCGAGGCATTGCTTCAGCCAGTGCCTGGCTGGGGCAGAGAGACGCCAGTCACCAAAGATCAGCTGCTCAAGGTCGTCTTTATGGGCTGCGCTGGCCACCTGGGCGAGATCAAAGCGCTGAGGGCGATGATGAAACGCGCCCAGGTCGCCTGAACGCTCAGATGACCGCTTTCGCCGCCGCGCGGCCCGCCGTGCGCCCGGAGAAGATGCAGCCGCCGAGAAAGGTGCCTTCGAGCGCGCGGTAGCCGTGGACGCCGCCGCCGCCAAAGCCCGCGACCTCGCCGGCCGCATACAGCCCTGGCACCGGCTGGCCGTCAGCGCCGAGCACGCGCGCCGAGAGGTCGGTCTCCAGCCCGCCGAGCGTCTTGCGGGTGAGGATGTGCAGGCGCACGGCGATCAGCGGCCCGGCGGCGGGATCGAGCAGCCGGTGCGGCTTCGCCACGCGAATCCACCGGTCTCCGCGATAGAGACGCGCGCCACGGATGGCGGTGATTTGCGTATCCTTGGTATAGGGATTCGCCACCTCACGGTCGCGGGCGATGATCTCACGCTCCAGCGCGGCGGGGTCGAGGAGCGGCTCCGCGGTCAGCGCATTCATGCGGCGCACCAGATCGGGCAATGTGCGCTCGACGATGAAATCTGTGCCATGCTTCATAAAGGCCTGGACCGGCTTCGGCACGCCTGAGCCTCGGCGGATTGTCTGCACAATGCTCTTGTTCGTGATGTCGGGGTTCTGCTCGGAGCCGGAGAGCGCAAACTCCCGCTGGATAATCCGCTGATTCAGGAAAAACCAGGTATACTCATAGCCTGTCTGCATGATGTGCTCGAGCGTGCCCAGCGTGTCGAAGCCGGGAAAGAGCGGCACTGGCAGCCGATTGCCACGCGCATCGAGCCAGAGCGACGACGGCCCCGGCAGAATGCGAATGCCGTGCTGCGGCCAGATGGGGTTCCAGTTCTCGATGCCCTCGGTGTAGTGCCACATACGATCGCGGTTGATGATGCGCCCGCCCGCCGCCTCGGTGATCGCCAGCATCCGCCCATCCACATGCGCGGGCACGCCGGTGATCATCTCTTTGGGGGGATTGCCAAGCCGCTCCGGCCAGTTCGCGCGGACGAGATCCTGATTGCCGCCGATGCCGCCCGACGTAACGATGACGGCCTGCGCCTTTAGCGTGAACTCACCCACAGCGACCCGCGAGCTGGGCTTGCCCCGCTCGATGGCGCTCGGCTCCAGGATGTCGCCCCGGACGCCGTCCACCGTCCCGCCGCTCGCTGTCAGCGCGTTGACGCGATGGCGAAACAGCAGCGTGACCAGCCCCTTCTCGCGCGCACGCAACACTCGGCGCACGAACGGCGCGAGCACGCCTGGCCCGGTGCCCCAGGTCAGATGGAAGCGCGGCACGGAGTTGCCGTGGCCGATTGCGCCATAGCCACCACGCTCGGCCCAGCCGACAATGGGAAAGAATCGTATCCCCTGCGCGCGCAGCCAGGAGCGTTTCTCGCCAGCGGCAAAGGCGACGTAGGCCTCCGCCCAGCGGCGCGGCCACAGGTCTTCCTCGCGGTCGAAGGCCGCCGTGCCCATCCAGTCCTGGAGGGCCAGCTCGTACGAGTCGCGGATGCCCATCCGGCGCTGTTCCGGTGAATCGACGAGGAAGAGCCCGCCGAGCGACCAGAACGCCTGCCCTCCGAGGCTTTGCTCCGGCTCCTGCTCGACGATGATGACGCGCCTGCCAGCATCGGCAATCTCCGCCGCCGCCACCAGACCGGCCAGCCCCGCGCCGACGATAATGACATCCGCCGCTTCACCTGCCATCACAATCCCTCTCCCTTACCGCACGCGCGCCAGCCGCGACAGCCACAATCAGCGCCACGAATCGTTCGACACGCATTCTCTCATAGAGCCGCAACGAGTTACAGCAGATACACGATGAGAAGCGGCGCGCCTGGCTGCTGACTAGCATTGAGCTACTGACAGACGCATCACGATTGGTTAACGAACATTCGTCTGTAATGTCGAATTGTCACAAATGATTGTTTTGACAATTCGACATCTTTACAAATATTGTTCGGTGAAACTATACTGTAGGAGGAGCGGTTGATTGAGGTAGAGCGTTGTGCTGTGAGCTAAAAGCTACGAGTTATGAGTGATGAGAGGTTGCTATGGCGACACGCGACGACTCCCTGGCCATCCTTGACGCTACGGGGCCCGCGCTCCGTCGGCTGACCGGCGCTCTGGATGACGCCGCACTCGACTTTCGTCCAGCGCCGGACGCATGGAGCATCCGTGAGGTGCTGGCGCATCTGGTGGACGACGAGGCGTTCATCATGCGGCAGCGGTTGGCGCGTATCGTCAAAGAGGACCGGCCCGACCTTGCGTCGCACGACGAGAAGCGCTGGTATGCCAGCCGCAACACCGCCCGCGACGCGCGCGACGAACTGCTGGCCGACTTCCAGACGCAACGTGGCGCGAGTCTCGGCGTCGCACGCTTGCTCTCGCCCGCCGACTGGCAGCGCGTGGGGTTCCAGCCGGAATACGGCGAGTTCACCGCCGAGGGCTGGCTCGAACGCTGGGCCGACCACGACACCGTCCATCTGAACCAGATCGAGCAGACACTACTCGCCTACCAACAGCAGCAATAAACGGCAACCAACTGATGTGATGAATGCGATGAAAGGGAGGACTACAATGGAAGCGCTTCTTGTGACGCTTGGCGTAACTGGATTCCTGGCGCTGATGGACCTGGCGGCGATGCGCTGGGGTAAAGATAGCCGCGAGTCGGGCGATGTGCCCGAGTGGGTGCACCACCACTCGCCTAAGAGCATCTAGTCCAATGCACTGCTCTTGCGCCTGGCGTAGCGTTGGCATTTTATATGTTTACTGCGCCAGGCCAGAGCGGTGGAATGGTCACGCTGACTCCCAGCCGAGCGCACGCCGGATGGCCACGCTCCACCAGCCGCAGCAACGTATGCCGCCCCCATAGCGCCGGTCGCCCTCATAACAAACACGCGCATATGATGTCCTCCTGCTGGCTTCCCCTGTTCCGCTGTATCGGTCCTGTTTCCTCTACGCCGCCGGGATCATCTATCTCTGCAACAATGGAAGCGCTCAACCACGCCAGATGATAGGGTTGACACCTATCGCAACACGATATACTATAGTGACTGACCGGTCAGTCAGTTACAAGTGATACACCCTATCATGTGATTCCCATGAATCGCACGACTCCACGCCTGTCACATCAGGAGAGAGTACGTATGTCTGAACCGCTGTTACGCGCCGAGCACATTACTCGCTCGTTCGGTCGGCGCAAGATTCTGCGCGGCGTCACCCTGGCTGTCGCGCCTGGTACGCTGGTGGGCATCGTTGGCGAGAACGGCGCGGGCAAGTCCACGCTGCTGCGCATCCTCGCGGGCGAGCTGCGCCCCCAGCACGGCACGATCAGCCGGAGCGGCGCGCTGGGCTACTGTCCCCAGGCGGCAGTGCTGAACGAGACGCTGACGGTGAACCAGCATCTCGCCTACTTCGGCGCCGCCTACAACCTCGCCGACGTCTCGTATGCCGAGACGTTGATCGCCAGCCTGGGCTACCAGCAGTACCGGACGATGCCTGTTGGCACGCTCTCCGGCGGCACGAAGCAGAAGGTCAATCTGACGCTGGCGCTGATGCACCAGCCCGACGTGCTGCTGCTCGACGAGCCCTACCAGGGATTCGACTGGGAGACCTATCTCCACTTCTGGGAGCTAGCCGAGGAGCTTCGTAGCCAGGGCCGCGCGGTGCTGGTCATCTCGCACCTGCTCTTCGATCAGCAGCGCTTCGACGCGCTCTACCAACTCGAAAACGGTCAGTTGACGCAGCTGCCAATCAATCGCACTGATGCGCAGCGCGAGATGAAGGGAGTCTAGGCGTGTCATCCTGGAAGCGTTTCGTCACCGCCGCGCGGTTCGCGCTGATCGAGCAGGCGCGCAACCGTTTCGCGCTCGGCCTTTTACTCGTCTTCGTGCCGATCTGGGACTGGCTCTTTGGCACGCTCATCCCCAATGATCCGGTGGCGTTCAAGTTGCAGAGCACGGGCGCCTTTCTCCAGGTCAACGGCCACAACCTGACCGTCCTGACATCAGGCTTCAATGCCATCACGCTGATCGTGGCCTTCATGATCTTCACCGCGGCGCGGCGCAACGCCGATTTCGACCGGCGGCTAGTGCTGGCCGGGCTACCGCGACCGGTGGCCATCGCCGCCAAAACAACGGCCATCATCGTCGTCGCGGCGCTCGTCTCGCTCTATGCGACGCTGGTGCTGCTCTTCTTCTGGCACTCCGCCGGGTTCGGCGCAATCTGGCTGGGCTATCTGCTGGACACGCTGATCTATGGCGCGCTGGGTTTGCTGCTGGGCGTGCTGATTTCGAGCGAGCTGGCGGGGTTCTTTATCATTATCATGGTGAGCCTGATGGATACCCTGTTGCAGGCGCCCGTCGAGAATCCGCTGGCGAACAAGGACTTCCTGGCGGCTTTTCCGACCTTTGGGCCGATGCAGGTGGCGGTCAGCGGCGGATTCGGCCATGGCGTCCCCGGCGGTGGCGTTCTCATAGCCCTGGCGTGGTTCGTCGGCTTCGCACTCGTGGGCCTGGTCATCTTCTGGTGGAAGACGCGCATCTGGAGCATTCAGGCGGCGCCTTCTCTCCCGGCGACACAACCCGCCCAGGCGCTATCCGCAGCCGCGCGCGACACGCTACAATAGGAGGAAAACAACTGGTCTAGTGCTCCCTGCTCCCTCGCGTGGCTAGCGGCGGGGGAGCCTCGTGGCGACAGGGAGGCAGGTGGAATAGATATGGCCCCACGGCAGGATGTCAGCGAGCAGCGCCGCCATCAGATCATGGACGCCGCCTTTGCGGTCTTTTCGCGGCTGGGATTCGAGCGCGCCAGCATGGATGATATTGCCAAAGAGGCTGGCGTCAGCAAAGGAGCGCTCTATCTCTATTACAAGAGCAAAGACGCCATCATCGGGCGTCTGCTCCAGGTCTTCTTCGATCAGGCGCTCAAGCAGGTCCGCTCGCTCGCGGCCAGTGAGGGCTCGGTGACAAGACACCTGATGACGCTGACCCACCAGATGGTGCGCGAGATGGACCGCATGGCCAGCTTGCAGCCAGTGAGTCTCCAGCTCTACGCCGTGGCGGCGCGACATGCCGTTATTCGCCAGCATCTACGCGCCTACTTCGCCGAATATCGCACGGTCATGGAGGCGCTCATCCAGCGGGGCATCGCGCAGGGCGAGTTCCGCCCAGACATCAACTCCGCTGAGGTCGCCATCACCTTGAGCGGACTGCTCGAAGGGCTCGCGTTGCTCTGGATGATTGATCCGCAGGCGACCAACTGGCACGAACAGGTCGAGACCTCAACCCGTCTCCTGCTGCGCGGCGTGGTCATCGACCCAGCGACGATTTTGTGAAATACAAGGCAGGCAGCCGGAACTGGCATGAGTCATGCTGTAGTTCGCCCATCGAGGAAGCTCTGGAGGAAGCGTCACCACGCTATTTCAGCACTTCCTCACCCGGCATTCATGGCAGCTCATTGCCACTCATAGCAATTCATGACATTCGCACGCACGCATACGCGGTCACATCATCACATCAAGCTAGCGATGTGCCATGCTATCATAACGACGCACTAGCAGTATCAACCGCACAGCGCTACATAAAGGGGAGAGGGTTTGAGCGCCATTAAAACAAGCGTCCTCATTGTCGATGACGATATCTCCATTCGTGAGACCCTCCGCTCCCTGCTGGAAGATGCTGGCTACGCCGTCTTCGAGGTACAAGACGGCCTTCAGGCGCTGGACTACTTGCGCAAGACACCCAGCCCGATGATCGTTCTGCTCGATTTGATGATGCCCCGGCTGGATGGCGCTGGACTGTTGGGAGCCGTCGCGGGCGATACCCGGCGACTGGTGCGCCACCGCTACATTCTGATGACGGCAAGCCACGAGACGCTCAGCCTGGCGTTCGTACATCTGCTGTCTGACCTCACGGTGCCGGTCCTCCACAAGCCCTTCGACATAGACAAGCTGCTGGAGATCATCGCCAGCCGCAAACTGCCGCCCGCGTAGTCCATCGCCGCTCCGCCACATCTCGCCTGGCCGGGTACGATGTGCCTATCCGGTGGCCTCCCACGCGATGAAATGGCATACTCAGCCTTGTGGGAAACCAGGATGCCATGCCTGTCGATGCCATGCCTGGCATGCTGCCTGGCACTGGCTTGGGCGTAGACGCTGGCACAGGCAGACTGATTCATCGCGGCAAAGGAGGAGATGCGATGCACCCGCAGGAGCCTCACTTCCCCCAGCAGAACGAGAGCGCGCCCGACGAGACGCCAACCGTTGCGTCATCCGCGTCGTCGTCCGCGTTCAATCTGCCGCCGCTGCCACCACTGCCCGACGTGTATGCACTGGATGCGGATGCGGCGCCAACGGTCACATCCCCGCGCCCGCCAACCGGTTCGCCAGCACAGCCCTCACGGCTCACACGCCCGCCGATGCGCCGCGCTGCCCGGCCCACCATGCCGATACGCCCGCCGACGCTGCCGGGACTGGAAGACGAGATACGCTCAGCCGACGCGGAGGTGCGTTCGATGGCGCTCGCTCCCGTCGCGGCTCACCGCACGCTGGCGCCCGCTTCCAGCGATCATGAGTCGAGCGCGCTGCTGATTCGCGGCGCGGCCAGACCGCCTCGCCCGGCAGCCAGGGTGGTTCCCCGGCGCAACGGGCCGCGCTCATTCCTGATGCAGTTTCTCGTCGCCATGGTCGCGACAGTCATCCTGACCAGCACACTGGCAATCACCACGCCCCTCGGCCAGAGCGTGGCGGCGGCCACCAGCGGCCAATTCGCCACATCCGCGGGTGGGTTTCTTCCTGTGCCAACACCCACCGCCACGCCCAAACCGAAGCCGAAGTATACCGGGCCGGTCAAAGGCGCCAACCCTGGCCAGCAGGTCATCATCAACGATATCAACGCTGTCTTTGGGCAATACGCGGCGGGAGCGCTCAATATCGCCAGGTGCGAGTCCGGCTACGACCCCAACGCCGTCAATTCCTATCCTATCGGCAACAGTCACGCCTCAGGGGTCTTCCAGATTCTCTATCCCAGCACCTGGAATACGACATCCTATGCCGCCTACTCGCCGTTCGACTACGACAAGAACATCCATGCCGCCTACGAAATCTTCCACCGCGACGGTAACAGCTGGAGAGAATGGGCCTGTAAGCCGTAACGGGTTGCGGTCATACCCGCTTGAGCAGCTCTTTCAGCGGCAGCTGGTCATCGGCTAAGAGCGCCGTGGGGAGCAGTGGGTCGGCGGCAACCAGCTTCTTCAGCGTCACCAGATCGCGCTGCCGATTGCTCGAAAACGCCGCGCGTACCCGGCCCCCGCGCAGATAGAAGGCGACGAACGACTCCGGGGGCGTTCCGCGCACGACGATCTCATCCCATTCAGGCGTATAGCCCACAAATTGGAGCTTCAGGTCGTACTGGTCGGACCAAAAATAGGGGATATGGTGGTAGGCAACGCCCTCGCCGAGCAGGTTGCGCGCCACCGTCTCGCCCTGGCGGAGCGCGTTATCCCAGTGCTCCAGGCGCACCCGCAGCACTGGCGCGGTCGCGGCTGGCTGGTAGGGCCAGTTGGCAATGTCGCCCGCCGCGAAGATGCCCGGCGCGCTCGTCTCACAGAAGGCATCTACCACCACGCCGTTCCCGAGCGCCAGCCCGGAATCCGCAAGCCAGCCGAGCGCCGGGCGCACTCCTGTGCCAACCACGACGAAGGCGCAGGGGATATGCGCGCCGCTGCCCGTTACGACCTCTTCGGCCCGCGCCGCGCCATGGATGGCAACCACGGTCTCGCCAGTGACTACCTCGACGCCCCGCGCGCGATGCACGTCGGCCAGCAGCGCGCCCATCGCCGGGCCGAGCGCGCGCTCCAGCGGGACAGGCAGCATCTCGATCAGCGTGACGTCCATCCCCGCCAACCGGCATGCCGCCGCCACCTCTGAGCCGATGAATCCCGCGCCAATCACCACCGCCCGCCCGCTCTGTTCTGCCCCGGCACGCAGCGCCGCGCGCAACGTATGGGCATCCGCCAGCGTGCGCAGCGCATAGACGCCAGGCAGGTCAGCGCCAGGTACCGGGAAGGGCAGCAATTCAGAGCCAGTGGCCAGCACGAGACGATCAAAGTGGTGGCGCTCGCCGCGGGCCAGGGTAATCGTGCGCGTCGCGGCATCCAGCGCGGTGGCGCGCTGTCCCAGCCACAACTCGATCCGCTGCTCGTCATAGAACACGCGTGGCCGGAGCGTCAGTCGCTCCTCGCCGGACTGGCCCGCCAAGAACTCCTTGGAAAGTGGAGGGCGCTCATACGGCAGTTCTGTTTCAGCGCCGATGAGCGCAATCCGGCCATCGTAGCCCAGTCGTCGCAGCGTCTCGGCGGTGCTTGCCCCGGCGATATTCGCGCCGACGATACCAACGGACGATATCCGCGCGCCGCCGCCTGCCATGCTGTTCTCCCTGCCTTGTTTGCCTTGTTTGCCGTGCTCGCCAGGATGCTTTCTTGGCGCGCTGTTGCGCTCAATCGCATCCACCCAGTGTATATTGTGACACCAGCGAACATGCGCTTGCCAGGGTAGATAGCACCACTCTCTCCGCCTCAACCTCCGCCCGCACGCCGGGCCACACCGCGCCGACCGCGCCAGACTCGCCGCACCGTAGCGGCACAGGGAACGCAATGGCTGTGACCTTGTTCTGCCACTGCTCGCGCTTCAAGCCATCTGCCGTGCGCGTACGCTGGACCAGTGACTGCAGATTGCTCCGATACTGGCGAAGGATGTCGTCCTCCAGGGTGAGGACGACGGTGCTACCACAGTCCTGTGGCGGGAAGCCATACGCCCAGGTCGTCAGCGCATGCGACTGCTCTACCACGAGATTACAGAGCGCCTCGACCGGCAGCAGCGGCGAACGCGCCGCATCAGGACACCGCGTCCGCGCATAGGCGGTTTCGAGCAGGTGTGAGACAATACCGAGCGTCGTCTCTGGCGTCAGCCTGTTGCTGTCGTTGTACAGGTCGAGACCCGTCAGCAGCGATCCCTGCGTGATACAGGTGCTCAGGGCATCGGCGACTCCGGCAAGAAACGTCTTTTCCTGCTCAGAGTATTTGTGCGGCGCGTTTCCACAGACAGCCAGCACGCCCAGAATCGCTCTGCCATCGTCGCTGCCAGAAACAATCGGGTAGACCGCATAAGAGGCGATGTTACTTTGCATCAGAACGCGCTGCGCGGTCATATGGAGAGGCACCTGGGCAATGATATCTTCGCAGATCTCAGCCTTACCGGAGCGCGACACCACATTGACAGGAAACGGAACGTCCGGGCGAAGGTAGGTGTAGGACGCCTTCAGGCTCTCTGGGAGGCCACATTGCGCCAGCGTCTTGAGCGCATAGGGGTCCGCCTCACACGGAACACGGAGGGCGACCAGGGCCATATCGTAGTTGCCACCAGAGGAACAGAGGAGCCGCACCGCTTCTTCCATCACCGCGATACTGTGCTCAACCGGGTCGGGCGATCTGCCCAGACCAGCCAGCTTCGCCAGCACGGCCACTGGCGCATAGGCATGTTCCTGGCTCGTCGCGGCCTGATGCCGTAATCGATCACGAAAGGCCATGAGGGTTGCCAGGCGAAAGCGGGCGCGCCCCTTGGGGGTCGTGCGGTCGGCTATGATCAGCCCGCTACGAAGGGCACGAAAGAGGGTCGCTCGATGGATTCCCAGGTAGCTTGCGGCTTCCTGGACTCCGTACCAATGCTCATCCGCGGCGTCCTTGTCCGACTCATACATCGGCGACGTCTCCTCCTGTTTCCGGTTTCCGGCGAAGCGAGCAAGAAAACAAAGACCCTGCAACATAAGCTACAAAACGTTGACCATGGAAGGTTATTCTAGTGTTAAAGTGACCGTAGCAGCCAATGCATGATGCATCCCATGACCTTTTGGCTCCTAGCGATGGAACAGTGGAACAATGACCCTGGCCCCCATGGAAAACGTGCGTAGACTGGATGGACACCAGGTCCATCTCTGGCTGCCTGTTCTCCGCACACCACGCCTTCATGAAGAGGAGACGTCTGATGCCGGAGAATATTTCTCCATCTGACCTCGTGTTTGATCAGGTGACCGGCGAGAAACGCCCGCGACGCAAGCCAGGCCCCAAACCTGGAACAGAAGCGGCCAAGCGTGGTGGAACAGCGGCACGCGACAAGTACGGCAGCGCCTTCTACTCTCGTATTGGAACAAAGGGTGGGAGTACAGTTCGCGAGCGACATGGTTCAGAGTTCTATACAGACATCGGACGCAAAGGTGGCGAAAGCACCAAGCGGAATAAAGGAGTCGAGCACTATTCGCGCATCGGCCGTATCGGCGGCAAGCGAGCGCATCATCGCAAAGAGAGTGCCGAGCTGACATCATCGAACGGGAAAAGCGCCAGCAAGTAGCAGTGCGCTGGGCGTTCGGCCAATCCCAGTCCCCGCGAGATTCCCATGCTGAGATGGTTACACCTGCCAGCATGGAGATCTTCGCGGGGATGATTGTATGCATGCCGAGCTAACGCCTACTGCTGCCTGGCGAGTTGTGCGGCCCAGTAGGCGCGCTGCGTTGGAGTAAGCGATGCGCTCGTGGTGAGGATGTGCGCGAGATCGCCCGCGTCTACATCCATGGCTGTGTCTATGTCTGTGTTCGTGAACGCAATTCCCTGGGACAGCGCCTCCCGCACGCGCTCGCGCGGCGCCCCCAGCGCGCCCACCAGATGGAAGACCAGCGCATCGGGCTGGTCATCGGGCGGCAGCGCTACGCGATCCAGCCAGCGCAACACGTCGGGCGAGAGCATGATCTGCGCTGCAAGCGCCTCCGCGTCAAGTCCCTGCCCATGCGCCAGCGCCAGTAAGCCGACCACCTCGGCTGCCCCGGTCTCCATTGTCACCACATAGGAAGCCGGGGTCTCGGCGACCATGGCGAGCTCCTCCGTATCCCCCGCGCCAAAGATATCGGCGATGACCCGTTGCGCCCCCGACGAGAGCGCTGGAGGCGCGGCTGCTTCGGAGATGCCGTTATCAGATATGTCCTCCTCCACGAGCGCATCGAGCATCGTCGCGTCGGCCAGCTCGCCAGCGGCATCGGGCAGGGCGGCGATCAGCGCGCTCAATGGCGGAACGTCGCCAGCGGCGCGTAGCTCGGCCAGCCACTCGGCCAGCGCCAGCGTGTCGGGCGACGGCTCGTGCGGCGGTTGTGCTGGCTTGTCGCCCTGCGAGTTACTCACCATTCACCTCCTCCTCCTGGCTTGCCCGCGTTTCCACCTGAGCATGCATGTACAGCGCATAGAGCCGCGCATGGGCCTTGCGGAGCAGATTGCGTATCGTGCGCGAGGTCACGCCGAGGGCGGCGGCTATCTCGTGCTCGCGGGCGCGCTGCCAGTAGCGCATCACCACCACCGCGCGTTCGCGTGGCGGCAACTGTTCGACGTAACCGCGCAGGTCCGCCAGATCGGCGGCGGTGAACGGATCGCGCGGCTCCGGCAATGGTAGATCATCGGCGGTTGCATCGTCGTCGCTCGCCGCGACCTCCGAGAAGAAGAGCACCAGACGCTGCCCAGGACGGTAGCCATACCTCTCCAGATAGCACCTGGCCACATGCGCGCGCGCGAACACCATCGCCCGGCGAAAGAACAGCTCCCACCCTTCGCCGTCGCGTAGCGCCAGCTCTTCCCACAGATGCAGCGTGAGCTCCTGCGCCAGGTCTTCTTCAGCCATCCGCATGGCCTCTGGCGCGATACCTGCAAGGCGTCTCACGGTCTGCCGCGCCCAGAAGCCATTCGCCGCCTCGATGCGTGCTAGCAGCACCACAAAGACCTCGCGCGTCACCGTCATCTGGCGCTGGCGCACGGCATGGCGCAGGATTGCCACGAGCGTTCCCGACGAGACGCCACCTTCACGGGCGCGGAGCCGCTGCCAGGCGAGCGGGGTGAGCGCCGCGCCCCAGCCAGGGAGACGGCCCAGCTCGAAGGAGCGTCGCGCGCGTGCCAGGGCAATAAGCTCGCCGGGCTGGTATACCTCCACCGGTTATCCGCTCCTGCTCTGCCTTGTCTTAGCCGTTTTCTCGCATCTAGTCTACCATTGGCGGCAATGTATCTGCGCCTGGCCGCGCGCGGATCTGCCGGTGGCAATACGGCGCGAGCGCGCCTTTTATGAGGCTATGCAGGAGTGTTACAATAGCGATGCCCGGCTGCCGGTGCGCGATTCGCCGTTCCGCAGCCGGAATGGGCAAATCGCCGCAAACATAGCCAATATAGCCAACATAGCCAACGATGCGCTACGAGGAGGGCATGCAGATGGCAGACGACATCGCCAGCGCGTTGAGCCTGGACTTCATCAAACAGCAGATCGTCGAATTCATCGGCACGAACTTCCTCTACGACGGCAATATGCTCGACCTTGGCGAGAACACATCGTTGCTGGAAAACGGCATCCTCGATCAGACGGGTGTGCTCGAACTGGTGCTCTTCCTCGAAGACACCTACGGCTTCGCGGTCCCAGAATCTGACCTGACCCCAGAGAACCTGGACAGCATCAGCAATATCGCAAACTATGTGCATCAGCGACTGAGCGCGCGCTAGATCCCGCCGGGCACGATGGCTTCATCAGGCCAGCACGGCGAACAGTCCATCCGTATTTCGGCGGAGGATGTGTACGGCCTTCGTCGCATGCGGCGCCATATGGCTATAGCCCCACCCCTGGGATATGATAGAATTATACTGAGGCAATAGAGTCCTTGCAGTCAGTCAATACTGCGTGCCCCATACGCCACATTCGATCACTCGAACTATGGTACATCGGTGCGAAGCGCTATTTCTCCATGGCGCAACCATAAGGGTGGGAAGTCAGTAGAGATTGATGGATGAATATCTGTACAGTATCGTGGTTGTGAGGAGTATCGAGCAGTATGAGCATTAGCGAAGTTCTTCCGGTTGTTTTGGTCGTCTTGTTCTGGTTGGCAGCCTTTGTGTTCGCCTGGTGGTTCACCGCCCGCGCGCTTCGTGCGCCCATCGAGTATGAGGAAGCGCATGCGGTGGAGGCGCACGAGACAGACGTGCACACGCACGCCAGCCACTAATTTCTCTTTCACGCAGTTACCGAACGGGCCAGAGAACGCCTGTTAGCGATACACCCAGCGTAATGCGCGACAGCAGTGCGATCATAACACGTTGGTTTGTAGTCAGTGGGCATTGTGGGGAGTCTGAGTGATGCATTCGAAGTCCACCAGCGGCGGCCAGAGCATGGATGCGACAGCGCCCACCACCACGCCAGACGGACATCTGACCAAGGCGGAGTATGAGCGGCTGGCGAATCTGCGCTATGTGCTCCGGCGGTTTGCCCGGCTCACCGAGCTGGAGGCGCGCAAGGTCAATCTGACTCCCCAGCAGTACCAGCTCCTGCTGGCTATCAAAGGATTCCCCGGACGCGACTGGGTAAGCATCACCGAGCTGGCCGAGCGCCTGCAAATTCGCCACAACGCCGTCATCGGGCTGGTCAGTCGCGCCGTGCAGCGGGGTCTGGTGCATCGCGAGCACGACCCCGATCATCCCGACCGCCGCATCGTCAAGGTATCGCTCACAACGGAGGCAGAGACCTGCCTGCGCAAACTGACGGCCGCCCTGCGTAGCGAGCGCCAGCGTGTGCGCCTCGCCGCCGCCGAGGCCGACCTGGGCTAAACGAAGCGTTCCGTCAGGGCGGTTGTCGTGTGATCCCTGGCTCGCCGACATGGTGAACGTTACCAATGAACCCCGAACAGCGCGCTGGGTCGCCTTCGCGGCCTGAAGGCCGCGCCTAATTCTGGCCCGAGCACTGTAGCCCTCGGGCGAACGTGAAAGCGCCCAACGACAATGCTCGAAACGGATTTCGTTGTTATATCTCCACCCACGCCTGTGCAAGCGCTAACACCTCCTGCTTGCGCTGCGGTGGGAGAAATGACGCGCGAATCGCATTGGTCGTGAAGCCGAGCAGGTCCGCTGGGGCGAAGCCGAGCGCGTGCGCCAGCGCGTATTCGCGGCCAATTGTCGTACATAGCTGGACGGGGTTATCCGTGCAGAGCGCGACGGGAATGCCGCGCTCCATAAACCGGCGGATCGGGTGTTCAGCATAGGACGGCGTCGCCCCCAGCGCCACATTGCAGCTGAGCGAGCACTCGACCGTGACGCTGCTCTCGGCGACCGCATCCAGCAGACGCGGATCGCTGGCGGCATAGACCGCGTGGCCCAGGCGTGTTAGCCCCGGCGTGCGCAGCGCCGCCATGATATTGGCCGCCGAAAACTCGCCGGCATGCGCTGTCACACCCAGCCCGCCTGCCACGGCGCGCTCAGCCACACGATACATGGGCCGCCAGTCAGCCTCGCTCGCGTACGGAACATAGAGCAGATCGATGCCCGCGAGTCCCTCATCCGCCGCCGCAAGGCACGCCCGGACCACGCGCTCCAGCCGGGCTTCATCGTACTGGAAAAGCAGCGTGTAGATCGCCGATGCCCGCAGATCCGGGTGGCGCGCCCGCACGCGACGCTCGGCCTCGTGAAAGAGCGTCATGAAATCGGGGTGCTGCACGGCGGTCTCGCCGCCAAAGCGCAGCTCGACCAGCACAGCGCCATCGGCGGCGCTTTCTTCCAGCAGGTCTTCCAGCCGCGCGGTGAAGTTCTCTGGGTCGGCATCATCCTCCAGCGACGCCGGGAAGACTTTGGCCAGCAGATCGAGGCGTGGCATGCCAGGCGGCGTGCCGTCCATCACATCGCGCGCCCAGTGCCGCCAGTCATACGAGGGCAAACCCGCGCGCCGTGAAAGCACGCGGTCGAGCCGGGGCGACCACTCCTGATGCAGGTGGATGTCGGCCTTCGGCAGCGAGACGATCACCGGATCAATGGCGATATCGGCCAATGGATCGAGCGGTGGTGGATTGCTCATGCCTCAATGCTAGCGCGGGGCTACTGCGGGCGGCAACGGGGCAGATGGCGCGACCACCTCAACCTACCGTCTTGTTATCCACCTTTTCGCCTTCGCCCTGCGATGGGGTATCCGCGCTCGTGACGGGCGCGCTTGCCTCAGGTGAATTTGCCTGTGTGGACTGTGTGGCGGCCTGCCTGGC